>Ga0265297_10006395_pt1 | contig 17152 bp, 16 predicted proteins | sample Munlanlwell13791_FD_192502 | JGI IMG/M metagenome (GOLD analysis project Ga0265297, IMG submission 192502) | Leachate microbial communities from a municipal landfill in Southern Ontario, Canada - Leachate well 137-91 | ecosystem: Engineered > Solid waste > Landfill > Unclassified | place...
GGAAGATTATTGGGCGACGTAACTAATTATAACAGATTAAGCCCGGTTTATGAACTCTGATTTTTTTAAGATCGGGTCAAAATCATAGCGGGAAAGGGCTTCGGACGCTCCTTCCTCGCGATCGACCACCGAGATCACCTTGACGACCGTTGCTCCGGCCGCTTCAACCGCTTCGATCGCTTGCAGCGCCGAGCCGCCGCTGGTCGAAACGTCCTCAACGATGACAACTTTCCAGCCGGCCTGAAGATGGCCTTCGATCTTTTGTTTGGTCCCGTGTTCTTTCTCTTTTTTACGGACGATAAAGCCGGGGATCTCGCTTAGCATGACGACAGAGGAAGTGATCGGATCGGCGCCCAGGGTCAACCCGCCGATGGCGTCGACTTTAAGTCCTTTGATTTTATCGAGAATGATCCGGCCGATCAGTTTGGCTCCTTGGGGATGAAGCGTGATCCGCCGGCAATCAATATAAAGATTGCTTTTCTTGCCGGAAGCTAAAACGAAATCCCCGGTCTTAACGGCTGCGGTTTCGTTGAAAAGTTTAAAAAGAGCGGCTTGGTTTGACATGGGGGAGATTATAGCAAAGAGCGGGGCGGCGGGCAAATAAAAAGGGCCGCCAGAGTTGACGGCCCTTCATAATCCTAAATTAATCAGCGATCAGCGCGAAGGCGATCATGCCGCAGAGAACAAGAAATAAACCGAGGCCTCCGCGGATCAGGGTTAACAAGTCAGCCCTCCAAAGATAAACCAGCCAGGCGCCGAGGATAACTAGAGCAACGCCGATTAAGGCTTTAATGATTTTGGCAACCATAAAATCCCTCCTTTGCTTGGGCAGCTGGACGGATTATAGCAATTGACCGTTAATTAGGCAAGAAAAAACCCCAACAGGATTAAGTAGTTGCTAGCAATCAACCCAAAAAGGGTTATTTTTCCGTTGGGGCGTTATCTTCAGCTTTGTTTTCAGTCGCGGCCAACTTTTCGGCCGCTTTTCGTTCCCGCTCAACGATGATGTCGCCGACCGGGATCTTGGTCCAGCCAACATATGTATAGTTGAAAGGTCCAATATTGTAGGCGATCTTGACTTTATACCAATTCCCATCGGCCGACATATCGAGCATTTTAACCTCGATCGGGATAGAGAGGACCAGATTGGAGTCCTCGGACGGAGCAGTATATAGCTCCTTGACTGGGATCTCCGCCATCTTCCCAGCGGCCAGGACGGGAAGGGTTAAAGCCACTAAAAACACTATAATTAAGGCTTTTTTCATATGTTTCTGCCTCCATATATATATCGGTTTTAGGGTGGGGAAACTTGCGTAAAAACGTGGGTTAAAATTACTTATTAAATAGGCTTTTTAGCTTATTTTTAGCCTCTTCTTCGAGGCGTCTTTTCTCTTCATCGGCCTTAGCCTTAGCCTCGGCTTCCGCCTTGGCGGCTTCTTCCTTGGCCTTGTTCTCAATTTCAACTTTTTTCGCGTCAACGGTAACTTTTAATTTGCCTACAGCGGTATCAAATGGCTTGAGCAGGATCGGCATGGGGAATGGTTTTTTAAGGTCGCCTCGGAGCTCAAAGGTCGCTTCCAGCCAACCGTCCTTGTCCCGCAAGAGGTTGTATTCCCGGGAGAGCCCCTTGGTCGCGGCGGGAGAAGCCCGCAGAACCAAGCGGTTCCCTTCCCCGAACTTTTGCGCGGCCAAATTAACGTTGCCATTGAACTTGATATTCAAGTCGTTGTCGGCCAGATCAAAGTTTTTAATCCCAACGATCATTTTGCCGAAAGTAAAATCAGCGGTCAGGCCTTGCAGGGAAAGATCTTGTTTCAGCGCGGTGGTCCCAATTTTTTCGGCGATCGCGTCAATGGTTTTCAGCCGCTTTAGCGCTCCTTTCTTTAAAGAGAAAGAGCCTTGGGCAGTAAGGTTGTTAAGCAGGGCGGGCATTTCCACGCCGCCGCCAGAGAGATTCGCGCCAAGATCAAGCTCTCCGTAAACTTTATTGACCAGGTCTTTGCTGTCAGGGAGCGAAGCAAGTGGCCCAGCCGCCAAGGCGTTGATGAACGCGGTGGAGTTAAAGCCCGCCAGCTTTAAGTCGGCAACTGAATATTGCAGCCCAGAGACGTTAAGGTTGACCTTGGCCTGGCCGGAGAGGACGCCGTTATAGATCCGGACCTCTTTGAGATCCAGGGCCGCGACTTTGTTTTTCAGTTTAATTTCGGCAATGATCTTATCGACTTTAAAGCCTTGAAAGACCAGGTTGTCGATCGCGACCGCGCCCTTGGCGCTGACGTTGGCGGGCAGAGACTTGGCTGCTTGATTAATGGTTTTGGTTAATTCGCCAGGCAAAGCTTTTTTCTTTGGGGTGGGGGCGGACCCGGCGAACAAAAGGAGCAGCGGGTCGACCTCGATCCCTTTGGAGCTCAGTGAGAAGTCGAGGTGAGGGGCGATCTTCCAGGCGGAAATAGAGGCGGAGCCGTTTATCGACTCGCCGGCAACGGACAAGGACAACTCGGAAATATTGATCGACTCTTTTACTAGGTTAACACCGATCTTGGCTCCCAGGCCAAGCGGGATCTCTTTGCCGTTGTAAGTGGCGATCGCTGAGGCACTAAGATCGATCGGTTTGATCAGCGCTAATTCAAAGCCGGCCAGCTTGACCGTAAGGTCTTTGACTTCGGTCTTTGTTCCCGCGGCATGGTCGACATAGCTGATCTTGCCGCGATCGATCGAAAAGCTGGAAACGTAGAGCTCAAAAGGAGGCTTACCGGCTGTTTGGCTCGGCTTAGTTGGTTCTTTGCCTGGCTTAGCGGCGGTCAGGTCGGAAAAGTTTAATTCGCCGCCCCGTCCTTTTTCGATCAGGATCATCGGTTTGACCAGGCGCAGCTCCTTGACGATGATCTGGCGGGAAAAGAGGGGCCAAAAAGCATAGCGAAGGTCGATCGATTCCGCGGAGACAAACGGTTGGGCGGCAAAGCCCTGGCGATTACCGACGGTTAGCCCTTTTAAGCGGATACCGGAGAAAATGTCGAAGGCGACGGAATTAATCTTAACGTCACGATGGATCGTTTCCGAGATCTTGGCGGCCGCGAAGTCCTTGATCTTGTCGAGCGGCAAAAAGAAGGGGAGAGCGAACACACTGATGACCAGAAAAAGAAAAATGACGCCAAAGACGATCGCCATCCATTTTAAGAGCTTCTTCATAATAATCCTAAGGGTTTACTTTGAGCTGTACTTTAACAGGGCGTAGATTGGACACCAGCCAGAGAGGCCGGTCAACATCAGAATAATGCCGATCAGGAAGAGCAGCCAAACCGCGATCGTGCCCATTGGTATATAAGTCGCGAGTATTAGCAAAAGCCCGCCAACGATTATCCTAGCAAATCTTTCAAAGGTGCTCTGGTTTGTCATGATTTCCATTCGGCTCCTCCTTAAAGGGCTTAAAGACAGGGAAATTATAGACCCCAACGGAGCGCTTGTAAAGATGTTTTGTTTGATTTGAAAAGAAAGTGAAATTTCTCCGGAAACCTGCCGATATATATGTAGGAAGAGAGAGACATACCTTTCACTTCTGTCGAGACAACTAAACCGGAGCGCCTGTTCTCCGGTTTTTTGTTTATTAGCCACCCTGAAATATGCGCCAGTATTAAGCGAGAACAATAAGGTGATAAATTAGTGAGTATAAACAAGTATTTGGCCCTCGGCCTGATTTTCCTTTCCCTGGCGTCCGCGGCTGGGGCGAAAGACCTTCGGGCGGTCAAGCTGAAGCGATTTCTGGACCGCTATCAATTCAGCCCTTTGCGCGGGCATGAACAGGAGATCCTTTATTGCGCCGATAAATTCGGCGTTGACTACCGACTTTACTTGGCAATTTCCGGCGCGGAAAGCACCTTTGGCAAAAGGTTCCCAAAGACCAGAAAAAACTTGACCGGCCATTGTAACGGAGACACCACCTTCCAGTCGATCTACAGCAATATTTATGAAACCAGCAAGTTAATCGGAACAAGAGGCTGGTACAAGAAATACCGCCGGACGAAAAACATTTGGGACCTGGTCTACGTTTACAAGGGGGTCCCGCCTTATGATCACTATGTTAAAAACCTTCGATTCGTGATGGATACGATCACAGATATTTCGGTTGAGGATGTTCGAAAAGAAGAGCTTGCCTGGCTGGCCAAAATAAATTCACCGGAGTACCAGGCAGAGGTGAAACGAAAATTCCAAGAGGCCCAGCTGGCAAATTGGAGCGCGCGCCGCTACGATCAAGCCAAAGCGGGCGAAACTTATCAGATTAATGTTACCAAAGAAGCCCAAACGGCCACGAAGATCAAACGGCTGGAACAAAACATTTTTGTTTCAAAAGATCGTCTTGAAGGGCCCGCGATCCTGGCCAAGACCAAGCCTTAACGTTTTCCCCAAGGCTTTTTTCTGACGGAAAAGCCAAAGTGGCCCAGTTCTTTTCCCAGAGCATAGTAATGACCGTGAGAATAACAGATCAATTCGGCCGCTTGCAGATCAAGCGCCCCTTTTTTGTCGATCAGTTTTTTGTCGGCGTGGATCGCCAGGACTTTGGCTAAAAACATGTCGTGCGATCCGAGCTGCTGGACATCGGTGACGCGGCACTCGATATTGACCGGGCTTTCCACGATCAGCGGAGCCTGAACGTGCTCCGCTTTCCCTGGCGTCAATTTGAGATGGAAAAATTTGTCCATTTCGCGGCCCGATTTAACGCCGCAGAAGTCGGTCGCGAAGGCCAGCCGGCGATTGACCAGGTTGATCACGAACTCGCCACTCTTTTTTATTATTTGGTGCGAATATCGGGACGGGCGGATCGAAACAAACGTCATTGCCGGTTCGCTGCAGACCGTGCCGGTCCAGGCGACGGTTATGATGTTATGGTTTTCTTTTTTTTCGCCGCAAGAGACCATAACGACGGGGGCGGGATAGAGCATGGTCCCCGGTTTCCAAATTGCTTTGGTCGATTTCACTTGGACATCTCCTTTAAAACAGGTTGCAGCTTGGCAACCGGCAGACCTATGACATTGTCAAGGTCGCCGTCAACTTTTTCGATAAACCCTTCTTCCAATTCTTGGATGCCGTAGGCGCCGGCTTTATCGAGCGGCCGGCCGGTGGCGACATAATCGGCGATTAGTTTGGCCGGGACTTCTTTCATCCGGACGATCGTGGTTTCCCGGCCGGACAGGCATTCCATTGTATTTGAGTTGACGACCGCAAACCCGGTAATAACCCGGTGACTCCGGCCGGAGAGGCCCTGCAACATAGCGGTTGCTTCAGCCTGATCTTTCGGTTTGCCGAGGAGGCGGTCTCCAAGGACGACGATTGTGTCGGCTCCGATGATCAAGGCCCCTTTTTCTTTTTTGGCGACCGCCTTGGCTTTGGCGATAGCTGCCTTTTCGGCGTATTCTTCCGGGGAGGAGGCGGCGATAGCCTCTTCGTTAACGTTGCTGACGACGACCTCAAAAGAAGGGACGATCTTTTTCAATAGTTCTTTGCGGCGTGGCGATGCGGAAGCGAGAATTATTTTTGTCATATGGGGATTATACCAGAAGAAAAGAGGAATAAAAAAATGGAGAGGGAAGGATTTGAACCTTCGAAGGCGTTAGCCGTCTGATTTACAGTCAGATGCGTTTGACCACTTCGCTACCTCTCCATCAGAAACCGTCAAATTTTAAGAGAGCAGCCCGCTGAAGCTGTGTGCCTGGCGGGCTGACTCTCTTTTGTGTAAAAAGGAAAAAACCTATTTCCGTTTTTTGCTGCTTTTTTTTCTGCCGCGGGCCATCTTAGCGCGAGAGATATCTCCATTCTTGTCGATGAAATAGAGATAACCCTTCTCTTTCTTAACCCCGCACTTCATAACTTTTTCTGCCATTTTCTATTCACCTCCCCGTTGCCTCAGAACTTCGTACAGGACGATCCCTGTGGCGACCGATGCATTAAGGGAATTAATTCTTCCTCGCATTGGCAGGCGAACTACCTCACTGCAGCGTTCCTTGACTAAACGGGAAACCCCGTTTCCCTCGCTACCGATGACAAAGGCCGCCGGTCCTTTATAATCACGAGTATTATATAATGCCTTTCCGTCTATTTCAACCGCAAAGACTGGAATTAGCTCGTCTTGAAGTTCGCGGACCGCTTCGGCGATGTTGGGGACGCGGATGACGGGGACGACTTCGGCCGCTCCCGTCGAGGTTTTGACCACGGTCGAGGTGACCGGGACCTGTCTAGCCTTGCGAATGATCACGGCGTGAACGCCGGCCGCTTCGGCGGTGCGGAGGATCGCGCCAAAATTATGCGGATCTTCAATGCCGTCCAGGACCAGAAGGAACGGCGGTTCTTTTCGATCTTCAGCCAATTGAATAACTTCGTCTAAGCTCCGGTAATTAAACATTTTGCAGGGCCTCTGTGAAGATTCGGAGGGCGGCGTCAATTTCTTTTTTGGTAACGTTTAGCGCGGGAATAACTCGGATAACCGTCCCATCTTTGCCGGTGGAAATCAGCAGCAGGCCCTTTTTTAAACAATACGCCAGCACTTTTTTAACCATGACATTATTTCCAAGGTCAACGCCGATCAGGAGTCCCTGGCCGCGCACGTCTTTGATAATGGAATGCTTTTGCTTGAGGGCGACAAGCGATTTTTTTAAGTACGCCCCAAGCTTGGTGGTGTTGGCCAGCAGCTTTTCTTTTTTGATCGTTTCAATGGTCGCGATCGCGGCCGCGCAGCAGACCGGATTGCCGCCGAAGGTTCCGCCGTGCGCTCCCGATGCCCACTTGGCCATCAGCTCCGCGCTAGCGATACAGGCGCCTAAAGGCAAGCCTGACGCCAAGCCTTTGGCCACGACTAAAATATCAGGGGTTACCTTGACCTGCTCGCAGGCGAACCATTTGCCGGTGTGTCCCATCCCGGTTTGGACTTCATCGATGATCAATAGCGCCTGGTATTTATCACAAAGAGCCCGGACCCCTTGGAGAAAACCGGATGGGGGAGCGAGGTAGCCCCCTTCGCCAAGAATAGGTTCAATTATAACGCCGCCGATTTTCCAATCGTTTTCTTTCAGCAAGCCCTCGACAACGGAAAGGTCGAACGGCGAAATGTAGACCTCGGGCAAAAGCGGCTCATAACCTTCGCGATATTTCATCTTGGAGGTGGTGAGCGAAAGGGCCCCCAGCGTCCGGCCATGGAACCCTCCTTGAAAAGCGATGATCCCCGGTTTTTTTGAGGCGTATTTGGCCAGCTTGATCGCCGCTTCAACCGCTTCGGTCCCGCTCTGGCAAAAGAAAGATTGGGCGTGCTTGATTGGTGCGATCTTGGCTAATTCCTCTCCTAATTTAATGTAAGGCTCGTAAAGGGCGACGCCAATGCAGGTGTGGATCAGCCGGTCGAGCTGTTTTTTCGCGGCGGCGACAATTTTGGGATGGCAATGGCCGGTGATCGCGCAGGCGATGCCGGTCGCGAAATCAAGATATTTTTTTCCTTTTTCGTCGAACAGGTACGAGCCTTTGCCTTTAACCACGGAAAAGCCTTCGTAATATTTCCCCAGGACCGGGGGTAGAACTTTTTTGCTTCTTTTCTCGAGATTCATGATGTTTTATTATACTGCAGATGTATGCTATACTCAAGGCGATGCGCAGGACAGCTATAGCCATAATTTTGTTATTTTTTTTGGCCGCGAACGTCATTGCCGAAACCACCCCGGGACAACTAGTCGTTAAATTCAAGCCAGGTATTTTTTCCGCGACCGCCGCGACCGGCGCGATCTCTTCGGCTTTTGTCGGGGCCGCGTCGATAAAAAGCCTGAACGCCAAGCATCGGGTCTACCGCTACAAACAGATCTACAGTGAAGCCTTGAAGGTCCGGCCCGACTGGAAGCATTTGGAAAATGATTACGTTTTGTATTATCCGACCGAGGAAGGCGAGGCCGCGATCCTGGAAGACTTTCAAAAAGATCCCAACGTTCTGGCCGCTCAAAAGAACGGCGTCGTGCGCGCTTTTCAGACAACGCCCAACGATACCCACTATGGGCAAGAATGGGGCCTGGTCAAAATAAAATGTCCCGAGGCCTGGGATAGGACGACCGGCTCGGCCGCTAACATTGTCGCGATATTGGATACCGGCTTAAATTATAATCATGAGGATATTTCGGGCAAAGTAGACTTGGTCCACGCGCGCGACCTTTATAACGGGAAGAACGACCCGATGGATGACAATGGCCATGGGACGGCGGTTGCCGGCGTGATCGGCGCGATCTCCAATAACGCGAAAGGGATCGCCGGAGTTGATTGGGGGGTAACCATCTTGCCGATCAAAGTCCTAAACAGTGACGGCGTTGGCGACCCGGCGACGATCAGCTCCGGACTTGCCTACCTGGCCGCGTTAAAGGCTTCCGGCGTTAATATTGTCGCGGCGAACCTAAGCCTTGGCCAATACAACGAAGGCACGAACATGTATGTTGAGGAAAACCCGGCCAACCTGCGCGACCGCTGCCAGGAAGCCTACAACCAGGGGATCGTTATTGTCGCTGCCGCGGGAAACGGGAGCGTTGATTGGAATACTTATCCGGCTTATTATCCGACCGTCTTAGCCGTGGCCGCGACCGATTCAACCGACAAACGATCGGTTTGGAGCGGGCTGGACGAACAAACTTTCCGGACCCAGGCCTCAAATTACGGGACCTGGGTTGATATCAGCGCGCCGGGGACCGGGATCTTTAGCACGAATAAAGACGGCACGTACAGTAATGGTTGGAACGGGACTTCGCTAGCTGCTCCTTTTGTGGCCGGCGCCGTTTCGTTGCTTAAAGCGGCTGAACCGACTTTGACCAACGCCCAAATAATGGAAAGACTGAAGAAAACAACGGACCCGATCGACAGCTTGCAGGAGCCCGCTTATCAGGGCTTGCTTGGCACGGGCCGGATAAATGTCAGCCAGGCGGTTACCGGCTTGATCACTGAAATCACTTCGCCGGCCAACGGCAGCTACATTAAAGGAACGGTCCAGATAAATGGGACCGCCAGCGGCTGGAATTTTTCCGGTTACACGATCGAGGCGTATCGCAGCGGCTCGTTGGAGACGATCGTTGTTCACAATCCCTTGGCGGTTGAAGTTGGCCTTTTGGCCAACTGGAACACCAGCGCCATCAATGGGGTGTTAACCTTAAAGCTCCGGGCGGCCTCCTCTTCCGGCGGGACTTCCGAGGCGACGATCGGCGTGATTGTCGACAATCTTCCTCCCGATGCCGCGATCGTCTACCCGACAAGCGGCGCTTCCGTTGAAGGACGAATCACCATTACCGGACGGGCAACGGATGAAAACCTGGATACTTATTTAGTGGAATACGGTCCCGGCAGCTCGCCGGTCGCCTATCAACCAGTTGGTGTTTATTACCGCTCAACCAGCGGGGCTTTGGCGACCTGGGAAACCTCCGGCCTGGAAGGGACTTATACGCTCCGGCTAACCGCGACCGATAGGGCCGGGAATGTTTCCACGGCCAGCCTGCCGATCAACATAAAAAAAGTCAGCGCTACTTTGTCGACCGGAATATTGACCTACGCGTTGCCCAATCCCTTTGACCGCCGGACCGGGAGTGGGACAACGTTTTATTACCAGTTGCCGGCGAACGCTAATTCTTCGGTCAGTCTTTTTGACCTTGGAGGCAGCATGATCTGGCAGCGAAGTTTTGTGGCCGGCGAAAATGGGGCTAAGTCCGGAGCGAACGACCCGGGCTGGGACGGCCGGAACATGTTTGGCGCGAACGTTCCGACCGGGGTTTATTTGTATCAAATTGTTTCCGACCGTAAGGTCGTTGGCCGCGGCAAAGTTATCATCCTCAACTAAAACTGAAAAGCTTAGAAGTTCAATGTTCCTTCAAAAGAAAAAAGGCTGGCGTTAAAATCATCATTGGCATTGTTGAGGTTGTGGTATTCAACGTTCTTTAATGAGGCAAGCAGGGTGATGCTCGACATGACCGGATTATCGACCGGGACATTGATGCTTAGGCCGAGCGATTGGGTCAGCTTCTGGATCTTTAAGACCTGGACAACGCCGCTCTGGACTTCCCCGCCGTTCATTTCATCCGTTCGATCGTAAACCAGCGAGCCCCAGCTAAACACTTGATAGCTCGCTTTGCTGGTGATGACTGTTTTGTCGAGAGTATTGTTCGCGATGAGGTCATAGGTCTTTTTAAGGGTGTAATCGGAGCTAAGGCTAAGCTTAGGGATCGCGTTAAAGGTCAGTGAAGCGGAAAGCGTGTCGTTCCGGGTTTCGGTCGTGACCGGTGAAGTTACGGCGTCGGTCCGGTTCTTGTAGTCTTCCCTTGAGTAGCCGAGGCTGATCGGGATAACGGGAATTGGATTTAACGTGAGCGTATAACCCTGGGAAAAAGAATTGGTGAAGGTCCCAACTTGAATATTCCCTGAAGGTGCTCGTTGAATGCTGTCGGACAGGGCGTAGCGCGACGCGAGGGAGATTGCCCGGAAAGAGAAGACTGACCAAGTGGCGTCGCCGGCCTTGGTTCGGCCAACAGTCTTAAATGAAGAGCCGGTTTCCGGGATCGCTTCGCTCCGGGCGTAACTGCCGCCGAAGGAAAGAAAGCCAAAGGGAGTATATTTCGCGCTGACCGAGGACCGTTCGGAGCGGGGATTCTCCTGGCCAACAACGTATGAGACGCGTTCCTGGCGATTATGGTCCAAAGCGCTGGAGAGCCAACTGAACGGTTGGACATCCATGTGATAGGTTTCGTTCAGGGTCTCCGAGCGGGATTCCGGCGTTGGCAGATACAAATGTTCAAAATGCTCTTGTCGCGACGCTTGCGTCGTCCAACGTTGGAGGGTGCCAAGGCTTAGGGCAGTCAGGTCGAGGGACATCGAATAAGAATTGTCTTGAACGTTGTTCTTGGCTACTACCGCTTCGGCGGAGTTTTTGGTCGTCGGCTCGCTTTCCTGGTGGTCGATGCTGAAAGAGAGGTTTTTGGTCAAACCGCCGCTGACGTTGTAATGGAGCGAATTGGAAATGGAGGTCGAGTAATTTGTTCGATCAACAACGTCGGACTTAGACTGACTGAGGCCGAGATCGCCCTTGGTCCCGATCGTTAATTCCCCCTTGGTAAAGGTTGCCGGGGTAATGCTGACCGAGTAGGAGTTTTGCTCGTTGTCGCTGGTATGCAAACCTCCCGCCGAGGTTGGGTCATCGAGCGAAGTGTAATTCCGGAAACTAAAGCCGATGGCGGCCAGGCCGTTGGGATTGACGCTGGTCGAGAAAGAATGGTCCCAACTGCGCGTAAATTTGTCGCGGGCCGAACCGATCGGATTTTGATTGAATTTGTACGAATAGCTGGCGGATAAGGATTGGTAGCCGGGGGTAAAACCGACGTTGTACTCCTCGTATTCGGCTCCGGCCCCGGAAGCGGCCGACCCAAGCGGGGCGAACTCAAACCCGACTTTTTTGGTCGTTCCGTTGATGCTTAATTTGTTGTCGAAAAGATTGACCCCGGCGCCCAGGCGGAAAGCGGTGTCCGATTTGACCTTGGTCGTGTCGGCAAAGCCGTTCGGGTCCTGATATTTATATTCGACGACGATCGCGTCGGCCGAAGTCGGGGTGATGTAGTAAAAGGAAAGATTGATCGTCCGCTTGTCCGGGTTGCTGACGTAATAGTCGGCGTCTTTGTTGAGCAGCGAATTGTTGACGTAGACTTTATCGGTCCCTTCGATGATATCTCCGGGCGAGGCGATAATGTAGTTTTTGGTCCCGTTGCCGCGGAAGCTCTCCAGGCTGGTGTCGCCAATGATCACCTGGTCAGACTCGCTCTTGGCCCAGGACGAATTGATGTTGAAAACATCCCCGATCTTAAAGCTGCCGTCGACCCCGATTGCCGACATGGAAATATCTTCATTGTTCCCGGAGGTCGCCGGGACATACTGGTAGATTATTTGGAAATTGGCGGTAGGCGAAAGCGCTTTGTTGAAAGTGATCGAGGAGTTCTCTTTATTGTAGTTAATAAAATAACCGGCATCGCCGGCGTTCGCTTCAAAGCTGGAATTCCGGACATACGTGTTGATGACCGACGAGCCTTGCTCCCAAACCTGGATCGTTTCCGAACCGGGGACGATATCTTTGACGTTGCGCAGGTAATAGGGCCCTTGCGTCCCGTTGCCGACCCCGGAATATTTGCCGACGATCCCCTTCTTATAGGTATAAGAAACGGTTACTTCATCGGACGGCAGGATCGTCGTCAAGAAGCAAATCGTGCCCGTTCCGTAGCCATCGGTCAGGTCGGTCCGGTCGTTAATGTAGGCCAGCTTAACGTTAGGTGAGGTGATAACGTAACCGGTGGCTGGGTCCAGCGCGGTCGTCGGGATCACGTAATCGGCTTCCCAGGTCAATAAATAGCTGATCCCGCCGCGCTGGACGCGGACGGTAAAAGCGGCTTCGCTGGTCGGGGGGACCGGTCGATTGCTTAGGAAGGCCAGATTGTTTTTGCTGATAATATCCTGGCCGGAAAAATGGTCGATCGAGCTGGCGGTCGGCGCCCCGCCCCCCTTCTTCGCGCTTTCCTTCAAATAAGTTACCCCAACCTGCATTTCCTTGGGGAACTTGGAGGCTTCTTCCTGAGGGATGGTCAGGACATTGTACTTGTAGCTGGTCTTAACGGTTGAGGTCGGTCCGATGATCACGCCGAAAATGATCTGGCCGGATTCGTAATTAATGGTGTAGTCCAGGTCGCGGACGAAAAGTTTCCCGTCAACCTCAACGCGTTCGCTTTCCGGGACAAGGTTGAGGGCTTTTGTCCGGTAGGGGCCGCGGCTGCCGATCCCGGGGATCGATTCGGTTTCGCTGGACGTTTGATAGTAGCGATATTCAACGGTCAAAACCTCTTCGGTCGAAGGGAGGAATCGAGTCAGCAATTTAACGTCGCCGGAATCATAGCGGATGATATAATCTTCGTTCTTTTTTAACTTGGTCCCCATGAAGGTCAAAGTTTCGCTGAATTTGATCAGCGGGAACGATTTCAGTCGATACTGCCCGGAGGCTTCATTCTCCTGGAGCTCCGCTTCCAGCGAGCCGGCGGAAGGAAAGACCTCCCGCACGGAGATCGTCGCCGGTTCCGGCTTCGGCGTGGTCTTGCCGATCTTTTCCGGGTCGATCGTGAAGCGCGATTGCAAGCCAAAGAAATCACGGCGGGAGAGGGAAGGGAAGAACAGGTCGATAATGTTGGTGTATTCGTAGCTGTATTTGAACTCGTCGGTCTGGCTAAGCTGGCGATTAAAAGTGATTTTCCCTTCGAAGTAGTCAATGGTGTAATCGACATTACGCAACATGACGTTGTCGTTGAGGAGTAAAACTTCGGACCCTTCGACGATGCCGCCATGGCCAAGATTATACGGTCCGCGGGTATTGTTCCCTTTTTGGGAGGTCAGGGCTTGGGTCTGACTTTTTAGTTTGGCCGAAGGGACGATGGTGAGATCGTACCAGGTATCTTTTGAGGTGAGCATGACGCCGTTCAGGGTTTTTGAGGCGGAAACGAATTCATTGCCGGAAAAATTGGCGGTTAGGTCGCCGAAGGCTAGTTCGGTATTATAGTATTTAACTTTAACGTCGAATCTTTCCGGCGATTCCGGCTGTTGTTCAAGGTCGTAGCTGACGGAAAGATCTTTGGACAATTGGCCGAGGATCCGCAGTTGGAGCCGCTCCTGCCATGGCCCGCCGCTGTACGTTGGCATAAAGCCGCCCAACTGTGATAGGGCGTTAAAGTATTGTTTGTCCGGGATAACGGACACGGTCTTGGTTTCGTACTTTTTATAACCGGAAATATCGATCTGGGGGTAGCTTTCTGATTGTGCCCAAACGGCCGCCGCGACAAGCCAGAGCATTGCCGACAACACAACCGCAATTGTGGCTTTAACTCGCAACATCAAGTGTTTTTATCGATACTTCTTTACGATCAGGGTCGCATTGTGTCCGCCAAACCCGAAAGATTCGGAAAGGGCGGTGTTGATGGTCATTTTTCTGGCTTTGTTCGGAACGTAGTCGAGGTCGCAATCCGGGTCGGGATTTTCGTAGTTTATGGTTGGAGGGGCGATGTCGTTCATGACCGAGAGGACGGTGGCGATGAATTCAACCGCGCCGGACGCGCCCAATAAATGCCCGATCATTGATTTGTTGGAGCTGACCGCCAATTTTTTGGCGTGATCGCCAAAAGAGGTCTTTAGGGCCATTGTTTCGTATTTGTCGTTAAGTTCGGTTGAGGTCCCGTGGGCGTTAATATAGTCAACCTGTTCAGGCTTAAGGCCAGCGTCTTTGATCGCGGCCAGGATCGCCCGGACGGCGCCTTCGCCTCCCGGAGCCGGGGCGGTGATATGGTTGGCGTCTCCGCTCATGCCATAGCCGACAACTTCAGCGTAGATCTTGGCTCCGCGGGCCAGGGCGGATTCCAAGGCTTCCAGGACAACGACGCCGGACCCTTCGCCCATCACAAAGCCGCCCCGTTCTTTGTCGAACGGCCGGCTGGCGCGCTGCGGCTCGTCGTTGCGCGTTGAAAGGGCTTTGGCGGCGGCGAAACTGGCGATGCCGAGCGGGGTGACGCAGGCTTCGGTCCCGCCGGCGAGCATCGCTTTGGCGGCGCCGCGTTGAATGCATTTGAAGGCTTCACCGATCGAGTTGGTCCCGGAGGCGCAAGCGGTCACGACGCAGGAGTTGGGGCCTTTGGCGCCGGTAATGATCGAGGCGTACCCGGCCGCCATGTCGGCGATCATAAAGGGAACGGTGAACGGTGAAAGCCGGTCCGGTCCTTTGGTGTGCAAGGTCCTAGCCGCTTCCTCTAAAACGTCTAAGCCGCCGATCCCGGAGCCGATGGTTACGCCGATGTCATTGGCGTTGTCCGGGCCGATGGTCAGATTGGCGTCGGCGACCGCCAGCTTGGAAGCGGCGACCGCGAACTGAATGAAACGAGCCATCCGGCGCGCGTCTTTTTTATCTAGAAACTGGGAGGGGTCGAAATCTTTGACTTCGCCGGCGATCTTGGCGTCAAAGCCGGTGGTGTCGAACCGGGTGATCTGAGCGATCCCATTCTGACCGGCGACCAAATTCTGCCAAAAGACTTCGCGGCCGATACCGATCGGGGAAACGATTCCCAGCCCGGTAACTACAACTCGTTGTGCCATTAAGATTGAGCCTCCTCAAATTCTTTGACCAATTCGGCGACGATCTTCGCGGCCGGTTTGATGGTCCGATCGGGGATCTTCCAGATATAAGCGCCGGAAAAAACGACCCCGTTGTCGACATCGCCGACCTGGGCGTTCTTCAGCGCTTGGATAATGCAATATTCATAGGAGCAATGCCTCAGGCAGAAATCGCAGCCGATCGGTTTGGGGGCGGTTTTGCTGAGGATCTTGGCGACCAGTGCCGTCTTGATCGCTCGTCCCGGCATGCCGACTGGCGAGGAGATCTTAACGATGTCGTCCTTGGTCGCTTTTTGGTAAACTTCCTTGAACGCTTTGGCGGCGTTGCATTCTTCCGACAGGACGAAGCGGGTCGCGATCTGAACGCCGTTGGCCCCGGCCTTGAAAGCCTTTAACATTTCCGCTCCGTTGATGATCCCGCCGGCGGCGATGACCGGGAGCTTGGTCGCCTGGCGGACTTCCGGGAGGATGTCCCAGATGGAACGGTCGGTGCCAAGGTGCCCGCCGGCCTCGACTCCTTCCACCACAATAGCGGTGGCGCCGAGCTTTTCGGCGGTCGCGGCCAACCGTCCAGTGGAAACGATTGAAACGATGGGGGTGTTGCCCTCTTGCCCGAGCTTAAAAATATCGCGCGAGAAGCCAGCCCCGCTGATGATCAAGTCGATCTTTTCTTGGATGGAAGTCTGGACCAATTCAAAAAATTCACGGGCGGCAAACATGATGTTGACCGCAACGATCCCGCCTGCCGCCCGTTCTCGAGCTATTCGAATCTCTTTGCGAAGTTCGTCAAGGGCCATACCAGAAGCGCCGATCACGCCAATGGCGCCGGTCGAGGCGACCGCGCCGGCCAGCGCGCCGGTGGAGATCCGAACGGCCATCCCGCCCTGAATGATTGGGATCTTAGCCGTAAAGGGACCAATTTTTAATTCTGGTAGGTTCATGATTTTACTTCTTTCCGTGAGCCATCACGTAAGTCATTGTGTCACCGATCGTTTTGATCTTTTCCGCGTCTTCGTCGGGGATCTCCATGCCGAAGGCTTCCTCGAGCGCCATGACCAATTCAACGGTATCGAGTGAGTCGGCGCCCAGATCATCGACAAAGGAAGACTCTCGGGTAATTTCTGATTCAGAAACACCCAGTTGTTCTGCAACAACTTTCTTTACTGCCTCAAAAGCTTTTTGTTCGTCCATTCCGTCACCCCCTTTTATGATAAAAAATATCCAATAACCAACCTGTCCGTAATGCTTCGCATCGCAACGCAGGCGGGTGGGCGTCAAAGGACCGCCCTTCTAATTATTATATCATCGATACAATTGTTCGTCGTCTATCCGCTCAAGCGGATTACATGTACATGCCGCCGTTAACCGCGAGGACCTGGCCGGTAATATAATCGGCCTCGGCGCTCGCCAAAAAAACAGCCGCGTTCGCGATATCTTCAGGTTGGCCAAGCTTTCCTGCCGGGATCTGGGCCATCATTTTCTGCTTGACCTCATCGGTCAGTTTGTCGGTCATCGCGGTCTGGATAAAACCCGGGGCGATCGCATTGGCCGTGATATTGCGGGAAGCCAGTTCTTTGGCCACGGTCTTGGTGAACGCGATCACGCCGCCCTTGGTCGCCGCGTAATTGGCCTGGCCGAAATTTCCCATTTGGCCGACAATGCTGGCGATCGAGATTATTTTACCGTATCGTTGTTTCATCATCAAGATGGAAACCGTTTGCGTGCAGTTGAAGACCCCGGACAGGTTGACGCCGAGTACCGCGTCCCATTCTTCTTTCTTCATCCGAATGAGCAGGTTGTCTTTGGTGATACCGGCATTATTGACCAGAATGTCGATCCGGCCGAAATGCTTATGGGCTTCGGCGACGCCGGCCTGGACGTCGGCCAGGTCGGCGACGTTGGATTTGATAGCGTAAGTTTTAACTCCCAGCTTGGCGATCTCGTCGGCGGTCTGCTTGGCCAGGTCCAGGTTAAT
>Ga0265297_10006396_pt1 | contig 17152 bp, 14 predicted proteins | sample Munlanlwell13791_FD_192502 | JGI IMG/M metagenome (GOLD analysis project Ga0265297, IMG submission 192502) | Leachate microbial communities from a municipal landfill in Southern Ontario, Canada - Leachate well 137-91 | ecosystem: Engineered > Solid waste > Landfill > Unclassified | place...
GAGGGGACGCTCCGCCAGTTCCCCGCTTTTGATCTGGCGGTTTACGGGGAAGGTGAAGAGACCGTCTGCGAGATCGCCTCCCGTATCGCCGACGGAAAAGATGACTTCGGGAACGTGGATGGCGCGGCGTGGAGAAAGAGGGGGGAGATCAGGAAGAACGCCCCCAGGCGTTTGATCCGGGACCTGGATTCTTTGGCTTTCCCGGCGTTCGACCTGTATCCGCTGCAGAAGTATACCGCGGGGAATTCGTTATTCGGCCAGAGCAGGATATTTCCCATTATGTCCGGCCGCGGATGTCCATATGAATGCAGCTTCTGTTTCCGTCTGCACGGGTCTTCGGTGCGGACGCGTTCCGTGGAGAATGTAATACAGGAGATGCGCAGGGACATAGATTTTTTCAATACGCGCCAGTTCTTTTTTCAGGATGAGACCTTTACTCTTGATAGAGCGCGGACGCTGCGTTTCTGCGACAGATTTCTCGCGCAGGGTCTCATCCATAAAGCGGACTGGATATGTGAAACCAGGGTGGACGCGGTTGACAGGGACCTGCTTAAGAAGATGAAACAGGCCGGGTGCAGTCTTATTAACTACGGGATCGAGTCAGGCAGCCAGGATATACTGGACAGGAGCCGTAAAAGGATCACCCTTGAGCAGATCCATCAAGCCGTCGCATACACGAAAGAAGCGGATATCAGGACTTTCACCAATTTCATTATCGGCAACCCGTATGACACTCCCGGGACCATTGAACAGACCATAAAGCTTGCTTTCGCGCTGAATTCTGATTTCGCCTCTTTCACCATTCTCACGCCGTTTCCGGGGACAGAGACGCTGGAAATGGCCCGCAGGGGGGAAGGTAATCTGCGTTTGCTCAGCGAGGACTGGAGGGATTACAGTAATCAGTTCGGCAATGCCCTGGAACTGGAAAATATCCCGTTGAAAATGCTGGAACGGTTCCAAAGAAGCGCATATTTCAGGTTTTATATGCGGCCCAGCCATATTTTCCGGGCTTTCAAGCTGGTAAACGGCAAGGCGGCCCTGGTCTATGCGGCAGCATATTATTTAAAACGTTTCATTTGCGTGGTAAAATTATGCGTAAAATATTTCTATGCGTGCCTCCGCCGGGAGAAAATGTAAACTGGCGTATCAGCCATTCTCCGTCTTTTCCCCATCTGGGGGTGGGGTATATAGCCTCGAGCCTTCAAAGGGCCGGGTTCACCGTCCGGGTATGCGATGCTCCGGCCGAAAAGGCAGGCTTCGACAGACTGGAGGGGATGATCCGGGGGTTTTCTCCGGATATTGTGGGGGTCACCAGTTTTACTTCGCAGATTCACGAAGCGCACAGGGTCGCGGAGACGGCCAAGAAAGTCGACCCGCGCATACTCACCGTGGCGGGGGGGGCGCATGTCTCGGCGGCCCCGGAAAGAACACTGAGAGAGTTTGCGGCGTTTGACGCGGCGGTGATCGGGGAAGGAGAGGAGACCATCGTGGACATCGCCCGGTTTGCCGGAGCGGACAGTTCCATTCCCGGGATCGCTTACAGGCGCGGCGGTGAAATAATTGTAACCGGGAGCAGGCAGCCGGCCGAAGATCTGGATACGCTGGCTTTTCCGGCGCACGGGCTGTTTTCTTTAGGATCTTACCGTTCTCTGAATTCTCTTTTCGGACGGAAAAGGACTCTCCCTGTATTGTCTTCGCGGGGATGTTCTTACAAATGCCGGTTTTGTTTCAGTCTTCTCGGGAAGAAGGTGAGATTCCGTTCCGCCGGGAATGTTATGGATGAAATAGAACGGGATATTTCTTTATTCGGCGCCAGCGTGATCTTTTTCCAGGATGAAACGTTTACCGCCGACAGGGAAAGGACCGTGCAGTTATGCGAAGAATTCTTGCGGCGGGAGCTCAATAAGAAGGTCGGCTGGGTATGTGAAACAAGGGTCGATGCCGTGGACGGAGAACTGCTTTCCTTGATGCGGAAGGCGGGCTGTACGCTTATTAATTACGGCATCGAATCCGGGTCCCAGGATATCCTGGACGCGATACGCAAGGATATTACCCTTGAACAGGCGGAGACCGCGGTAGCCCGCACCAGAGAAAATAAGATACGCGTGTACACAAATTTTCTGATAGGGCATCCGTTCGAGACCAGGCAGAGTATAGCCAGTACCATCAGGTTCGCCTTAAAGCTAAAGGCCGACTTCGCGTCGTTCTCGATCCTTACCCCTTTTCCCGGCACCGAGATATCCGATATGGCGGAAAGGGGAGCGGGGGGATTGCGGCTTTTGAGTTCGGATTGGAGAGAATACGGAACTCAGTTTGGGAGAGCGCTTGAATTGGATACTATTTCTCGTCAAGAACTGGAAAACTTTCAGAAATCGGCCTATTTCTCGTTCTATAGCCGGCATCCGCTTAATGTGTGTAAAATAATTGATTTTAGGGCCTTCCCGGTTTATTTGTATGAGTTCTTTTTGAAAAGGCACGGAAGAAAAGCCATAAACGTAAATCTGACCCCGGCCGGCATAAAAAGTAAACTACAGAGGTGATCCTCTGTCAGCCGTTGACGGCCGGGATAAAAATTGCGAAAGAGGTGTATGATGAGCGCAGTTAGAGAGAACATGATAACGGCGGTTTTTGTGCTGTGTTTTTCTTCTTCTTGCGCAGCGGCTACGATTACACTGAAAAACGGTTCGGTAATCAGGGGGGAGATACTTGAAAAGACGGATTCTTATATTAAGGTTAAAACGCACGGCGTTTCCATCCCGTATTTTTATAGCGAGATCAAGGAGGTGGGAGAGGATTCTTCTCCCGGTTCAAGGAGCGGGGGGGAGAGGCCTGCCGGGGGCAATAGCCTGCCGGGGGGATATGTTAACAATGAATATGGAGTAAGCATCGTCTGGCCGAAAGGATGGGATGTCTTTCAGCGCCCGGTGTCGGAAGAAGTTGAAGGCGTCAGAATATATGCCAAGCGTAAATCGGACGATACAATTCCCTATATAGGGATGCATATATCGAGGGATCCTCCGGAAAAGATCCTGAGCATGGTGGAGAACATTGCCAGCAGCCGAAAGGAGACGGGAGAAGCTGTCATCCTATCGGTCCCTCCACGGGATTGTGTGATGAACGGTATGCCTGCGAAGCAATGGGTTTTTGATTTTCCGGCAGTTCATTCTCCGCTCAGCAGCTCTGCGTTGAAATCCCGGGTTTCCTCCCCCGGAGCACGCGAGTTATTGAAGGGGGCTAAATACGAAGCGTTTATGTTCATCAAGAACGGTGTGGTCGTAGTCCTGGAGTTTATTCTTCACAACGATGAAAGGCTCGAGAAAGAACGAGAGGAAGTTTTATCTGCGGTCAATAATTTTAAATTCTTAAAATAAGCGCGGAGGGTATTTTTTCTGACTTTCCCGGGGTATGAATAAAACGCCCGGGGAGCAATACCGCTCAGGCGGGGGGAGCGTTTTAAAAGGCGGACACCGATTATGAAGTTTTCAATACCCACAAATTGGGACGACCGGCTTGTTGAGCGTATTAATAAAGAACGAGTCGGAGAGTTCTACGGGAAATTGTATTCCGACAGCGTCGGAGGAGGAAGAGCTTCTTTTTTATGCTCTCCCGTGGACAGAAAGAAAGCCGTCCGCCATATCCGTATTATCCGGGGGGCGGGGATACGGTTTAATTACCTGCTTAATGCCGCTTGCCTCGGGAATAAAGAGTTTACAACCTCATGGCACAGGCAACTGCGGAAATTACTCGGATGGCTGGCGGACAATGGGGTGGACACGGTTACGGTCGCCGTTCCTTTTCTTCTTGACCTGGTGAAAAGTTTTCATCCGGAGATGAGGGTGTCTGTCTCCGCTTTCGCGCATATAAATACCGTGCGCAAGGCGCTCTTTTGGGAAAGTCGGGGTGCCGACGAAATAACGCCTTCACCTACCGAGCTTAACCGGGATTTCAAGACGCTGCAGGAGATGCGGAAACGGTTAAGCTGCGGGCTGAAACTTATCGTTAACAACAATTGTCTACTGGATTGTCCGCTGCATTTCTATCATTCCGCCATAAGCGCGCATGCCTCCCGTAAGGAAGAACCCGCGGAAGGATTTATGATAGACTATTGCAGAGTACAATGCCGCTATCTGCGGCTTATTGACCCGGAGAATTTTCTAAAAGCAGACTGGATCCGCCCGGAAGATACGGCGCTCTACGAGAGAATCGGGGTTCATTCGTTTAAGATAGTCGACCGGGTCCTTTCAACCGAAGCGATTTTGATGATCTCTTCCGCCTATTTTGCCCAACGGCACGACGGGAATCTTCTTGAGCTTTTCCCGATGACCAAAGATATTGTTGTTTTCCAGCATCACAAGGCGGCGCGGTTTCTTAAATATTTCTTCCGCCCCGGGCTTATAAACCCTCTGAAACTCCTGTCCCTCAGGAAGTTAATAAAGCCGATAGATGTCTTTATTGACAACAGGGCCCTGGACGGGTTCATCGAGCGCGTAAAAGACAGATGTTCTCCGGGAGATTTCTGTAGAGGATGCGCTTGTTGCGCAGAGACAGCGGAGAAAGCGGTAAGAGTATCCTCGCGCGGTTTAAAGGAAGCCGTCGATTCTTACAAGGTTTTTTTGCAAAAAATATCAGGTGGAGACCTCTGGGAGATATAATTTTAACCGGGGAAACCGGGAAAATAATCTGTTTGACATACTTCCGGTATGTGCTATATTAAAGCCAATGGTTCAACGGGAATTGACTATATCTGAAACAATGGCGTTTGTGGACCGGAGGACTATCGGTTCAGAAACGCTTTTTTTTAAACAACCATGTGTAAATACATATTCATCACCGGCGGCGTTATTTCCAGCCTCGGCAAGGGGATTGCTGCCGCTTCCATAGGCAAGATACTGGAATCTCAGGGTCTGCGTGTCGCCTTGATGAAGTTCGACCCCTATCTCAACGTCGACCCCGGCACGATGAACCCTTACCAGCACGGTGAAGTGTACGTGACCGACGACGGCGCCGAGACCGACCTCGACCTCGGGCATTACGAACGCTTCACTTCCGCCAGGACCGGCAAATTCAACAACGTTACCACCGGACAGGTATATCACGCCGTGATCTCGCGCGAACGCAAGGGAGATTACCTCGGCAGGACCATCCAGGTCATTCCTCACATTACCAACGAGATAAAGGACCGCATCAAGAAAGTGGCGGCCGTCTCCAGGGCGCAGGTGGTGCTGGTGGAGATCGGCGGCACGGTCGGAGACATCGAGAGCCTTCCTTTTCTGGAAGCTGTGCGCCAGTTCAGGCTGGACGCCGGACAGAATAACGTTCTTTACGCCCATCTCACCCTGGTCCCTTATATAAAGGTCGCCGGAGAGATGAAGACAAAGCCTACTCAGCACAGTGTCGGCACCCTGCGCGAGATAGGGATACAGCCGGACATCCTCATCTGCCGCAGCGAAAAAAGCCTCTCGATGGAATTGAAAGAGAAGATATCGCTTTTCTGCAGCGTGCCGCAGGAGGCGGTTATCGAGGCCAAGGATGTGGATTCGATCTATCAGCTTCCTTTGATATTCAAGGACCAGTCTCTCGACAGGCTCATACTGAAACATTTCGGCATTAGAGCCAGGCCTTCCACCCTGAAGAATTGGGAGAAAAGCGTGGTGGAGAAGGCTGTTTCCCCGCGCCACAAGACCAGGATCGCCGTAGTCGGCAAATATATCGGCCTGCAGGACGCCTATAAGTCTATTTACGAGGCTTTGGCGCACGCCGGTATCGCGAACGACTGCAGAGTGGAAGTGGAAAAGATAGATTCCGAGGATATTGATAAAGAAGGGGCGGAACATTATCTGCGCAATGTCTGCGGTATTCTGGTGCCGGGCGGGTTCGGATCCCGCGGCATTGAAGGGAAGATAAAGAGCGTCGAATATGCCAGGACCAAGCGCCTCCCGTTCTTCGGCATCTGCCTTGGGATGCAATGCGCGGTCATCGAATTCGCCAGGAATATCTGCGGTCTCAAGGGCGCTGATTCCAGCGAGTTCGCCCCCGATACCCGGGATCCGGTAATCAGCCTTTTAAAGGAACAGGAAGACGTGGAGGATATGGGCGGTACCATGCGCCTGGGCGCTTATCCCTGTCAGATATCGCCTAATACCCGGGCGCAGTGTTGTTACAGAAAAAGGCTGATAGAAGAGCGGCACCGGCATAGATACGAATTCAACAATAAATACCGCCGTTTGATGGAGAAGAAAGGTATGGTCTTCTCCGGTATTTACCCGAAAAAGAATCTTGTCGAGATCGTGGAGTTGCCCGGCCATCCGTTCTTCATGGCGGTGCAGTTCCATCCTGAATTCAAGTCGAAGCCCGACAAGGCCCATCCGATATTCCGCGATTTTATCAAGTGCGCTCTAAAAATAAAGAGGTAAACATGCAGGCTGCTTTGGTCCTGGAAGACGGCAGCGTATTCCGGGGGAGATCATTCGGTGCGCAGGGGGTCCGCTGCGGGGAGATTGTCTTCAATACCAGCATGTCCGGGTATCAGGAGATAATCACCGATCCTTCCTATAAGGGGCAGATAGTGGCCATGACCTACCCTTTGATAGGCAATTACGGCATCAATGAAGAAGACGCGGAATCCGGCCGGCCTTTCGTGGAAGGCCTGGTGGTTAAAGAATGCAGCAGGATTGCCAGCAACTGGAGGTCTAAGAGTTCGTTGCCGGATTATCTTTGCGCGCACGGCATACCCGCGGTGGAGGGAGTGGATACCCGCGCGCTTACGCTGCGCATACGGGAGGCCGGAGCGCTTAAAGCCGTTATCGCCGCCGGGGCAGTATGCGACGACGTGACGGCGCTGCTGGAAAAGGCGCGTTCCTGGAGCGGCCTTGTGGGCATCGATCTTGTAAAGGATGTCTCCTGCCGGCAAGCCTATGATTGGAACGACAATGGTAAATATAAAGTGGCTGTCCTGGACTGCGGTGTGAAATACAACATCATGCGTATTCTTGCCGGGCTCGGCTGCCGGGTCAGGGTTTTTCCCGCCGTTACCTCCGCCTCGGATATACTGTCCTGGAAACCGGACGGCATTATGCTTTCCAACGGTCCGGGCGATCCCGCGGCTGTGACTTACGTTATAGGCACGGTCAAGGAACTGGCCTCCTCCGGTATTCCAATATTCGGCATCTGTCTCGGCAACCAGATGCTCGGTCTGGCTTTCGGCGGCAGGACTTATAAATTAAAGTTCGGGCATCACGGAGCTAATCATCCGGTAAAGGATTTGAACAGCGGTAGAGTGGCTATTACCGTGCAGAATCACGGATTTTGTTTGGATATGAAATCGTTGAACGAAAAAGAGCTGCAGGTCACTCATATAAATCTCAACGATGATACGCATGAGGGGATGAAACACAGGAAACTGCCTGTTTTTTCCGTCCAGTTCCATCCGGAGGCGTCTCCTGGGCCGCACGACGCCGCCTATCTCTTCGCTTCTTTCGTAGATTCGGCAGCGAAACACAAATGCCGCGGGAAGAAAAATGCCTAAGCGCACCGACATAAAAAAAATACTTATTATCGGTTCCGGCCCGATCGTGATCGGCCAGGCGTGCGAGTTCGATTATTCCGGCACTCAGGCCTGCAAGGTGCTGAGGCAGGAGGGGTACAAGGTGGTTCTGGTCAATTCCAATCCCGCCACCATTATGACCGATCCTGATACCGCCGACAGGACTTATATAGAGCCTATCACCGCGGAGATCGTGGAACGCATCATCGCGCGGGAAAAGCCGGACGCGCTGCTGCCGACCCTCGGCGGGCAGACCGCTTTGAACACGGCGGTGGAACTGGACGCGCGCGGGGTCTTCAGGAAATACCGCGTGGAATTGATCGGCGCCGATATCAAGGCCATCAAGAAGGCCGAAGACCGTAGGCTTTTCAAGGAGGCGATGATAAAGATAGGGCTCGACCTGCCGAAAAGCAACAAGGCTTATAATCTGCAACAGGCATTGAGAGTGGCGCAGGATGTGGGTTTTCCGGTGATCATCCGGCCCAGTTTCACTCTCGGCGGCACCGGCGGAAGCGTAGCGTACAATGCCGAAGAATTCCGCGTTTTGGCCAAGCGCGGGCTGGAATCGAGCATGATTAGCGAGATACTCATAGAGGAATCGGTCTCCGGCTGGAAGGAATATGAGCTGGAGGTGATGCGCGATATCAAGGATAATGTCGTGGTCGTGTGTTCGATAGAAAATCTCGACCCGATGGGAGTGCATACCGGGGACAGCATAACTGTGGCCCCCGCGCAGACTCTTACCGACAAGGAATACCAGCGTATGCGCGACGCGGCGATCGCCTGTATACGAGAAATAGGGGTTTCGACCGGCGGCTCCAATATACAGTTCGCGGTTAATCCTTCCGACGGCAGGATGGTGGTTATAGAGATGAATCCCCGCGTTTCCAGGAGTTCAGCGCTGGCATCCAAGGCCACGGGTTTTCCCATTGCCAAGATCGCCGCCAGGCTCGCGGTCGGATATACGCTTGACGAGATCGCCAACGATATAACACTGAAGACCCCGGCCTGTTTCGAGCCGGCCATAGATTATTGCGTGGTGAAGATACCGAGATTCACTTTTGAGAAGTTCCCTTCGGCGGAACCGGTGCTTTCGGTTTCCATGAAATCGGTGGGGGAAACTATGTCCATCGGCAGGACTTTCAAGGAGGCCCTGCAGAAGGGACTGCGTTCCCTGGAGATAAAGAAATACGGTTTGGAGAGCCTCGGCAGGTGCGCGGGAGAGGAACTGGAATCTCTTTACGCCGGGCTCAGGACGGCGTCCCCGGAACGCATTTTTCTGCTGGCGGATGCCTTCCGGTCGGGAGTGGAACTCGAAACGATCCATGAGTTGACCCGGATCGACAACTGGTTCCTGCACAATATACGGGAGATCGTCGAGATGGAGACGCGCTTGAGAACGAGAGAAAGCGGTCTCGACAAGGATACGCTTCTGGAAGCGAAAAAAATGGGTTTCAGCGATAAACAGATCGCTTCGTTGACCGGCAAGAAGGAAGAAGAGATATCTTCTTTAAGAATATCTCTGGGTATATTTCCGGATTTCAAGCTTGTTGATACCTGCGCCGCCGAGTTCCAGGCTTTCACTCCGTATTATTATTCCACCTATGATAAACAGCCTTGATTTCAGAGTGCGCGGGCGGATCAGGAAGGACTGTGTAGAGATGGGCGCCGGGAAGCGGGACCCTAAATATGATTTGATTTTCCGGTAATAAGGGTTAAAATAAATTCATTCCCTGCCCGCGGGTGTCGGGGGAGTGCGTCGGAGTAAGTATAGAATCGGATATGCGGCGAGTACCGGTGAAGCCTTGGCTTTGCCGGAAACATGAGTCTCCGGATTTTGCGTGAGGGGGCTCCAGTATTATTCATGAAAGGAGCAGATGGAACAATGGGCAGAACTAAGATCTTCACAGCGGTGATAGCGGTGGCCGTATCTTTTCTGGCCGTAAACGGGTGCAATAAAAAACAGCAGAGTCTTGAGGAGATGCAGGCTCCTATGTCGGCTGATTCTCTGGGGGGGCAGACCCTGGATAATAAGATTGCGATACAGGAAAACAGGCTTCCCGCCGTGACACCGGTCGCCGGAGAGAAGGCGGCTGAAGCGGTTTCCGCGGCGGCCGTTCCGGTACTGGAACCTTTACCTCCTTCAGGGCCGTATAAACCTTCCGCCCAGGATATCCAGACCGCGCTTAAGAACGCGGGGTATTATTCCGGCAATATAGACGGCAAAGTGGGACCAAAGACGAAAGCGGCTATAGAGGAATTCCAGAAATCCAACGGGTTGGCGGCAGACGGCAAAGTCGGCCCAAAGACCTGGGCCGTCCTGGAGAAGCATTTAACTTCCTCAGCCGGGACCGTTGAAACGGAACAAACTATCCCGCTGCAATAAAAGCGGTTTGATTCAAAAAGCTCTGCCTTGAAAAAACCGGGGAGATGAGGTATACTTTTTGTAGCCGATAAAGGTAAACCTCGGGAAAACCGGGGGGCGCAAAGCCACAGACCTACGTTACATCACGTTCAGTTGAGGCCGCTAAGACGGTCAAAAGAGGTGGGTAATATGGTGGCTGGGCTACCGGTTAAAGGTGCGGCAGCAAGTTGTGTTGTCACCTTTATCGGCTTATACTTGAGAAAAATCCCAACTTTTACGTTGGGATTTTTTTTGTTTATATTATAATATAAGAATACTTCTCTTCCGTTTTCAACCGGCTGCTAAATATAATAACGACAGATGTTTACTTTTCCTGAAGGGTTCCTCTGGGGCGCCGCGACTTCCTCTCATCAGGTGGAAGGAGACAACTTCTTCAACGATTGGTGGAAATGGGAGCAGTCGGGCGGCGGGCTTGATAGGTCTTCCGCCGCCTGCCGGCATTTCTCCCTTTATAAGGAAGATTTCGCCCTCGCCCGTTCCCTGGGGCATAACGCCCACCGTTTCTCGATCGAGTGGAGCCGTGTAGAACCGGAAGAAGGACATTTTTCGCAATCCGCCCTGGACCATTATTCTTCCGTCCTGGACGCTCTTGCCGCCAACGATCTGGAACCGGTGGTAACTCTTTATCATTTTACCAGCCCGGCCTGGTTCAGCCGCAAGGGCGGATGGCTGAAGCGCGCCAATACGGCCTATTTTTGCCGTTATATAGAAAAAATAACCGGCGTTCTTTCGGGTAAAGCCCGTTACTGGGTGACCGTAAATGAACCGCTTGTTTACGCCTACCATTCTTATCTTACCGGCGTCTGGCCTCCCCAGCAGCATTCGTTCATTAAAGCTGTGCGGGTCTCTCGTAATCTGCTCTCGGCGCATGAACTGGCTTACCGCATAATACATGACAGGTGCGGGGTTTATAAGAATACGGCGCCTTCGGTAAGCGTGGCTCACCATATGCAGTATTTTATGCCCTGGAAGCCCGGGATATGGAATCAACTGGGAGTCTTCTTGCGTGATATGATGTTCAACCGCATGTTCCTGGACGCCGCTTTTCATGCCGGGACGCTTGATTATATCGGATTGAATTATTACACCCGGCAACTTGTGAGCGTGGAAATCCCCGGCCTACGGTCTCTTCTGTCGGGGACGCGTTCCGATAATGCCTGGGACAAGAGTTCATTAGGATGGGATATTTATCCGCACGGGCTGTCGGAGATACTGCTCAGCCTCAGGAAATACGCGTTGCCGGTGCTCATACTGGAGAACGGGATAGCCACAGTCGACGACCGGGAAAGGGCCGGTTTCATAAAAAGTCATCTTGAAGCCGCCGCGGGCGCGATAAAAGCCGGGGTTGATCTTAAAGGTTATTTCTATTGGTCGCTGCTGGATAATTTCGAGTGGGATAAGGGATTCGCTCCTCGTTTCGGGCTGGTGGAAGTGGATTATGCCACTCAGGAGCGCAGGGCGAGGGAAAGCGCATCGTGGTTCTCGCGTGTCTGCAGGACGGGAGAGTTGCCTGAATGACGCCTGAATTCGGTATTGAGATATTGAGAAGCCTTCCCTTTTTCGCCGGATTCAGCCCCGAAGAATACCGGATGCTCGAGGGGAAATACGATATCGTCGCTTATCCCAAAGGGGCGATCATATATAATTACGGAGACCCTCCGGGAGCTTTCTATTGTGTTCTTTCCGGAAGGGTGGCGGCTTACCTCCGGGATGATCACGGCAGGAACCTTTTCATAGATTACCTGCACCGCGGGCAGTATTTCGGCATTATTTCCCTCTTGACCGGAGAATCGCATTCAGTGACGGCCGAGGCTTTCAACGACAGCAGACTGGTGATAATAAAAAGAGAGAATTTCGATGTCCTTCTTGAAAGAATCCCGCGTATGGGGCTTGATCTCAGCCGGACGCTTTCGCGCCGTCTGAGAAGCAGGGAGACGGCGAGAAAAAAAGTCTTCGAGACGGAGATAATCGCGGTGATGGGGCTGTCCCCCAACAGCGGCAAGACTTTTTACACCGCCAACCTGGCCTTCAGTCTGCGCAGAGAGACTTTAAAGAACATCCTTGTGGTGGAAGTCAGGCATAAGAATAAACTGCACGCTATGCCGGCCATTTTCGGGACAGGGAATTGTTATCCCGAGCTTGACCTGTCTGATTACAGGCAATACCGCGGTTTCGATGTCTCTCCTATGATAATGAAAGGCAGGGAAGGCTTGGATTTCTTGTGTTTGAATTATTCCGGTACCGGAGACGAATCGGCGGCTACCGTGGTCGATATCCTCAGTTCGCTGTTTTCTAAATACCATTACATAATAATAGACCTGCCGCCTTTCGGAGACGAATTCGTATCCGGGCTCTTGCGGCAGGCGCAAACGCTTCACCTGATAAGCGGGCCGTCTTCCGCCGAATTGCGCAAGACCGGTAATTTCTCGGACAAGCTGGAGAAAGAAAAATCTTTCTCCGGAGAGAATATAAAGTTGATCGTCAACGATTACGGATATGCGCGTCTGCGCCCGGAGGAGAGAGCCGGCGTGCTCAACAGGAGCGTTTTTGCCACGCTGCCCGTGATAGGCCCTCCGGCCGAAGGATTGGAGACGGAGCAGAACCCGGCAACCGGGTATTCCCTGGCCGTGCGGCGCATTGCCAGAGAGAGCGGCGGCTGCACTACCGGCCTTGCCCTGGGCGTCGGTTTTGCCTACGGGCTCTGCCATTTGGGCGTTCTTAAAGTGTTGGAAGAGGAGAAGGTCCCGATAGACGTCATTTCCGGCTCCAGCATGGGGGGAGTGATTGCCAGCCTCTGGGTCACCGGTAAATCCAGCGGGGAGATTCTGGAGATTGCCGCTGAATTCAAAGACTATACCTGCGCCTGGAAACTCATTGACTTGACATTTCCCTGGACAGGGTTTATAAAAGGTAATAAGCTTTACCGGTTCCTGAAAAGGCACCTCGGGAACAAGACTTTCAGGGACGTGAAACTGCCGTTGAAGATCGTCGCCAGCGATATACGAAGGAAAGAGGCGCGCGTGCTGGAAAGCGGCTCGCTGGTGGACGCGATAATGACCAGTTGTTCTATGCCGGGAATATTCAGGCCTTTTATTTCCGGTGGGGATATTTTGCTCGACGGGGGGATTGCTCATCCGCTGCCGGTGGAAGTGCTGGTGCAGTCCGGGGCGCGCAGGATAATAGCCGTCAACGTTACCCCTTCTAAGGAAAGATTGTCCAAAGGGCTGGAACGCGCGCAGGAAGAGATATCGCAGGAGCAGTCGAGACACCCTGCGCTGGCGAGATTCCTGAAGAGCAGGCTGAGCCTGAATATCCTTGACCTTATTTTCAGCAGCGTGGAATATATGCAGTCGGAACTGGCGCGCAAGGAAGCAGCTCTGGCGGACGTTGTTATCAATCCGGATACTTCCGGCCTGTTCTGGCTTGACCTGCACCGGGCCGCTGAATTCTCGTTAAGAGGAGAAAAAGAGACCAGACTGCATTTACAGCAGATCAGGGAATTGGTATAGTCCCCGTATTATAAGGAGGCGGGAAAAAGATGAGAGAGATTCTGATAGTTTTGGCGGTGGCGGGCAGCGTTCTGTTTTCCGGATGCGCTTCTGTGGGAGAGAGGATGCACGGCGTGCTGGGGACTTCGATAAGAGAGATAGAAGCATCCCGGGTAAAATCGGTTCAAATGGTTGTTCCCGGGGATCGCGATGCGGTTTATACCGCGGTTTTGGCCGAGTTGAAGAAGGCAGGCAGGTATATTTATCGCCGGGAGCGCAACGAAGGGGCGATAGCGTTTTATATGTCCGCCGAGAATACTACCGTCGCCGGTGTCTTTCTGCGCGGGCTTGAGGGAGGGAAAACCGAGATCGAGATAGCCTCTCCCAGCAGTTACGCCAGGAATACGGTGAAGGAGGAACTGTCGGCGCTGCTTCCTCCTCCGGAGCCGGAGCGGGAACCTTCCGCCGTCCCTGAGGAGAATGATACGAAACCGACCGTCGGTGCAGATGAGCAAGAAACTTCCGGCTAAGCATTCGCCTGAGCGGCAAAGAGAGAGTTGGGGAAGCCGCCTGGGCGTGGTCATGGCTGTGGCGGGATCCGCCATCGGGCTGGGGAACTTCTTGAGGTTCCCGGCCAAGGCAGCGGCAAACGGCGGCGGCGCTTTTATGATCCCTTATCTTATCGCTTTCCTTTTGCTCGGGATCCCGTTGATGTGGATTGAGTGGACGCTTGGCCGCTACGGAGGCGGTTTTGGGCACGGAACGGCTCCGGGCATATTCCATTCCATCTGGCGCAAGAACAGGTTTATAAAATACTTCGGCGTTATCGGACTGTTCGGCCCGCTGGTCATATTCATATATTATTCCTACATCGAATCATGGACGCTGGCCTACAGCTTTTTTTCCCTCACCGGGAGTTACCGCGGCATAACCGGGCAGGAAATGATGCGTGCTTTTCTGCACGGGTTCCAGGGTGTGGAGAGAAACGGATACTTCTCCGGTATAGGCACCGCTTACTTCTTTTTTATCTGTACGTTTATCCTGAACGTCGCCGTTTTGTATTACGGTATCAAGGGAGGTATTGAGCGGCTTTGCAAGGTGGCGCTGCCGCTTCTTCTTTCTCTGGGATTGATACTTTTGCTGCGGGTGGTCAGTCTGGGCGCCCCGAATGTCCTGCATCCTGAGTGGAACATAGCCAACGGCTTCGGTTTCCTTTGGAATCCTGATTTCACGGCTTTGAAGTCGGCAAAGGTCTGGCTGGAAGCCGCGGGCCAGGTGTTCTTCACGTTAAGCGTCGGGATAGGCGTGATACTCACCTACGCCAGTTATCTTTCCAAAGGGGACGATGTCGCGCTTTCCGGTCTTACCGCAGCAGGCACCAACGAGTTCGCCGAGGTAATACTTGGCGGCGGTATCATAATCCCCGCCGCTTTCGTTTTCTTCGGGCCGCAGGCGACGGGAGAGATCGCCGTCTCGGGCGTGTTTAACCTGGGATTCGTCACCATGCCCTTGATCATAAACAGTATGCCCTGGAGCCAGATCACCGGTTTCTGCTGGTTTCTCCTGCTTTTCCTCGCGGGTATCACTTCTTCAGTATCTCTCGCGCAGCCGGTGATAGCCTTTATGGAGGATGAATTCGGCCTGAAGAGGCAGAAAGCGGTGATAATATTCGCCGTTACGGCTTTTCTTCTTTGCCAGCCCGTGATATTTTTTCTCAAGAACGGGGTGGTGGACGAACTGGATTTCTGGGGCGGGACGGTTTTTCTGGTGGTATTCGCCACTATAGAGACTATACTCTTCAGTTGGGTCCTCGGCATGCAAAACGCCTGGGAAGAGATACATAAGGGGGCGGATCTCGCCGTCCCTTCAGTGTATAAATTCATCATTAAATATGTGACTCCCTTGTTCTTGTTTGCTATACTGGGGATGTGGTTCTTTCAACAATGGCTGCCGGTGATCATGATGAAAGAGGTGCCGCCGCAGGACAAGCCTTTTGTTTTAGCCACCCGATGCGTTCTACTGGGCATATTCATTCTGCTGGTTTCGCTTGTCAGGACGGCCTGGAAAAGAAGAGAGTCGGGGAGAGAAGGTAAATGACGGCCGGCGGGTGGGTGTTTTTCATTATATTCTGGTTTGGTATAATAGCGTTGAATATCTTTTGTTTCGTCAAGGTATTCTCAAGGAAAGAGCTGAAATGATGAGAAAAACAGCGGGAATGGCGGCAGTATTAATGTCGGCGGCGGTTTTGATAATGCAGTCGCTGCAAGGCTGCACTCCCTTCTTCTGGACGTCAAAGTCTCAAACCTTACTGACTTCCGGTAAGATGGTCGGCAGGAATACCATACAGGGAGATACGGATATTTTCTACCGGGACCTTTGGGATGCCGTTTATATGGTTAGCCGTATCAAGGGGGTGATCAGGCAGGAAAGCAGGGCAAGGGGATATATACAGCTTGACGTCCTCTCGACTATTATGGATATTCGCATAATCCGTATGACCAAAAAGATTAACCGGTTGCGCATAACCGTCAAGAACGAAGGTGAACCCAGGATAGATATGGCCAAGGAAGTCTTCAGCAAGGCCATCGCCGAGGGGGCGCGTCTGTCCGAGAAATAGATTTCCCAATCGGGCAGTTTGAGAACATGTTAAAACATTTCTATTTTGATAATGGCACCGGATAAGTTTTTCCTTGCCCGGGGCGGGAAATATGTTATAATCCCAAAATATACTGAAACGTTGATGCCGAGGTAGCTCAGTGGTAGAGCGCGGCCCTGAAAAGGCCGGCGTGGGGGGTCCGATTCCCTCCCTCGGCACCATTTCGGAAGGACATCGAAATGGTCTCAATTACCTGCGGCAATCGCCTGTATTGGCTTCGAAATCCTCCGTAAAAATGAATTTTCCCGTTGAATTTCTCGCAAATACAGTTGCCGAGATCGGGGCCCTTCGCCTTTTGGGCTAGTGTCCCTCCCTCGGCACCATTTCGAAGAATAGAGAGCCTAAATGGGCTCTTTTTTTTGTTGGTATTTCAGTTTTTTCGTTTTGCATGCTTCATCTTTCGTTGTTCGTCTTTTATCCCTTAGCACTAACCTGGGGATACTTATGGCGTAACCAGCTGTAGCACTGAGGGTAAGCGAGACCAGGTCTCGTTCTTGGGCGTTTTTGTTAGCTAAACCAAAAGTAAGTTAAGAAGTTGGCAAATAGTTAAATAATACATTATACTTATATATAAGTAGTAGTTAAGGTAATTCCCTCCTAAAACTTATGGCCGCGGAAGAATAAACCGATTGGTTTATTCAACCGTGGTTTTTTTTGTATATATGGCTGGAATGTTTGGAAAGGCGGTATAAATAATTTGATTATCTTGGTATGAAGAAAATAATCTCGCTCTTAGTACTTATCTGTTTCTTCGCCGAGCAGTCCTGCTTTGCCCAGATTCTGCCGCAGGTATTACCGCTGTATTTCAGCCGGCCGAGTTTTCTGATCCAGGATAAGTTCCGGCCCACACATCTGCGTTCTATTGAATTTACGCCACAACACTCAGGGGTGCAGGTGCTCTTGGATAAAGGGGACAGCAAAGAATTAAAACAGGATATTTTGCAGGAAGAGGCCGTGAAGCTGATGGATTATTTCTTGATCGGGCTGACCCTGCCGAACGATGCTTTCTGGGTGAACCTGCGGCCGGACCAGGCGGATAA
>Ga0265297_10006397_pt1 | contig 17149 bp, 10 predicted proteins | sample Munlanlwell13791_FD_192502 | JGI IMG/M metagenome (GOLD analysis project Ga0265297, IMG submission 192502) | Leachate microbial communities from a municipal landfill in Southern Ontario, Canada - Leachate well 137-91 | ecosystem: Engineered > Solid waste > Landfill > Unclassified | place...
TTGCGGATTAATATTACGAATGAATATTATAGATGAATATTATGAATGAATATTATAAATGAATATTATGAATGAATATTATGAATGAATATTATGAATGAATATTATGAATGAATATTAACAAAAAACAAACAAAAAAAATAAAGAATAGTTACATTTATGATTTTATGATAACGTACCGTACGTTTTATTTTTTAATAATAAAATCGTCTGATGAGCCAACTCCAATATTATTATTTAGTTCAATATTTTGTTTAATATCTCGTTTAATATCTTGTTTAGCTTCTACTTTGCGATTTTCTTTTTTTTTGTGTGCAATTATTCCGATTTTTCTTAAATTTTCTGAAATATTTTTAATTTTTGTTTTATCTTCTCTACAACTTTTAATAATATCCCATACTCCATTATATTTATAATAATTATTATAAAACCATCGATAATCTCGGTCAACTCTCACATAATGTTTTCTAACAAGAAGCCAATATTTAATACTAATATTTTCTGAAGAATAACCATTCATTACCAATTTATTCATTTCAAATATTGCCCATTTTTGTAATTCATCGTCAGAAATATTTGACATTTCCGGAGTTGAAAATATATGTTTGTTTTCATTTTTAATACCTAAGTCTTTTAATTCAACGTTGTCTTTATTTATGCCATTTTCATTATATTTTAATCCTCTGTCGTCGCAATTTTTATCATAATAATCAACTACAGCGCCTTTATAGAAATAATTATTATTTTTGTTCTTAAAATTTTCGAATGATAGATATTCTAAAATTTTAAAATCAAGAAAATAACACACTTCCAAATTACATACTTCCAATTGTAATTGAATTTGAAACCAATAATAATGAGGAATATTTCCATTTGGCCACCTATTATATGGAAATTTTATTTCGATTATATACCCATTTTTTTCGATTATATTACCTTCTATTTCTTTTGTATATTGTATTAATCCATCTGGAGATGCGCCGATACATTTGCATAGTGGATTTGATGAACAAATAAAACCGGCTTCGTTAAAAGTATATTTTTCTTTAATTTTGTTTTCAATATTTACAAGTTTATTATTGTCTTTATTATTATTGTGATTTAAATCATAAATATATATTGCAGATCCGAGAGGTTCATATTTTGTACCAAATTGAGTCATGATATTTCCGGTAAAACTACTGTGGAAATTTGCCATATCAGTAATATAGTCAACAACACTATTAAGATCCTCATTTTCTCCAATTGCCGTTGCTGAATTGCTTGCAGTAATTGACATCCAGCGGATTTTTTTCCATTCGTTGCTTCCTTGTTTAGGAGATTTTTCAGATAATTTTATCAAATCGTTGACTGTATTATAACATTGAATTTTTCGCAAAATAGTTTCTCTTTTCTTGGCAAAAGTGTAAAAATTATTAATTTGTAATTTTTGAGATTCGTTAATTATTTTTATTTTCCTACAATCAAATAACATTATGAATTGTGATTCTAAATATTTAACTTTACTCTTAATTTCGTTTTCAGTCTCGCATAAGTATAATTCTTCATCGTTAAAAATTGTTAAACTTTTATCAAAATTTTGATTGAAATTTTTATTAAAATTTTGATCAAAACCTTGATCAAAATCTTGATCAAAATCAAGATCAAAACCTTTATCAAATTTTCGATTGAAATTTTTATTAAAATTTTGATCATTGTTAATTGTTTTATTTTTATCATTAATATTTAGTTTACTTATTTTATTTAATTCTGTTGATTGTTCTTGTTGGTCCATTTTTTTTATTTGTTCGATAATTTCATTTTTAAAAATTCTAATTCTTTCAATAGTTTGACAAATGAAATTACTATTAAATTCAAATAAATCGCTGTCATATTCATCAAAATTTTTTAATAGTTCATCAAAATATATTATTTGGGCGTCTATATAACTTAACATAGAACCATAATCCATTTTATATTATTTTTTTTCAACTATTAATATTGTTAATATTTATTTTTTAAATATTGTTAGTATTTATCTTTCAAATAAAATAATTAAAAAAAAAGTCATTTTTTAATTATTTTGTTTATAACTCACTTTTAATTTTTACATTTATAATACGTGGTGTCTATCTTTTTATTTCTTCTGTTTTTTCTTATTTTTTCTTATTTATTTTTATTTATCCTTATTTCCTTGGTTTTATTTCCTTGATCTAATTTTATGTTTTGATTGCTTGTGTTGTTTGGGGTGTTCGAACTTTTTCTGAGACATATTAAAATCTAAGTGGCCAGGTTTTTTACTTTGAAAATTTTCATAAATTTTTGGTACTACATCTTTATTTTTTTCATAATAATCGGCTGATGCAGAACTAATTTCAAAATCATCTGTTGGCTTTTTATTTGAATAATTATATACTCCGTGGGCAATCATCATTTGCGTAAGCAAATTATGAAAATTAGATTTAAAATATTTTTTCATTGGACGTTCTGGGCCACTCATATCAGTTAATATAAATTCTGGATCATACATTTTTTTAAATAAATAATCGAATAATTTAAATATTTCCTCGAAATCCGTCTGAATTTTATCTGCTCCTCCTTCTAAATTTCCTTTTCCTGTCATTATACCATTTTCTTCTATTGGTTGATTTGTATTGCCACCTAAATACATAGAATAAATTTTAGAATGTAAATTTTTAATTTTATTAAATAATTCTGAAGGTGACTCCATTTTAATTTTCATCAGGATTTCATTTCCTGATTTGTCAGGAATTGGATAATTTATTGGATGATAAAATGGGTTCGCATCCAAAGGACGTTCTTGAAATGCATAATAATTTGTATATGGATCTGGTAATAATTTTGGTCGATAATCTTTTTTGCTTGGGGGAACCTTTAAAAATTTTATTTGTTGCGGATTGTGCATTCCAGGAATCAAAGATAATCCCAAGAAACGATATAAATCAGCATAACCATAATTAACAGGAACATTATTTTGAGCAAGCGTCCCAGTTAAAGGATCAACAATAAGGAAAGGGCAAGTTTCTTGAATTTTATTAAGATAATTTAATTTATATTCGAATGGGATATCTCTAATAAATTTTTGTACTTGATATTGAAATGATACTGGTTGTTCGTTCTGAGTATATACTGGAGGTATAAAAGGCATACCACTTAAATCATCATTACCGCCTCCAGTAGTTACATTTCCACCAACAGGAAAATATTTACCTTCATTTTTTTTAATATAATCTTTCATAATATTTAAAATTGTTGGAATATTCACATTTTTTTTTGTTTCAGGATCAACCATCTCAGTTGGTCGCAATCCCATTTTAATATGTTGCTCAACTAGGTTGAGTAATCTGGTTTCTAATGGAATAGAGAACATTTTAATAAATGAATATTGGAAATAATTGAAAAATTTGAACTTATGAATATACTTAAAGGTGTATTAAAGGTATATTTAAAGGTATATTTTAAGATATATATTAAAAGAAGATATAAATAAAAAATGAATTTTTATTTTATACATTTTTATTAAATATCTTATGTTATCCTTTATCTTTGGTATCCGTAAAATTGAACGAAAAATTTACCATGGACAAAAAGGAAAAGAAACGATTCAATATTTTTTTTGAAGAATGGCACGAATGCAATTGGTGTGGTTCGATATGGTTATGCAAAAAAAACGGAAATAATCAATGTTCCGATTTTTTTGATAAAGATGACAATAATAAAGCCATACATTATTGCGATCAGTGTTTCGAATATATATTTAAAAATGGAACAAACACAGCCATTTTTTAATTATTTTATGTTCACAATAGTTATTTTTCTTTTTTGTTTATTATTTTCCTTTTTCTTTATTCTTTTACTTTGTTTATTATTAGTGGCCAAAAAATAAATTGTATTATTAGTCGGTAATACCAAAATCAAATTGAAATATAAAAAAATGATTTTTTTTAGTCAGGAATCATAAAATATAATTCAGTTTGCATTTCATTATAAATATTCAATTATAAATATTCAATTATAAATATTAAATATTAATAATTATTTCCCAAGTATTGAAATTTATTTATCACAAATTAACTTTAAGATAAATTTATTTATCACAAATTAACTTTAGTTATTGCAAATTAACTTTAGTTATTACAAATTTTTATTAACAATTCAACAAAACGTAAAATGGAAGGCAACGTGGAATATGAAATGGAAGATGTAAAATTGAGTGAAAATGAAAGTGAAAATGAAAGTGAAAATGTAAGTGAAAATGTAAGTGAAAATGGAAGTGAAATCGGAGGTGAAATTAAAATCGGAAGTGAAATTGAGAGTGATGCAGAGTGTGAAATTGGAGATGAAGAAATAAATGAAAATGAAATTGATGAATTAAAAACTTTCTTTGTGGAAAAATGTGGAAAATCATTTATTGATAATTTTTCTAGAAAAATTTATAATTTGTTTATTAATGGCGTAACATTTAATTTTAATACTGAGGATACAAATAAGAATATTGATAATTTTTATTACTTGGGTGTGTATTATCAATTCGTAAACATAAATTACGATCTAATGAAAATATGTTATTCGCACACAGTAGATATAAATGTACATTCATTATTTAATATGGGTATTTATTATCAATACATCGAAAAAAATTATGATTTAATGAAGGGATATTATAAATTAGCAATAAATAAAGGAAATGTAGAAGCAATTACTGCTATGGGAAATTATTATGAATTTGTTGAAAAAAATTCGGATTTAACTAAAAGATGTTATCTTTTGGCAATTGAAAAAGGTGACGCAAATGCAATGTATTATTTAGGTTACTATTACTATGTTTTTGAAGAAAATGCCGAGCTAATGAAAAAATATATGGTAATGTCAGCAGATAAAGATAATATTGATGCAATGATGTACTTGGGTTATTATTATGAAACTATTGAGAAAAAATATATATTATCAAAAAAATATTACGTGGATGCGGCTAAAAAAGGGAATGTACGTGCGTTGGTAAATTTAGGTTTTCATTATAGATATTTTGAAGAAAATTATGAAATAATGAAAAAATATTATATCCTGGCAATTAAAAAAGGAAATGCAACAGCAATGAATCAATTAGGTTGTTATTATAGGGACGTGGAACATAATTATAATTTAATGGAAAAATATTTCCTGATGGCAATCGATAAAGGTGATTATTGTGCAAAGTACAATTTAAATATTTTCAAAACTGGTAAATCTGATGAAGAATTGATTAATTCATTCAGTAATAAATTAAATGGAATCAATCAGACATTAACCAATCCAATATTAACATATTCTATAACATCCGGATCAACATTGTCAGGATCAATATCATCCGGATCAATATCATCCGGATCAATATCATCCATATCAACATCGTCCGGATTAATATCATCTAATATTAAACCATATTCAAAAATTAATTATTATCGCAATAAATCTCACTTTTCATAATAAATTATATTTACAAAAATAAAAAGTGATACCACACATTAATTTTTACCATTTTACCAATTTTTACCAAATTTTACCAAATTTCACCAAATTTACCAAATTTTACCAAATTTCACAGAGAAAATATTTAAAAGGATTGACATAAGTATTATTTATATTACATGAAATATTTCTTATAATTGATAAACTTTATTTTTTATTTTTTGTTTTTACTTTTATTTTCGTTTTTACTTTTATTTTTTGTTTTTACTTTTATTTTTTATTTTATATTTAAAATGAAATGTATTAACAATAATGATTGTGATAATATAAATGAGAATAATGATATTAATGAGAATATTAACGATGACTGTATTAGTGAAAAAGAAACTGAAGAATTAAAAAAAATATTGTTGTCTGTGGATTATAATATTAATGTTACGACTGATATTTTTTCAAGAAACATATATAATTTATTTGTTAATAATACAATATTTGAACCAAAAGTTAATGGTAATAATGATGACTTATATTATTTAGGCATATATTATCAATATATTAAGAAAAATCACAAATTAACAAAAAAATATTATTTTATGGCAGCTAACAATGGAAATATTAACGCAATGATAAAAGTAGCTTATCACTATCGGAACAGACAAAATAATGACCTAATGAAAAAATATTTTCTTATGGCGATAGAAAAAGGAAGCACATTAGCGATGAATGAATTAGGTCATTTTTATCAGTATACGGAAAAAAATTATGATTTAATGAAAAAATATTACCTCCAGGCAATCGAAAAAGGAAATACTGAAGCGATGTATTGGTTAGGGATCCATTATGGGGATATTAAAAATTATGACCTTATGAAAAAATATTTGTCAATGGCAACTAATAAAGGTGATGTTAATGCGATGAATAGATTAGGTTGTTATTATCAATATGCGGAGAAAAATTATGACCTAATGAAAAAATATTACCTCCAGGCAATCGAAAAAGGAAATACTGAAGCAATGATAATAATGGGAAATTATTATTTTACAGAAAAAAAATATGATTTAATGAAGAAGTATTGTTTTTTAATAATTAATGAAGGTAATAATAAAAACGATTCATATTGTGCTGTAGATTGTATAAATAAATATTACCGTTCTAATCCTCCAAATAATAATGATTTACAATTTTATATTTCATTAATAATTAATAAAAATTTATCTTTGGATGGTTGTAGGATTTTAGATAATAAAGTATTTAATGGAAGAATATACAATATCCTTTGCAAAAATATACGAAACGCGAAATCTACAAATTTTTTATATTGCGTTCATGTTATTTTGAAATCGTTGCATAAAAAAAGTAAATTTAAAATTAGTGATCTAAATAATTTTATGAAATATATAACAGAATTATATTATAATATTGGAAAAAACAAAGATAAAGATACAAACAAAAAGGAAAATATAAACAAAAAGGAAAATATAAACAAAAAGGAAAATATAAACAAAGAAGTAAACAAAAAGGAAAAACATAGAAAATGTTTTATAAAGGCAATATCAGATGATTATTATGGTTGTACACAAATATTTATGGATTATTTGGATATTTTTTATTATAAATATCTCAAAAAAATATATGCTCCAGGTGGTGAAGGATATATTAAAACAAAAAATCATTTTGAATTAATAACCAAACAAAAAATGTAAGTAGGATGAAAATAAAAAAATAAATAAAAAACGAATTAACAAATATTTTATAAAATATGGTTACTACGCAATATATTAACAAATAATAAAATATCACATAATATAATAAAAATTATTATTATTTATCTTGCGTATAAATAATTCATTAATGGAAACTATTGACATTAATCAAAATTTTGATACTGATCACTTAAATGATAAAGAGATCGATGAATTGCATTGTTTATTTAATAATAATGGTGATTCATGTTATAATTTTCTGAGTGTAGGTAATTTTTCGAAGAAATTTTATGATTTATTAATTAATGAAAAAATATTTGAACCGAAAGAAAACGACGATTATTATTATTTGGGTGTATACTACGGATTAGTTAGGAGACATTATGATGTGGCTATAAAATATATTACAATTGGAGCTGAAAAAGGAAGTGTTAGAGCATTAATGCATTTAGGATTTTATTATGAAAATATAGATATAAATGATGACCTAATGAAAAAATATTATTCTGTTGCTGCTGATAAAGGAAATATTGACGCAATGAGAAATTTGGGCTGGCATTATGAAAATACTGAGATAAATGATGATCTAATGAAAAAATATTACCTCCAGGCAATCGATAAAGGTGATACTCTTGCTATGCGTTGGATGGCAAATTATTATAGAGATATTGAATGTAATAACGATCTAGCAAAGAAATATTACTTAAAGGCAATAGATAATGGGGATAGTTGGAGTATGTTTGAATTAGCTAAATATTATGGACATATCGAAGTTGATTATAATATGATGAAAAAATATTATCTCATGGCTATAGATAAAGGAATTAATTATGCTATGTATATATTGGGTATTTTTTATCAAACTATAGAAAAAAATTATGAACAAATGAAAAAATATTTTTTGATGGCGATTAATAATTCTATAGAAAGAGCATGCTATGAATTGGAAAAATATTATGGAAATAATCCACCAAGTAACAATGATTTACAAAATTATTTATCTGCAATTATTAATGGAGAAATATTATTGAAATATACACTTTTTAATATGCAAGGTATATTAAAAAATAAGGATACACAAATAATAAATTTATTTTGTAAAAACATAAACCAGGACGGATTAGATGCACATAATTTTGAATATTGTATTGACAAAATTATTACATATATGCAATTATCTGAGTATAATAAATCTGAAAAATATGAAGAATTAATACATAATAAACATATTAAATATATTGGGTATTTTATGAATTACATTACAAAATTATATTATAATCTTGGTGGGTGGAATAAATTAAAAAATAATAAAAACAATAAAAATAATGAAACCGATGAAAACAATAAAAAAATATTAAAAAATGTATTGAATACTAGCACTACCCAAATATTCATAGAATATTTAGATCTTTATTATTATAAATATATGGATAAATTATATATGCCAGGCGGTGAAGGATACGTTAAAACGCAAAAGCATTTTAAATTTACCATAAACTATCATAAAAAATAAATGAAACCAATACAAAAAAAGAATCAATTAATATTGCATATTAATAATGTTATACCAATGTGAAAAATAAATGTGAAAAATAAATGTGAAAAATAAATGTGAAAAATAAATGTGAAAAATGATTTTTTTTATTTGTGCGCATATAAAGTGTTATTTTAGTATATTTTTAATAAACATTTTGGAATATTATTTATATTTATGTATTTTAATTATGCGTTTTGATTATGTGTTTTGATTGTGTATTTTAATTATGAATTTTGATTATGAAGAATAGTGAAATTTACTGTGATAACGATAATAATATTTTGGAAGATGAAGAAAGAAAGGCATTGGAAAATATTTTAATATGTAAATGTCAAAGTAGTCCTATTTATTGTTATACCAAAAGGATTTATAATTTATTCGCCAACAATAAAATATTAGAACCAACCGATAATTATGATTATTATTATTTGGGTGTATATTATCAATATATTGATGAAAAATATGATCTAATGAAAAAATATTACCTTTATGCGATCGATAAAAATATTATAGGTGCTATGGAAAATTTAGGAATTTATTATGAAAATATAGAACGAAAATCTGATCTCGCAGAAAAATATTTTTTGATGACAATAGAAAAAGGAAATATTGAACAAGTTGTATATTTGGCACATTATTACAAATACAAAGAAAAATATGAATTAATGAAAAAATATTATTTAATGGCAATTGAAAAAGGAAATATTAATTCTATGTATAAATTAGGTAAATATTATGAATATACAGAAAGAAATTATGATCTAATGAAAAAATATTATCTTATGGCTGTAGATAGAGGAAATTCTGACGCAATGAATAATTTAGGTTGTTATTATAGACTTGTGGAGAAAAATTATGATCTAATGAAAAAATATTACCTTCAGGCGACAGAAAAAGGAAATTCTGATGCGATGATTGATTTAGGAGAATATTACGAAATTATAGAAATAAATTATGATCTAATGAAAAAATATTATCTTAAAGCAATAGAAGCAGGAAATGGTACCGCAGTTATAAGATTAACTAAATATTATAAGTATGATCCTCAGCCGACGGCTGAGGATTTACAAAATTGTTTGTTGGCATTAATTAACGGAAAATTTAGATTTCTTTATGTGGATTTATTTAAAATATTTAGGACAATTTCCAAAACTAAAATAGTCGATTTATATTGTAAAAATATAGATGTATATAATTTGGGTGTTGAAGATTTTACATTTTTTGTTGATTATATCAATATACATACAGGAATAATGTCTAGCCAAGACATCCAATCAATAGTGCAAACTACAAAATTAGAACAACTAGAACATTTTAATCATTTTGTAAAATATATTTCCAAATTATATTATTATAAGTGTAAAAAAAAGAACAAAGAAAAAAATAATTTCAAAAATTACATATTTTATCGTACTTCTCAATTATTCATGGAATATTTAGAAATTTATTATTATAAACATCTCAAAAAAATGTATGCTCCTGGTGGCAAAGGATATGTCAAAACTAAAAACCATTTTGAATCAATAGTTAAACAGTCCGAAAAAAAATAATATTTTAGCAAAACATTTATAAACAATTAATGATTCACAAACAAAAAATAAAAGAATGGAAATAATAATTTATAATTGTATTTTTGTTTTTTACTTATTATTAATTATTTTACTTTTGTTTTTTATTCCGTTTTATTTGTTATTAATTATTTTTTTATTTATTATTTTACTTTTGTTTTTTATTTTTGTTTTTTATTTATTATTTTTCATTATAACTTTACATTTTTTTATTTATAATTTTTCGTTTATTATTTTCGTTTATTATTTATTTAGTTTTTCGACTTTCATATTTAACATTAAGATATTCTTTTCTAATACACCAAATATATCCATTGCCTTTTGTATTTTTTTATTTTGCTCTTCATTTAATTCGTCAGAATTATTTATATGACAAGAATTAAACATATGTTTATCCACTATTATTTTATTCAACCAATAAATAAAATTGTTGGATCCTTTTTTATAGTAATCACATAATTTATTGTATTTGTCCCTTAACTCACAAAATAAATTTTCTATTTTTCTCAATTGCAAATCATTCATACAATACCCGTAAATTAATTTTTTAATTTTATTATAAGTAATCATAAAATCAGAATAATTTTTTTTTCTTATTTCATTTTCTTTTATTAGTTGATCATATTTTTCAATATATTTTTCCTTTAATTTTGTTGATAAATTTTCAAATTGTGATATGAATAAATTATTAATAGAATTATTAAGGACACCATTTTTAGTATTAATAATTTTATCAACAACAAAAAGAGTAAACTTAAATTTAATTTTTTTTTCTATTGCTCCACTTTCTATTATATCATTTTTTTTTTCTATTGCTCCACTTTCTATTATATCATTTTTGTTTTCTATTGTCTCACATTCCATTGTCTCGTTTTCCATTATCTCACTATCAAAACCTAATAATGTGAACAATAATATATGCGAAGGATAATAATATTCAAAATGTTGTTATTTTTTTAGAATCATTTTTTTCAATATTTTATTATAATAATGATTAGCCAATATTTTATTATTATAATGATTTATGAGTTTTATGGATATTTCAATATTAAAATAATGATAAATATTTTAATTATTTTTTTTATTATTATTTTAATATTATTTATTTATATACTTCATTACTATTATTACTATTATTACTATTATTACTATTATCAGTTTATTAACAAAAATTAAAATCATTTGCAAATTAAGGAAATGGCAGACAAATTAAAAAAAATATTGAAAGATGAAAAAATTCCAATTATTACAGATCAATCATTAAATATTGACGAAAAAAAATATGTAATAATTGGTAATTATAATGAACTAAGGATTAAGAGAATCTATAATAAAATTATGAACGGAATATGTGTGAGAAATAAGAGAATATTCACAGCAATTAATAAAGAATTGAGGAAATTTTATAAAAATAAAAAAGTTCCTGGAAGCCAAAAAATAAAAATTATTCAATCACCAGATAAATATTTTTCGATTCGCCTTGTAAATGGTGGTTTTAAATTAACAAGACCATATATTTTAAAAAATAAACTTCTCACAGGAAATAAAAAAGGATTGAAAGATTTACGAGAACGTATTGATAAATATTCATCAGAATTTTCGAAATTCAAATCATTTTTAAATAATGGTTCAAAAGTAAGTTCAGGTAAAGGAGGTTCAGGAGTTATTGGATGTGGTAATGCACTTATCAGAAAATTAAAGAAATTTAATGCTGAAGTCACCAAAACATATTATGATGATGATAGAGATAGTTATCCTATGCTCGAAATTAGTTCGGAACCAACATCGCAGGAAAATAAAATATTAAACACTTTATTTAATGCTAGCCAATTAAGAAATAATAAATATAACGAAAAAATTAAGAAACTTAATAAATCAAGTGATTCATTAATAATCAACAAAATATTAGTTGATGATTTATTTAAATCTTATGATAAATATGATTATCGAAAATGGCCTTTAGGTTTAATCGCCGTGAGTATACAATAAAAAATATCCATAATATTATATTATTGGATAATATATTATATTTGTTTGCGACTAATCATTATTGCACCAATCATTATTGCACCAATCATTATTGCACCAATCATTATTTTTTTAAATATTTTAATTTATTTCGATATAATATAATTTTATTCTGATACAATTATAATTGAATACGATTATAATTGAACACGATTATAATTGAATACAATTATAATTGAATACGATTATATTGAATACAATTTTATTCTAATGTGATTACATTTGAATATAAATATTTAAAAATGCCAACATATCAAAAAGCAAAAGAAAACAAAAAAAATATAAATAGAAAAAGATATAATAACTATAGTCGTAAAAATATTAGAAGTAACAAAAGCAGTAAAATCAGAAGAAATAATAGCAATAATAAAAAGATATGGATCGATGATTCAGTATTTTTTGGTTGTTCGGAAATGCCAAATGAAAAATTTCTTTTAAATGAGGCAAGTAAATTTTTGAAAGGTCCGAGGCAATCCAAAAAAAATATTCCATTATCATTTTGGACATACGGATTTCCTGGGTCAGGAAAAAGTACAATGAGTTTAAATTATTTGGGTTTAAATCATAATTATGTAGTAAATAGCACTGACGAAGTTATGGAAAATCTTGATGCATATAATAGAGGAATAAATGTTAAATTAAAAAATGGTACAATAATTGGATCAAAAAATATGTTTTTAAATTGCCAAGAAATTGCCGCAACTATTGCCGAAATGGTATTTAGCATTGCTTCAGAATATCATCGTAATTTGCTTATAGATATACCATTTTGCGATATTGAAATGGTAACTTATTTAAAAAAACAAGGTTATTATATGACTGGATTATATGTCATGCGAAAGTATAAAACAATTAAAAAGGCTATAGAAAATAGAGCATTACAAACAGGGAGATTTATACAAGGTGTCACAACAGAACAAGATTATATTAGTTATATAAATAAAGATACACCAATAATTGCCAAATTGGCGGTAGAATATTTAGATGAATTTTATATTTGCGCCAATGATACGGGAATTACTTTTCCACAATGGGCATATAAATATTTAATAAAAATTACCCCTCCTAATTTGCAAAGTTGGACAAAACCAGCAGAACATTACAAAGTTGATATTAGAAATATTAATATTAGTCAGTTAAAAACCATATTAATGGTAACTAAAAATTTATAATTTTTTGTGAATATGACAAATTTATTAAATTCGCTTATTTTTTTGTCACTACTAATATTTAGAAAGATAAATATTTTAAGTATTTTAACATTATTAACATTAATAATTCTAAAAATATTTATTCTTAATTATTATATAATTTGTTTATTATAAAACCAAAATAATAAATTTATCATAATTTATTTTGCCAACAATAAAAAATTTGTTATCGTCTGTTCACATTAAATTATTAAATTATGGATAAAAAACTAAAAACAAAGGTAAAAACAAAGGCAAACGCAAATGCAAAGACAAACGCAAATGCAAAGACAAACGCAAATGCAAAGACAAAGGCAAACGCAAAACAAAAAATAACGTTGAGAGAACCTAAAAAGATAGATTTAGAAAAAACAAAAATTAAAGGTGAAAAGAAACTTATAATTAATAATTTAGAAGATAGAAAAGAAAAATGGGGGCATATAAAAGATTATATTAAAGACAGTGTTCCGAATGTTGGTAAGGAATCCATTTGTATTCAAAAAATGACGGATAAAAAAGGAAATGTTACTCGTGTCGTACAAAATGCAAAAACAAACCAAATATATTTCGGAGTTTTAAATAGATTGGGAGCAAAAAAAAATAAGGAGGAAGAAAGTTTATATGGTGAAGTTTATAAATTATATTATCCTTATCCAAGAGAGAAAAGAAGATTTCGCACACTGGTCGGAAAAGTAATTCCATTAAAAACGGAGGAATATAATCAACCTTATGATATTTCATATGATTCTTGGAAAGAAATATATATTCTCGAATATGTTACTAAAAATATATTAAACAAAAAATTGAGTCCACATTTTTCATATTTTTATGGTTCATTTATATGTTCAAATGGTGATGTTAGAAATTTTTCAAATCAAAATGTTGCGAATGAGATAAAAGTAAGAATGTTGATCGAAGTATTAAAAGAAAAATTTGATGAATTAATAAAATTTGTGGACGAATTTAAATATACTGGCGAAAAAGATAAAAATATTGTTGCATCCTTGAAAAACAAAATAAAATATATTGGTACAGATATCGATGCATATTATCGAGATATTCCGTATCCATCACCAAAATATAATTTAGTTGCACTAATGGAATATGAATTCATATCATTCAGAAATGCGATAACAAAAAATCTTGTTCTTGTTTCATTGGTGCAAGATGTTAATAAAAGATTTAAATCAGTTGGAACATTAGAGAAATCCATGAACAATTTAATAAAATATTGGCCAAAAAATAAAAATGCGAGGATTAAAAGTGCGAATGACGCAATTTTAGTTTATTCATTATTTTTTCAAATTTTACATTCTGTTATGTTACTTAATCATTATGGTATATATCATTCAGATTTGCATTCTGGAAATGTTCTTGCTTCAATTTATTATTATCAAAATGATTTCGAAATGAAATGTAGAAATGGAGATGTAGAATTTTGGCAATACCAAATAGGAAATAAATTATATTATATTCCAAATTATAATTTACAAATAAGAATATTAGATTTTGGATTATCTGAATTAAAATATAAATTTTTGCAAAAAAATCCACCTGAAAGGGCAGATTTTGTTTTAAGGACTGTTAGACGGTTAGCCGATTATTCAGATAAAAAGATAGAAAATTTAATTTCCAGGTCAACTTATTCAATAAGAAATAATATTAAAAATGCTGACCCTGAAATCGTATGGTTTTATTTAAGGTATTGTGACGCAATATTAATATTTATTGCGATGTTGGCGGAAGTTGAATCAGCGTTAAGATTTCAATACGATTTAGCATTCAAAATATTGAAATATAGAAGGAAAAATAAAATTGGAAAAACAGAGGATCCAAAAAGAAAAGTCGAAAAATTCATGCAATTGATTTTCTTTTTTGTTCCATTTTTGAGAATAATGGAAAATCGTGCAATAACATTTTTGATTTCCGCACTAAGTAATTATAATGGCGTATTAAAGCCAAATGTTGGAGATTTTCAAAGTCAATTTTCTGAAATATTTAATATATTTGAAACGGAAAATATTGATGTTGCAGGAGCAAAAATTTTAAATAAAAAGGCATTTTATGTTGATGATATTTAAATTTTAAATTAAAATCAAAATTAAAATTAAAATTAAAAATGATTATTTTTTTTTGTTCGTATCATTCAGTTATTATTTAAAAATAAAATTAGTTAAATATTTATAATCTGTTTTGATTTTGTCATTTGTATTTAATAAATATTTAATTTTTAAGTTTATAAAGATAAAATAATAAATATTAAATATTTAATTTCATCATATTACATTATGTTAAAAAAATTTAGAGATTTCATTCGTGTTAATAATATTAAATCTCTAAAAAAATTCGAAAATTTACTTTCTTCAGTTGTTGATAATAAAGACAAAGGAGATTTATTCGAAGTATTTAGCTATTATTTCTTAAAATTACAAGCTAATTTAGATATTGTTGATATCTGGTTATATAAAAATTGTCCTAATGATATTATTAAAAAATTAAATTTACCCCAAAAAGATAAAGGAATTGACATAATTTTTACAAATTATATCTATGATGAATTAAAATATTATGCTGTTCAAGTTAAATATAGAGCAAATAGAAAGTATTTAACATGGGAAGAAACTTCTACTTTTGCCGGCCTAACATTCGGGTCCGCTGATGGATTTTATAAAGGTGTATTATTTACTAATTCCTGGGATGTACCTGAAGAATTTAAAAATGATAAATATTTTAATTTTGATGGTGCTTATTTAGATTCTAATATACCTTTTAAATTGTTTGATAAAATAATAAAATTAATAGATAATAATAAAATTGTTTATGAACCGAAAATATTAAAAAGTTATCAGGATCCAATTGTAGAAGATTCTATTAAATATTTTGAGAAAAATAATAATGGAATATTGGCTTTAGCTTGTGGATGTGGTAAAACATTTGTTGCTTATATGATTGACTATTTACAAAAAAATAAAATAACGATATTTTTAGTTCCGTCTTTATATTTATTATCACAAACATTTAAAGAATGGAAAACTGAAGACCGTTCAAGAGGAATAAAAAGACAATATTTATTAATAGGAAGTGATGTAAATCCAGAACTTAAAGATTACCAAAGACAATTATTAATAACAACAAATAAAGAAGATATCGAAAAATATATTAACAATAAACTTTCTGATGTTAAAATAATAATTTCTACATATCAAAGTTCTTCGATTTTATTAGAATCAATTAACAATAATAAATGTAATAATAAATTCATTCCTGATATTATTATTTTTGATGAAGCTCATAATACTTGCGGACAAGTACATAAAGAATTCTCTTTATTTTTAGATTATAATAATAAAATTACAAAAAAATTATTTTTAACTGCTACGCCAAGTTTTTACGAGGGAAATAATGACGAAATAATTAGTATGAAAAATATTGATGTTTATGGCGATATTATTTCAACTTTTAATGTTGGTATGGCAATAGAAGAAAACGCTTTAGTTGATTATAAAATTATTACTTCTGTTGTTGGTAAAAAACAAATATTAGAAATTATTAAAAATAATAAATGGGTTTTTGATCCTGAATTATTGCAAAAGGTAAAAAGCGAACAATTACATAAGGCAATTGTAATTGCAAATACAATCAAAACTTATAAGTGTAAGAAAATATTAACTTATC
>Ga0265297_10006398_pt1 | contig 17147 bp, 18 predicted proteins | sample Munlanlwell13791_FD_192502 | JGI IMG/M metagenome (GOLD analysis project Ga0265297, IMG submission 192502) | Leachate microbial communities from a municipal landfill in Southern Ontario, Canada - Leachate well 137-91 | ecosystem: Engineered > Solid waste > Landfill > Unclassified | place...
TTCTTGTTTCGCTTTTTTTGCCATGAATAGTATTTTTACGGATGTCCTTTGGAAAGATGAAGATATTTTATTATTATCCGTGGCGGAAAAATATCCTCATAATCCCTACGCGCATATAGCCATTGGCCGCAGGATGCTTAGCCGCGGAAATTATGAGGCAGGCGTAGAAGAATTCAATGCTGTTCTATCTATGGCTCCCGGCTTTGTCACGGCCCAGGATTTAGGGATGGCTTATTCCGGATTAGGGATGGCTTATTGCCTGGAAGCCGAATACGCAAAATCCCGGGAAACGTATCTTAGGGCAATTAAATTATTTCCTCAACAAGCGAGGCTTTACATAGGCCTGGGTATTTGTTATAATCAGCAAGGTTTAGATAAGGAAGCAGAGGAGCAATTTCAGAAGGCAAAACAGATAAAGAAGGGTAGATAGAAATGGTTGTTTTTCTTTTTGCAGGCCAGGGCGCTCAATATGTAGGAATGGGAAAAGATCTCTACGAATCATTCCCTGAGAGCAAAGCAGTCTTTGATAAGGCAGAGGCAGTTTTAGGCTTGGACCTTAAAAAGCGTTGTTTTGAGGGGCCGGAGGAATTATTACAGATCACCAGCGTTTCCCAGCCGGCAATCTTAACCTGCTCGATCGCCGCTTTTGAGGCTTTTAAGGCTCAAGTAAAAGTAGAGCCTCAATTTGTTGCGGGCTTAAGCCTCGGTGAATATACGGCATTAGTAGCAGCCGGTAGTTTATCTTTGGAAGATGGTTTACTTTTAGTGAAAAAGAGAAGCGAGATCATGGATGCGGCAGCAAGGAAGAATCCGGGAAAGATGGCAGCAGTTTTAGAACTGCCTTTTGATAAGCTTAAAGCTATCTGCCAGGAGACGGGCGCAGAAATAGCCAATATCAATGCCCCCGGCCAGGTGGTTATCTCTGGCAAGGCAAAAGCAGTAGAGCAGGCCGCTAAGCTATGTTCTGAAGCAGGGGCAAAGCGGGTAATTGAATTAGCAGTCAGCGGTGGTTTTCATTCTTCCCTGATGTTGGAAGCATCCAGGGAATTAAGGCAGGTTTTGGATAATACGCCCGTATCAGCGCCTTTAGTGCCTGTTGTCAGTAATTATACTGCCCAGCCTGAGCGCGAAATAGGCGAAATAAAAGAAAACCTGGTTTCCCAAATGTATTCTTCGGTGAGATGGGAAGAGTCGATGAAGTTCATTTTATCAAAAGGTGTAAATAACTTTGTCGAATTCGGCCCGGGCAAGGTATTAAAAGGGATCCTGCGGCGTATCGACGCTAACGCCCAGGTTGTAAGCATAGAAAAAAAAGAGAATATTCTTTCTTTAAATAAGGAGGCATTAAAATGATTCTTAAAGATAAGGTCGCTCTAGTAACCGGAGGCGCAAGAGGCATCGGCCGGGCCATTGCTCTTGCCCTTGCCAGGGAGGGGGCAGATATTGTAATCGGCGATGTAAATAAGGAAGAAGCAGCCAAGTCCTGCCTTGAGATCGAATCGCTGGGCAGGAAGACTTTGGCTTTAGGCATGGATGTTACGGATTACGCGAATGTAGAAGACGCAGTAAATAAAATTCTTGACAAATTCGGAAAGGTTGATATATTAGTTAACAATGCTGGTATCACCAAAGACAATCTTTTGTTGCGGATGAACCAGGCAGACTGGGATGCAGTTTTAAACGTAAATTTAAAAGGTACTTTTAATTGCATCAAGGCAGTCTCCCGTCCGATGATCAAGCAACGAACAGGGCGGATTATCAGCATAGCTTCAATCATCGGTATAATCGGGAATCCCGGGCAGGCAAACTACGCTGCCTCTAAAGCAGGGATAATCGCTCTTACAAAAACAGCGGCAAAGGAATTAGCCAGCCGCAATATAAATGTAAATGCAATAGCGCCGGGTTTCATCCAGACCGAAATGACGGCTAAGCTTCCTGAGGACTTAAAAAACAAGATGAAGGAAGCCATCCCCTTAGACAGGTTTGGTTCGCCCGATGATGTGGCAGCAGCATGTTTATTCTTGGCATCAGGAGATTCTAGTTATATTACCGGTCAGACTATTGTAGTAGATGGCGGAATGGTTATGGCCTAAGGTTAAACAAGGAGGAAAAAGAATGGCAGTTCAAGATAAGGTGAAATCAATAATCGCAGAGCAGTTGGGAGTAAAACCGGAAGAGGTTACCCCTGAAGCATCATTTATCGATGATTTAGGAGCGGATTCTCTGGATACGGTAGAACTTGTAATGGCGTTGGAAGAAGAGTTCGGGATCGAGATTCCGGATGAAGAAGCCGAAAAAATTGCTACTGTTGGCGATGCGATTAAATATATTGAAGAAAAAGCAGGTAATAAGTAAAACTTTAATATAAATCATATGTGGTAATACCCCGCCGCAAATTTTCGGCGGGGTAAATTTTAAGAGAGGACATAAGTTATGGAGTATGATAATATAAATAACCGACATAACTTATTCGTCCGAACTTATCCTTGCCGTCTACCTAAATGTAATATCAAGGTAAATGGCGAGGATTAATTCGCGCAAATAACTTACGTTGCACTTCGTGCTGCCGTAAGTTATGCGCTCATTAAATAGGAAAGTCGTCAGATGAGACAGGAAAACAGAGTTGTGGTTACTGGTTTAGGCGTCATTTCTCCCGTTGGAAATGATATCCAGATTTTTTGGCAGGCTTTAAAGGATGGCAAGAGCGGCGTGGGCATGATCACCTCTTTTGATGCCACTAAATTTGATTCGCGCATTGCCGGAGAAGTCAAGGGTTTTGACCACAATTTATACGGGATGTCCTCAAAAGATATCAAGCGTATGGATAAGTTTGCGCAATATGCTATTGCGGCTTCGAAACAGGCGATAATTGATTCCGGGATTAATTTAGAGAAGGAAGACAGGGAGCGCATCGGAGTTGTAGTAGGCTCCGGCATCGGCAGTTTATACACTATAGAGGAGGAGCATAAGGTCATGCTTAATAAGGGGCCTTCCAAAATGTCTCCTTTTCTTATTCCAATGTTGATTGTCAATGAAGCTGCCGGCCAGGTCGCTATTTTTTCCGGCCTAAAAGGCCCTAATTCGTGTGTTGCCACTGCTTGCGCTTCGGGTTCGCATGCCATAGGCGATGCTTTCAGGATCTTAGAGCGCGGCGATGCCGATGTGATGGTTACAGGCGGCACGGAAAGTTGTATTGTTCCTACCGGAGTGGGAGGTTTTTGCGCTTTAAAGGGGCTTTCTACGAGGAATAACGAACCCACAAAGGCAAGCAGGCCTTTTGATAAAGAGCGCGACGGATTTGTTATGGCTGAAGGATGCGGTTTGGTGGTTCTGGAGACTTTAGAGCATGCTAAAAAAAGAAACGCAAAGATTTACGCTGAAATGATAGGCTACGGGATGTCCGGAGATGCCTATCATATGACCGCGCCTGATCCTGAAGGAGACGGCGCTATGAGGGCTATGAAGCTGGCATTAAAAGATGCGAAGCTCAATCCCGAAGATATCGATTATATAAACGCGCATGGCACATCTACGAAGCTTAATGATAAGCTTGAAACCATGGCTATAAAAAGGGCTTTAGGCGCTTACGCAAAAAAAGTTATGGTTTCTTCAACAAAATCAATGACCGGGCATCTTTTGGGTGCTGCTGGTGGAGTAGAATTTGTAGTTTGTTGTTTAGCTATAAAAGACAGCGTTGTTCCGCCTACGATAAATTATGAATATCCTGATCCCGATTGCGACCTCGATTACGTGCCTAATACCGCCCGCAAAGAGAAAGTCGATGTATGCATGTCTAATTCCTTGGGTTTTGGCGGACATAACGCCAGCCTCGTGGTAAAGAAATTCACCGGATAATTAATTAATAAATAAAATGGGTTATACAATTGCAGAAAAAATATTAATGGCGCATGCCGGAAGAATTGATATTCGGCCGGGCGAGTTTATCGAAGCCAGGGTTGATCTTGCCCTGGGCAATGATATCACCGCCCCGATAGCGATCGAAGAGTTTAAGCGCTCCGGGTTCAAAAAAGTTTTTGATAAAAATAAGATCGTGCTTGTGCCTGATCATTTTGCGCCGGCCAAGGATTTGAAAAGCGCCAACCAATGCAAGGCCCTGGCTAATTTTGCCAAAGAACAGGAGATCAGGAATTATTTTGAAATAGGCTGCATGGGTATCGAGCATGCGCTCCTGCCGGAGATGGGCCTGGTCTTGCCGGGAGACCTGGTCATCGGCGCGGATTCGCACACTTGCACTTATGGAGCATTGGGGTGTTATTCTACCGGTGTCGGCTCGACTGATCTAGCGCGCGCCTTCATGGACGGTAAGGTCTGGCTTAAGGTCCCCCCGAGCATTAAATTTATTTATAAAGGAAAACGCAATATCTGGGTCGGCGGCAAAGACCTGATCCTGTATACTATAGGTAAGATCGGCGTGGACGGCGCATCATATAAAGTAATGGAATTCAGCGGCCCGGTGATCAGGGCCTTGAGCATGGACGATCGTTTTGCGATGAGCAATATGGCTATCGAAGCCGGAGGCAGGGCAGGGATAATCGAGCCGGATGCGATTACTAAAAAATACGTTTCTAAATTTAAACGCAAAATGAAATTTTATGCTTCCGATAAGGATGCCGTTTACGAAAAAATATACGAGTGGGATATTTCAGATTTAGAGCCGCAGGTAGCTTGTCCGCACCTGCCCAGCAACGTGAAATCCGTCAGTAAACTTGGCGATATAAAATTGGATCAGGTGGTGATCGGCTCCTGCACAAACGGCAGGATTTCGGACCTAAGGATCGCGGCAAAAATATTAAAGGCCAGAAAAATAAAGCCGGGATTGAAATTGATCGTCATCCCCGCGACACAAAAAATTTATCTGGAGGCGGTAAAAGAGGGCCTTGCGGAGATCTTTGTCAAGGCAGGCGGTGTATTTTCTACGCCTACCTGCGGGCCTTGCCTGGGCGGCCATATGGGAATTTTAACGGAAGGCGAAACAGCCCTGGCTACCACGAATAGGAATTTTATCGGTAGGATGGGCAGCCCCAAGTCTTTTGTTTATCTGTCTAATCCTGCGGTAGCAGCAGCCTCTGCTATTGCCGGAAGGATTATCCATCCCCAAGAGGTATTATGATCATCAAAGGAAGAGTGCATAAATTAGGCGACGATATCAATACCGACGATATTATTTCGGCAAAGCATTTGGTTTATACCGATGCCGAACAGCTGGGTAAGTATTGTTTAGAGAGCATAAGGCCGGATTTCGTAAATAAGGTCAAGCCCGGGGATATTATTGTGGCAGGGAAGAATTTTGGCTGTGGTTCATCGCGGGAACACGCGCCTCTGGCAATCAAAGGTTGCGGTATAAAAGCAGTTATTGCTAAAAGCTTTGCGGCAATATTTTTCCGTAATGCTATAAATATCGGCCTGCCCTTTTTGGAATCAGGCGATGCAGATAAGATAAACGATGGAGATACGCTTGAAATAGATTTATCCCGCGGTGTAATAAAAAATTTGACCACTCACCAGACTTATCAAACAGAAGTTTTTCCTGAATTTTTGCAGGAAATAGTAGAGCAGGGCGGCTTGATAAATTCGGTCAAAGCAAAGTCTAAATAAGAGGAGAATATGTATAAAATAGCAGTTATCCCCGGAGACGGGACTGGGCCAGAGGTAGTACGGGAAGGCCTGAAGGTAATGGCGGCAGCAAGTAAAAAATTCGGTTTCGAATACGAATCACGCGAGTTTGATTTCAGCGGGAAAAGATATTTGGAGACCGGAAAGCTCGTTGATGATAATGATATAATAGAGTTAAAGAAATATAATGCGATATACCTGGGAGCAGTAGGCGATCCTAATGTCAAGCCCGGGATTATCGAGACAGGCGTATTACTGAAGTTGAGGTTTGCCCTTGACCAGTATATTAATCTGCGCCCGGTAAAGCTTTATAGCAGTAGTTATTGCCCTTTAAAAGATAAAAGGCCTGAAGATATTGATTTTGTGGTAGTGCGCGAGAATTCCGAAGGCCTTTATAAAGGTATGGGCGAGTTTAAGAATAAAGGCACTAAAGACGAGGTGGCGCTGCAGGTTTCTTATAATACGCGTAAAGGTGTTGAGCGTTGCCTGCGTTATGCTTTTGAATATACCAGGGCCCGCAATAAGAAGAAAAAACTTACCCTTTGCGGCAAGACCAATGTTTTGACTTATGCCTGGGATCTCTGGGAGAGGGCATTTAATGAAATAGCCAAAGAGTACCCGGATGTAACGACGGATTATGCGCACGTGGATGCCACGACGATGTGGTTTGTAAAGAATCCGGAATGGTTCGATGTGATCGTCACTGATAATATGTTCGGCGACATTATCACGGATTTGGGCGCGATGATCCAGGGCGGTATGGGTATTGCCGCAGGCGGAAATATCAATCCTGAAGGCGTATCTATGTTTGAGCCGATTGGCGGAAGTGCGCCTAAATATACCGGGCAAAATGTGATCAATCCCCTGGCAGCGATCTGCGCAGTGGGGATGTTGCTGGAAAATATAGGAGAGGCCAAAGCAGGCAAGGCAGTCGAAGCTGCGGTAATAAAAATCGTGCAGACAAAATTAAAATCCCTGGCTGCCGGGAAGATGGGTTATTCTACGCCTGAGGTCGGGGATCTAGTGGTGGAGAACTTATGAAAAAGTATAATGTTTGTGTAGTAGGGGTAGGTGTGGTAGGCCTTGAGATGCTGCGTGTTTTAAAACAGCGTAATTTTCCTGTCGGGCAATTACGCGTATTGGCGCGTTCAGCAAGAGAGATCGAGGTTGACGGCCAGAAGTATTCTGTCGAGGCAATTTCCCCTGAGGGTTTTAATGATGTCGATATCGCTCTATTCGCCGGGACTGAAGGCGAAAAGGGCGCTGCGGTAACCTATGCCCCTGAGGCAGTCAAAAGAGGCGCGGTAGTCATTGATAATGGCGCGGATTTCCGCATGGACCCAAAAGTTCCCCTGGTAGTCCCTGAGGTTAATTCCCAAGACGTAAAAAAGCACAAAGGGATAATAGCCAACCCCAACTGTTCTACTATACAGATGGTCGTGGCTTTATCGCCTATTCATAAAAAAGTCGGGATAAAAAGAATTATCGTTACTACTTTACAGGCTTCTTCCGGAGCAGGTAAGAGCGCGGTAGAGCAGTTGAAAGCAGAGACTTCGGTTATTTCTTCCGGAGGTTTTGATAGGCTGCATGCGGATGTAAAAAATAAAGCTATGCCTCAACAGCTGGCTTTCAATGTCTTCCCGCATATCGGCGGCTTCTCGGAAGACGATTATACCAGCGAAGAGTGGAAGATGGTCAAAGAGACCCATAAGATCATGCACGATGACAAAATAAAGATCTCCGCAACTACTGTCAGGGTTCCGGTAAGGACCGGGCATTCCGAGTCAGTATATATCGAAACCAAAAAACCGATCAAGCCGCAGGAGTTAAGGCAGTTATTGTCGAAATCCCCGGGCATCGTAGTGATAGACGATCCCAAGAATAATCTTTATCCTATGCCTAAAGATGTTGAAGGCAGGGATGAGACTTTTGTCGGCCGTATCCGGCGCGATACTTTTGTTAAAAATGGGCTCTGGTTGTGGGTGGTTGCTGATAACCTGCGTAAAGGAGCGGCAACTAACGCTGTGCAGATCGCAGAATGCGTAATCTCAAACTCGAAATAGAATACGACGGCAGCAATTACTGCGGTTGGCAGCTCCAGCGGCGCAATAAGAAAAAACGCAGCATCCAGGGAGTTTTAGAGAAGACCTTAAGAAAGGTCCTGCGGGAAGAAATAAAACTGGTCGGTTCGGGCAGGACAGATGCAGGAGTGCATGCCCAGGCGCAGGCAGCAAATTTTAAGACAAGATCGGATATAACTTTAGTAAGATTGCAGAGAGCTTTAAACGGGCTTCTGCCGGACGATATCAAGGTCAGCGGAATAAAAGAGGCCAGCTCGGGTTTTCATAGCCGCTTTGACGCCAAGTCAAAAGTTTACCGCTATACAATATTAAACCGGCCGCATTCCTCGGTATTCTTAAGAAACAGGGTTTATTTCTATCCTTTACCTTTAAAGGTAAAAATTATGCAGGAAGAAGCAAAAGGCCTTAAAGGCCGGCATAATTTTAAGTCCTTCCAGGCATCTACTAAAGAAGAGAAGGACCCGGTAAGGGTGATAAAGAGGATAGGGGTCACCAGGGACAAAGATTTAATATATATAGATATAGAAGCGGATGGTTTTTTGTATAATATGGTCAGGAATATTTCTGGTACGCTCATCGAAATAGGCAGGGGTAGATTTCCCAGGGGAAGCTTAAAGAAGATCCTGGCCGGCCGTAACCGCAGGCTTGCCGGCCCTACTCTCCCGGCAGAGGGGTTATGCCTGGTCAAGGTTAAATACTAAAGAATTTATTTGACTTAAATGAAAAATATGTTATACTTATCTTTCTATGAATAAAACGTACTCAGCAAAAAAAGAAGACATAAAGAGGCAGTGGTATATCGTGGATGCCAAGGACAAGGTCCTGGGAAGGCTTGCCAGCCGCGTTGCGGTAATCTTAAGAGGCAAGCATAAGGCAATATTTACTCCCCACATGGATACAGGAGACGGCGTTATTGTTATTAATGCCGCTAGAATTAAAGTTACCGGCCGTAAACTAAAGCAGAAAGTTTACCGCCGTTATTCAGGCTACCCCGGGGGTTTAAGAGAGGTAAAACTAGAAACAATGTTGGCAAAGAAACCCGCGACAGTAATTCAGCTAGCGGTAAGAAGGATGCTCCCCGGAGGCCCTTTAGGCCGTGATATCATAAAAAAGCTGAAGGTTTATGCCGACGATAAACATCCCCACAAAGCTCAGAACGCGATTGCGTTGGAGGTATAATAAGAAATGAGTGAAGTTGTTAGATATACGGCAATAGGCAGGCGTAAAGAATCTGTGGCCAGGGTCACACTTTTACCCGGCAAAGGCGATATTCTGGTAAACGGCAGGCCATGCGAAAAATATTTTTTACGCGAGACAGACAGGATCATTGTAAAACAGCCCTTGAGTTTAACCGGCAATGCCAGTAAATATGATGTTATTGCCAATATCCGGGGTGGTGGGCTTACAGGGCAGGCAGGTGCTTTGCGGCTTGGCATTTCCCGTGTTTTGATGTTGATAGGGCCTGAGATGAAGGATACCTTGCGTAAGCAGAGTTATTTGACCCGTGACCCGCGCGCTAAGGAGCGCAAGAAGTACGGCCAGAAGGGCGCACGCAAGCGCTTCCAGTGGACAAAGAGATAGGAGATATCCGCTAAATTTCTAAAATTCGATTTCATTCAAAGTCCCGCTGGAAACAGCGGGACTTTTTATTTATAGAATAGCTTTCCGGCTTTGTCTTCGCGTGCTGAAGTTTTTCGCCGTGCACTACGGGTTACTCGTTGCCTGCGTCAGAAGACTTACGTGAGGAGATAGCACTCCGGCAACTCGTAATCCCTTGTGCACTCTTGCCGAAAAACTTCTAATGCACGCTTCGCCAAAACCGTAAATCTATTATAACAAATGAACCTGGTAAGATTCGAGCGGATGAAGATTTTATGGTTTTGCTTAAGAGCGCACATTAGGAAACTTTTGGCATCTCGCTTTGCTGGAGTCGGCAAGGATTTACGAGGCGTTGGAACACGCTTGCCTCACGTAAGTCTACTGGTGGAAACGCCGAGTAAACCGTAGCCGACGGCAAAAGTTTCCAGTGCGCGAAGAAGCGAAACCGGAAAATCAAACTTTAACGAGGAGCTTGGCAGGTTCATTCGAGATGCTTCCGACGAGAAAATGCTTGACGAGTAATACTTTTTAGCTTAATATGGGAATATTAAAAATAGGAGTCGAGAAATGTTAAACGTAGGTATAGTCGGTGCTACAGGTTATGCGGGCGAGGTATTGATCGATATCCTCTTAAGGCATCCCCAGGTCAGGATAACCAATATTTCTGCAAAAATCGATAAGCCTCAAAACATATCCGATATCTTTCCTAAATTCAAAGGCAGGATAGACCTCGTCTGTAAAGAGCCGGATATAAAAGAGATCTGCAAGGCATGTGACCTCATATTCCTGGCATTGCCGCATACTGTTTCCATGCAAATAGTGCCTTTATTATTGAAACAAGGTAAAAGGGTAATTGATTTAAGCGCTGATTACAGGTTGAAAGATACAAAGATTTACGAGAAGTTCTATAACGTTAAGCAGAAGGATAAAACCAATCTCACCCAGGCAGTATATGGACTGCCTGAGATTTACAGGGCTAAGATTAAAAATGCTACACTTATTGCTAACCCCGGTTGTTATCCGACGGCAAGTATATTGGCTTTAGCGCCATTAGTGGCTTTGGATTTAGTCGATCCGGGTTTAGTAGTCATCGATGCCAAGTCCGGAGTAACCGGCGCGGGAAGAAAATTGGCAGAAGGCTTTCTGTTCTCGGAGATTAACGAGGATTTTAAGGCCTACAAGGTAGATACCCATCAGCATAGCCCTGAAATCAACCAGGAGTTGTCGAAATTGGCGGGCAAGAAAATAAATGTGACTTTTGTGCCGCACCTCTTGCCTTTGAACAGGGGGATTTTGGCTACGGCATATCTTAAAAAAGCGCAAAATGCAAAAATAAAGAAGGCAGAAGGCATTTTAAGTTTATATAAAAAGTTTTATAAAAAAGAGCCCTTTGTCAGGATCAGGGATGAAGGTGTCTTCCCCCGGATCAAAGACGTTGCAGGCACTAATTTTTGCGATATAGGCATTAAAGACAGCGGTGATAATATCATCGTCATCTCTGCGATAGATAATTTATTAAAGGGAGCGTCGGGCCAGGCAGTGCAGAATATGAATATTATGTATAAGTTCCCGGAATATACGGCATTGTTATGAAGATATTCAAAGAAGCGATTCTACCACTAGGATTCAAGGCAAACGGTATAGCCTGCGGGCTAAAGAAATCGCATAAGTTGGATTTAGCGTTGTTCTATACCCACAAACCCGCTAAGACTGCCTGCAAATTCACCGTCAATAAGATCTGCGCCGCCCCTGTTAAGATCAATAAAAAATACCTGAAGGTGGATAAAATATTCCAGGCAATAATAGTAAATAGCGGTAATGCGAATTGTTTTACGGGAAATCCGGGAATCAGGGATGCCGAAGAAACAGCCAGGGCATTAGCCGGCATTTTGCATATTAAAAAAGAAAGAGTGCTGGTCAGTTCAACAGGTGTCATCGGCAAACGCCTGCCTTTATTGAAAATAAAAAAGGCGATACCGGAATTAGCCGCGGGCCTCTCGCATCAGGGTGTCAGTAAAGCAAAGAAAGCTATTCTGACCACTGATACATTTGCCAAAGAGATAACGGTGAAATTTAAGATCGGCAAAGAGGTAGTTACGCTCTGCGGAGTTGCCAAGGGCGCGGGGATGATCGCCCCGAATATGGCGACAATGCTGGCTTTTATCCTTACCGATGCCAATATCACGCAAGGCGCGTTGGATAAGGCATTAGATATTTGCGTGGATAATTCATTTAATTGTATCAGCGTTGACGGATGCATGAGCACTAATGATACGGTAGCGTTACTTGCTAACGCCGATGCCGGCAATAAAGTAATCGATACCGCTAAACATTTTGATTTATTTGCGCGGGCTTTAGGTATTGTATGCCTGGAATTAGCAAAGATGATCGTAAAAGATGCCGAAGGCGCAACCAAGTTTATCCGGATCCAGGTTTCCGGCGCAAAAGATTTTTGCGAGGCAAGGACTATAGCCCTTGCAATCGCCAATTCCAATCTTTTTAAGACCGCGATGTATGGGGAAAATCCTAATTTCGGCAGGATAGCTTCTGCTGTTGGCGCGAGTAACGTGGATATCAAAGAAAAGGATTTAAAGATCAAGGTAAGCCCTTTGAACAAAAAAGAAATAGATGTTTGTGTTTCTATCAATCGGGGTAAGGCAGAAGCCGTAGTTTATACTTCAGACCTCACCCCCGAATATATTAGAATAAATGCAGAGTACAATTAAGGAAGGATAATCATGGAAGAGGCAATCAAAAAAGCAGATGTCCTGGTGGAGGCATTGCCTTACATCAAGAAGTTCCATAAGAAGACAATCGTGATAAAATATGGAGGCAGTATCTTAGGAGAAGAAAAGATCAGAAAAGAAGTCCTGGAGGATATTGTTTTCCTGAATTTTATCGGCTTAAGGCCGGTCCTGGTCCATGGCGGAGGCCCGCATATCAGCGAACGTATGCGCGCTTCGGGAAAGAAGACCGAATTTGTGGATGGGATGCGGGTAACCGATGAGGAGACTTTAAAATTAGTCGAAGAAGAATTACAGGTCTTGAACGATCTTATCGTCCAGGAGATAACCGAACTTGGCTCTAAGGCAATAGGCTTGAACGGCAAAGACAAGATAATCCACGTAGAAAAAAAAGAAGCAAAGATAGATCTAGGGCTGGTGGGCCATATCACCGAGATAGACGGCCAGATCATTGCGGAAGAATTGAAGAAAGACAAAGTTGTAGTAGTATTGCCGATGGGCCGCGGTAAAGATAAGTTGACCTATAATGTCAATGCCGATGAGGCAGCGGCGAGCATTGCCGCAGAATTAGGCGCAGAAAAACTGGTTTTACTCACTAATGTAAAAGGGATCATGCGTAACCCCGATGACCCGCATTCTTTTTTATCCACCCTGACCATAGAAGAGGCAAAGGGGTTGGTCGAGAATGGCGTCATCCAGCAGGGGATGGTCCCGAAAGTAGAGGCCTGTATCCAGGCCTTGAATAACGGCGTTAAGAAGACGCATATTATCGATGCGCGCACGCCGCATGGCCTGCTCCTGGAGATTTTTACAGACCAGGGAATAGGAACAGAGATCGCAAAATGAAAATAGAAGAAGTATTTCAGGCTTATAAAGATTATATTATGCCGACCTACACAAAAGTGCCTTTAATTTTTGTCAAAGGCAAAGGGTCGCGGCTCTGGGATATCCACAATAAACTTTATCTGGATTTTTTCCCGGGTTGGGGCGTGGGTAATCTTGGGCATTGCCATCCTAAAGTAATGCAGGCAGTGCGGGATCAGATCTCAAAGCTGGTATTTATCCCTAATAATTATTATCATCTGCCGCAGGCAAAATTAGCCAAAGAGATAGTCTACTGGACTTATCCGGCCAAGGTTTTCTTCTGTAATTCAGGAGCAGAGGCAAATGAGGGGGCAATAAAATTCAGCCGGAAATTTGGGCAAGGCAGATATGAAATAATCACTTTCGAAAATTCCTTTCATGGCAGGACGCTGGCTACTGTAGCGGCAACAGGCCAGAAGAAATATCAGGAGGGTTTTGCGCCTCTGCCCGAAGGTTTTAAAACGGTAAAGTTCAATGATATCGAGGCGGTGAAAGCGGCTATAACCGATAAGACCGTCGCTATTCTTTTAGAGCTTATTCAGGGTGAAGGCGGCGTCAATGTCGCAACTAAAGATTTCGTTTCGGGTTTAAAAAAAATCTGCGATGAAAAAAAACTGCTTTTAATCGTGGATGAAGTCCAGACCGGCATCGGAAGGACCGGAAAATTATTTTGTCATCAGCATTACGGCATAACCCCTGATATTGTGACTATGGCTAAGGCGCTCGGCGGAGGCTTGCCTATAGGAGTGATGCTCGTAAAGAAGGAGATCGCAGATACGCTTGGCCCGGGAATGCATGCCTCGACATTCGGAGGCGGGCCTGTTATATGTAAAGCTGCTTTAGCGGTATTAAATGCGATACAAAAAGAAAAACTGCTTTCGAATGCCGTGAAGATGGGCGAATATCTATTTGCCAAACTAAACGCGCTGAAAACTAAATATCCGGTGATAAAGGAAGTAAGGGGGCTGGGTTTAATGGTAGGCGTAGAGTTGGCTGTCGAAGGTAAACCCGTAGTGGAGAAGTGCCTCCAAAAGTACCTTTTAATAAATTGCACCCATGATAAGGTCTTGAGGCTTATGCCGGCACTGAATATCACTAAAAAAGAAGTCGATAAAGCCATAAAAATATTAGATGAGGCATTAAGAGGTTTATAATAAGATGAAAAAAGACTTAATCTCTATCAGGGACCTGACGGCAGATGAAATCGAAAGTATTTTCAAACTTACCGATGAGCTAAAAAAAGATCCATCTGAATTCGACAAGCACCTGGCATTTAAAAGTATCGCTTTGATCTTTCAAAAACCCTCTAACCGCACGCGGGTCTCTTTTGAGGTCGGGATGTATCAGTTAGGAGGCAATTCGATTTATCTTTCTCCCGAGGAGATAAACTTAGGCGTCAGGGAGTCTATAAAAGATGTAGCCAAGACGCTCTCCAGATATGTCGATGGTCTAGTATTAAGGACGTTCGAACATAAAAATGTTTTAGAATTGGCTAAATTTGCGACTGTGCCGGTAATAAACGGCCTGTCGGATTTTTCACATCCTTGCCAGGCTTTGGCTGATGTCTATACCGTCAGAGAAAAATTAAAAAATATTAAGAAAGCTACTCTGGCTTATGTCGGAGACGGCAATAATGTTTGCAATTCTTTGCTTTATTTATGCCCCAAGGCAGGCTTGAATATACATATCGGCACACCTAAAGGATACGAACCTTGCAATGTAGTTTTAAAGGAAGCCAAGGCTATGGCGCATACAACAGGAACCTCTGTAAAATTATTCAATAACCCGGCCGAAGCAGTGAAGGCCGCGGATGTCATCTATACTGATGTCTGGGCAAGTATGGGCCAGGAAAAAGAAGCAGAGAAAAGAAAAAAAATATTCAAAGCGTTCCAGGTCAATAAAAAATTGGTAAAATCAGCCGGTAAAAAAGTATTGATTATGCATTGTTTGCCTGCGCACAGAGGTATGGAGATAACCGATGAGGTTATCGACGGGCCAGGCTCTATTGTTTTTGACCAGGCAGAGAACAGGATGCACGTTCAGAAAGCCATACTTATTAAGTTGCTGGGATAAGGCTAAGGGGGTAAAAATGAAGAAGGGAATGACAATATTGGAGATTATAATCGTGCTGATCATCATCACTCTTATATTCGCGTTGGCATTGCCTAATTTCGGTAAGATGCAAGAGCGTTCGTTAGACAAGGAACCTATTGGCAACCTCAAGCGTATACAGGAAGCAGAAAGAATTTATTATATGGAAAGTACACAAAGCGGAGGCACGGGCAATTATTTTCCTTCCTCCGGAAGCATCTCGAATGTAGATCAGATCAATTCTAGCCTCAGGGTGAACTTATTGAGTTCTGCTGCCCCGAATTGGAATTATACGGTTTCTTCTGATGGCTCTAGTAGTGCAACAAGAAACATAGGAGCAAGCGATCCTTATTACCGGACATGGAGCTTGGGCTTAAATGACAATAATCCTACTTGTTCCGGGGGCGGGCAGGCTTGTCCTCCGCCTTTACCGTAAGATAAAACGTATTCTTAAATAATAATCGAGGGAGAAATATGAAGAAGATAGTGCTTGCTTACTCCGGCGGATTGGATACTTCCTGTATTGTGAAGTGGCTACAAGAACAGGATTATGAGGTCATTTGTTTTATCGCGGATTTAGGCCAGGGGGTAGGCCAGGGAGAGGATTTTAAAGCTATCGAAGCCAGGGCCCATGCCGCAGGAGCCAGCAAAGTATATATTAAGGATTTAAAAGACGAATTTGTCGAGGATTTTGTTTTGCCTGCCTTGAAGGCAAACGCTATATATGAAGGTAAGTATTTACTTGCTACTGCCCTGGGAAGGCCTTTGATCGCCAAACATCTGGTCGAGATCGCCCATAAAGAAAAAGCCGAGGCTATCGGCCATGGTTGTACCGGTAAAGGTAATGACCAGGTGAGATTCGAGGTTACAGCCGGGATACTGGATCCGAGATTAGAGATCGTCGCGCCGGTAAGGACCTGGGAGTTTAAATCCCGCGATGAAGAAATAGAATACGCCCAGATGCATAATATCCCTATTGATGTGACTAAAAAGAAACCTTATAGCATTGACAGGAATCTTTGGGGCATAAGCATCGAGGCAGGAGTCCTGGAAAATTTAGAACAGGAACCCCCTGAAGACGCTTATATGATTACTAAGAGCCCGACGCATATGGCCAGCTATCCCAGGTATATTGAGATCTCTTTTGAAAAAGGGGTGCCCAAAAAGATAGACGGTAAAACCTACAAATTAAAAAATTTGGTTGCTCATTTGAATGAAATCGGGGGCTTATGCGGAGTAGGCAGGAGCGACTTGGTAGAGAACAGGCTGGTGGGCATAAAATCCAGGGAGATTTATGAAGCGCCTGCCGCTACTATCCTTTATACCGCGCACAAGGAATTGGAGAGCCTGGTCCTGGACAGGGAATTGGCGCATTTTAAAGAAATTGTTTCGCTTAAATATTCGGAATTGGTTTATTATGGCCTCTGGTATTCGCCTTTGAAGGAGGCGTTGGATAGTTTTGTCAATTCCACGCAAAAACATGTTACCGGTTCGATAAAAATGAAATTATTCAAAGGGAATTGTGTTGCCGTAGGGAGAAAGTCAACATATTCGCTTTATAAAAAAGAATTGAGCACTTACGGTAAAGAAGACAAGTTTGACCAGAGGTTAGCCGAAGGATTTATCAAGATCTGGGGAATGCCTTACAAAACGAGGTAGAAATGAAAAAAAAATTATGGGGGACAAGATTTCCTAAATGTACGAATGCATTGACGGATAAATTTACCTCCAGCATTTCTTTTGATAAGAGGCTGGTCAAATACGATATTTTAGGCAGTATTGCCCATGCCAAGATGCTGGGCAAACAGAAAATAATACCGAAGAACAATGCCGTAAAGATTGTTTTAGGCCTTAGCGTTATCCTGAAAGATGTGAAAGCGGGGAAGTTCAAGTTTGATCCCCATGCCGAAGATATCCATTCCAATGTCCAGGACATGCTTTTTAAAAAAATCGGCGGGGTGGCGCATAAACTGCATACTGCCCGTTCCAGGAATGACCAGATAGCCCTGGATATAAAGATGTACATAAGAGAGGAAATAAATAATTTAACAGATTTGATTTCCTTGCTCCAGAAGTCAATATTAAAATTTGCCAAGGCTAATGAGAAGATAATCATCCCGGGTTATACGCATTT
>Ga0265297_10006399_pt1 | contig 17143 bp, 8 predicted proteins | sample Munlanlwell13791_FD_192502 | JGI IMG/M metagenome (GOLD analysis project Ga0265297, IMG submission 192502) | Leachate microbial communities from a municipal landfill in Southern Ontario, Canada - Leachate well 137-91 | ecosystem: Engineered > Solid waste > Landfill > Unclassified | place...
CTGCCGCGGACAACGTGGAGGAAGGTGGGGACGACGTCAAGTCATCATGGCCTTTATGTCCAGGGCTACACACGTGCTACAATGGCGCGCACAGAGGGAAGCAAGACCGCAAGGTGGAGCAAATCCTTAAAGCGCGCCCCAGTTCGGATCGTGGGCTGCAATTCGCCCACGTGAAGGTGGAATCGCTAGTAATCGCAGATCAGCAGGCTGCGGTGAATACGTTCCCGGGCCTTGTACACACCGCCCGTCACACCACGAAAGCTCATCGCAACAGAAGTCCTGGCTTGCCAGGCCCAAGTTGTGATGGGTGATTGGGGTGAAGTCGTAACAAGGTAGCCGTACGGGAACGTGCGGCTGGATCACCTCCTTATAAACCTCCCTATCTCACGATGGGGGGGCGAGTCGAACCCTCGAGCGGGGTGCCCATTGGCTCGCATGCGGTCGCGGGAAACGCGGGCCCGTAGCTCAGCTGGGAGAGCGCCTGCTTTGCAAGCAGGAGGTCAGCGGTTCGATCCCGCTCGGGTCCATAATCCGATTTTTGTTCTTTGATAATCAGAGTTCCATGCATCTCCGCGAGGCGTAAGTCCCTTAGGGGGCGGCCTCAGGACACGGTGTGGGACAATATGCTGCGAAGGCACAAGCTGAGCGTCTCACAGAAGTAGAAGTGGAAGTGGCTTGACATTGGATCCGGGCCGCAAGGTCCGGGTATGATTGAAGAATGTGGTCAAGCTAGTAAGGGCGTATGGTGGATGCCTTGGTGCCAGTAGCCGACGAAGGACGTGGTAAGCTGCGATAAGCCCCGGGGAGCTGCAAGCAAGCCGTGATCCGGGGATTTCCGAATCGGGAAACCGCACGTACTGTAGGGTGAAGGCCTGGCCTACGGTCAGGAGATAGCCCTACAGGGACAACCCAGGGAAGTGAAACATCTCAGTACCTGGAGGAAAAGAAATCAACCGAGATTCCCCAAGTAGTGGCGAGCGAACGGGGAAATAGCCTAAACCGTCCGGACCTGTCTGGGCGGGGTTGTAGGACTCATCCGGTTCAGAGCCAGGGAGTTAACAATCGGCGGATAGCAGAATGGTCCTGGAAAGGCCAACCATAGCGGGTGACAGTCCCGTAGGCGAAATCCGGCCGACTCCTGATGGGTTCCTGAGTACCATCGGACACGTGAAACCCGGTGGGAATCTGGGGGGACCATCCTCCAAGGCTAAATACTCACTGGCAACCGATAGTGAACTAGTACCGCGAGGGAAAGGCGAAAAGAACCCCTGACGGGGAGTGAAAAAGAACCTGAAACCGTACGCCTACAATCAGCGGGAGGCCTATGGGGGGTGCTTTTTCGGGGTGATCCCGAAGAGGTCCCAATGGCTGACCGTGTGCCTATTGAAGAATGATCCGGCAAGTTAATGGATCGAGCGAGGTTAAGGGCCATGCTTACGCAGGGTCCGAAGCCGCAGCGAAAGCGAGTCCGAAAGGGCGATTAGTTCGGTTCATTAGACCCGAAGCCAAGTGATCTATGCCTGGCCAGCGTGAAGGTGCGGTAAAACGCACTGGAGGCGCGGAGTGTTATCCGTTGAAAAGGATCTACATGAGCTGGGTATAGGGGTGAAAGGCTAATCGAACTTGGTGATAGCTGGTTCTCCCCGAAATAGCTTTAGGGCTAGCGTCGGGCGTTAAGCAGCGGGGGTAGAGCACTGGTAGATGTAGGGGAGGCAACCCCTCTTCCGAAGTCTGTCAAACTCCGAATACCGCTGTGTACTGCCCGGCAGTCAGTTCGTGAGGGATAAGCTTCACGTGCGAGAGGGGAACAACCCAGACCGTCGATTAAGGTCCCAAAGTACATGCTAAGTGGCAAACGATGTGGATCCGCTTAAACAGCTAGGAGGTTGGCTTAGAAGCAGCCACCCTTTAAAGAGTGCGTAACAGCTCACTAGTCTAGGGGATCCGCGCGGAAAATGACGCGGGGCTCAAGCATGTCACCGGAATCACGGCTGTTCAGTATCTTCGGATACTGGGCGGGGTAGGGGAGCGTTCATGGAACGTTGAAGGCGTACCGTAAGGAGCGCTCGGAGGACCATGAAGTGAGAATGCCGGAATAAGTAGCGATAAACAAGGTGAGAATCCTTGTCCCCGAAAACCTAAGGGTTCCTTGAGCAACGTTCGTCGGCTCAGGGTTAGTCGGTCCTAAGCCGAGGCCGAAAGGCGTAGGCGATGGGCATCCGGTTAAAATTCCGGAACTGGTGCTGTCCTGTTAACCTAAGGGGTGACGCAGAAAGGTAAGCCTACCGGGTAGGGGTTGTCCCGGGGAAAGGCCGTAGGGGTGCTCTCTCAGGAAAATCCGGGGGGGCGTCAACCTGAAAGCCGAGACCACTGCGGGTAAAACCGCGGGAAGTGGCCCAACTCCGCTGCCAAGAAAATCCTCGTAGATTGGGACGGCGTCAACCGTACCGTAATCCGACACAGGTGGGTGGGGTGAAAATCCTAAGGGGCGCGAGTGAGACTCGGCTAAGGAACTAGGCAAAATAATCCCGTAACTTCGGAAGAAGGGATGCTCTTGGGGAGACCCGGGAGCCGCAGTGAATTGGGTGCCGCGACTGTTTAACACAAACACAGGACTCTGCTGAAATCGCAAGATGAGGTATAGGGTCTGACTCCTGCCCGGTGCTGGAAGGTCAAGGGGAGATGTTAGCCGCAAGGCGAAGCATCGAACTCAAGCCCCAGTAAACGGCGGCGGTAACTATAACCGTCCTAAGGTAGCGAAATTCCTTGTCGGGTAAGTTCCGACCTGCACGAATGGAGTAACGAAGGCACCGCTGTCTCGGCCGAGTGCTCGGCGAACTTGTGCTGCCAGTGAAGACGCTGGCTACGCGTGGCTAGACGAAAAGACCCCGTGGAGCTTTACTGTAACTTGGCATTGTGTCATGGTCTTGAATGCGTAGGATAGGTGGGAGCCTTTGAACCCCGGCTTGAGGGCTGGGGGGAGGCGACGGTGAAATACCACCCTTTTGGGACTGTGACCCTAACGTAAGGCCGTAATCCGGCCTACGGACATTGCCAGGCGGGCAGTTTGACTGGGGCGGTTGCCTCCTAAAGAGTAACGGAGGCGTCCAAAGGTTCCCTCAGGGCGGATAGCAATCGCCCATCGAGCGCAAGGGCAGAAGGGAGCTTGACTGTGAGGCCTACAAGCCGAACAGGGACGAAAGTCGGGCCTAGTGATCCGGTGGCGCCGTATGGAAGGGCCATCGCTCAACGGACAAAAGCTACCCCGGGGATAACAGGCTGATCGCATCCAAGAGTTCACATCGACGATGCGGTTTGGCACCTCGATGGCGGCTCATCGCATCCTCCCGCTGAAGCAGGTGGGAAGGGTTGGGCTGTTCGCCCATTAAAGCGGTACGTGAGCTGGGTTCAGTACGTCGTGAGACAGTACGGTCTCTATCTGCCATGCGCGTAGGAAGCTTGAGAGGAGTTGGCCATAGTACGAGAGGACCTGGCTGAACGAACCTCCTGTGTCCCAGTTATCCTGCCAAGGGTATCGCTGGGTAGCGGTGTTCGGAAGGGATAAACGCTGAAAGCATCTAAGCGTGAAACCCGCCTCAAGATAAGGCTTCCCTCTCCTGCGGGAAACCGCAGGGGCTAAAGGACCCCGGAAGACTACCGGGTGATAGGTCGGGCGTGTAAGCCGGGTGACCGGTTGAGCTAACCGATACTAATCGTCCGTGAGGCTTGGCCATATTCTTCAATCATAAGACGTTCGGCTTGTTCTTTGCAGCGGAATGGAACACGGTGGAGTTCGTCGCGTGCGCGCTACGATTAAACCATACTCCCGCCGATATACCGGAAAAAGGAAGAGTCGCGCGGTCGTAAGGTATGCGACTCGAGGCCCGAGGGGCCAACGAGGCCGGTGATGATTCCTACAGGGAAACACCCGTTCCCATTCCGAACACGGCAGTTAAGCCTGTAAGGGCTGATGGTACTAGCGCCCAATTCGGCGCTGGGAGAGTAAGTCGTCGCCGGCCTCGTTGGCTTCTCGGACCTACACACACTATGAGACGTCGGTTCATTCGAGGACTATTGTCCTCGGTCGTCGTATTATTGTTCACCGGGGTATCGGGCGCGCAGATGCTGGGCACCTCTGCCCGGCAGATGGAAGCCAAGTCCTGGAAGGGGATCCTGTTTTACCAGGGCGTACACCGGCAGGACCTGAACTTCAAGGTCGCGGGCAACGGCATCTGCAACACGAAAGAGAACGGCACGGGAGTGTCGTTCGCTTGCGGCGAGAACGGGTCGGTCCGGGCTCACGGAACGGGGAACGCGCTCATCCTGAAGCTGGTGCGCCAGCCCCATGACGGGGGGCTGCAGCTCTACGGCTGGGCCGGCGCCGGGGACTACGAGATTTTCCGAGGGACGGCCCCGGTCATGCAGACGCTTTCGATGAACCGCGGCGGATTTCTGGGCGGCCTGGGTGCGAAGATGGTGATCTGGCCCGAGACCATCGTGACGCCGGCCATCGCCCTTGACGGGAACCTCGGGTGGCAGCGCTACTTCGGCGGGTTGCGGCTGGACATCCTGCAGTACCAATTTGCCGTCGAAGCGAGTCGTAAATTCGGCGTGCCGGATTCCAGACTGACGGTGGAGCCCTACGGCGGAGTGAAGTGGCTCAGGACGCACGCCTGGCTGCGCGAGATCGGCAGCGGGGTGCGCGTGGGCGGCGTGAAGGACACGGTCACGCCGTTCATCGGATTGAATCTCCCGTTCCACGCAAAGGAGAGCCTTTTCGCAGAGGCCTCATTCGTGAACGGCATCCATTATGCTGGCGGACTCAGCATAAGCTTTGGGAACTGACATGAAACTCACAAAGGCACAGAAAAAAGAAAAAGCCAAGGAATTCGCCGAGATTTTAAAGAGCAACCCGGACTTGTACCTGACCCAGTATCAAGGGCTCACGTTCCAGAATTTGGCGGAACTGCGCAAGGAGCTTCGCCCCATGCGCGCCGGCTATCGGGTCGTCAAGAACTCGATGCTGGCTAACGCGCTAAAAGGGGCGGGCATCGAGGGCGCGGACGCCAAGCTGCTGGAGGGCCCGAACGCCGTCCTGTTCGCGCGGGGAGACGACCCGGTCTCTCCGGCCAGAGTGTTGGCCAAGTTCGCCAAGACGAACGATAAGCTTAAGATCAAGGCGGGATACATCGACCGGAAGTGGCTGGGGGCCGCGGACTGTATCCGGCTCGCGAGCCTGGGCACCAAGCCCGAGCTCATCGGCCAACTGGCCGGGGCGCTGTATTGCACGGTCGCCCAGGCGGCGTGGGTGCTGGCGGCTCCGATGCAGAAGTTGGCGCTGGCTTTGAAGGCCGTGCAGGAGAAGAAGAGCGCGGGAGCGGCCGCGTAACAACCGCCCGCAGTCCCCGGAAGGGGATAAACCGGACGATCGGTGCTGCGGAACAAGGAGAAGATGATGAGCACTGCGACGAAACTGAGCAAAGACGAGATCCTGGAAGCGATTTCCGGGATGACCGTCCTTGAGTTGGCCGATCTGGTCAAGGCCGTTGAGGAGAAGTTCGGCGTGAAAGCGGCCCCGGTCGCAGCCGCGGCGGCCCCCGCCGCCGGCGCTGCCGCTCCGGCCGCCGCCGAGGAGAAGAGCGATTTCACGGTCGTTCTGAATAATGCCGGCGACAAGAAGATCCAGGTGATCAAGGTCGTCCGAGAGCTCACGGGCCTGGGCCTGAAAGAGGCCAAGGACCTGGTGGAGGGCGCCCCCAAGCCGGTGAAGGACGGCGTGCCGAAGGCGCAGGCCGAGGAGTGGAAGAAGAAGCTGGCCGATGCCGGCGCGATCGTCGAGCTGAAGTAACCGATTGCCGAACACCGTCGACTGACGTCGTCCATTGCCGCGTCCCCACCGCCCTTTGAGGGCGGTGGGATGCGGCGTGTAAATGGAAGCACAGAGGCATGGAGACCGGATGAAGCAGATCAACTTCTCGAAGATCCAGCAAGTCCTTGAACTGCCGGACCTGCTGGAGATGCAGAAGCGGTCCTTCCGCGACTTTCTGCAGGAGGATGTGCCGGTGGCCGAGCGCAAGCTCCAGGGGCTGCAGGCCGCGTTCCTGGATGTCTTCCCCATCGAGTCCGCCGACGCGAGCATGGTTCTCGACTTCGTGCGCTACGGCTTCGGCACTCCGCGGTATCCCACCGTGGAGGAGGCGCAGGCGCACGACGCGACTTTCGCGACGACGCTCAAGGCCGTCTTGCGCCTCTCGTCGCGGCAGCCCTCCGGGAAGCTCAAACAGATCATCGAGCAGGAGGTCGTCCTTTGCGACGTCCCGCTCATGACGGAGAACGGATCCTTCATCATCAACGGGGCGGAGCGCGTCGTGGTCAGCCAGCTCCACCGCTCTCCCGGGATCGTGTTCGAGGAAGACGAAGAGAAGAAGATCTCCAGCCTCGGGCGCAAGCTCTTCTTCGCTCGGGTCATCCCCTACCGGGGAGCGTGGGTCGAGTTCGAGTTCGATCTCAACAACGCCCTGTTCGTCCGGGTGGACCGGAAGAAGAAGTTCCCGGCCACGGCGTTCCTGCGCGCCTGCGGGATCGAGTCCGACGCGGAAATCCTGCAGATCTTCTATACCTGCGAAGACGTGAAGGTCTCCGCGGACTCGGCCGAGCAGCTGCTCCGCCGCATCTGCGCGGATGACGTCGTGGATCGGTCCACGGGAGAGGTCCTCCTCGAGGCGCGCCACGTCGTGACCCATGAGGCCATCAAGCGCATGCTCGAGAAGGGCGTGACCAAGGTCAAGCTGCTGGCCGGCAACCCCGAGAAGGAGAACCCGACCCTCTGGGAAACGCTCCGGAAGGACCCGTATAAGAGCGCGAAAGAGGCGCAACAGGAGATTTACAAGAAGCTCCGGGGTCAGGAGTTCATCGTCCCCGGGCAGGCGGAGCAGTACCTCGACAATCTCCTCTTCAAGAATCTGCGGAAGTACGACCTTTCGCACGTGGGCCGCTATAAGGCCCAGAAAAAACTCGGCCCTCTCTACGACGCCCTGGCCGCGCGCAAGGAGATGCATTTCGAGGCGCCCTCCGAGCGGCGGCGGACCTTGACGGTCGAGGACCTGATCGTCACGATGCAGTACATCATACTCCTCAACGGCGGCGAGACCGCCGTCGAACTCGGGGAGCGCGTCTTCAAGATCGAGGTGGACGACATCGACCACCTCGGCAACCGTCGCGTGCGCGGAGTGGGAGAGCTCCTGGAGAACCAGATCCGCGTGGGCCTCGCCCAGATGGCGCGTGTGGTCCGCGACCGCATGAGCGTGCAGGACAAGACGCAGCTGACGCCGCGCAACCTGCTGAACACCGCCCCCCTCGTCGGGATCCTGCGCAAGTTCTTCGGGACCAGCCAGCTCTCGCAGTTCATGGACCAGATCAACCCGTTGGCCGAACTGACGCACAAGCGACGGCTCTCGGCTTTGGGACCCGGAGGCCTGCACCGCAAGCGCGCGGGCTTCGAGGTCCGCGACGTCCACCACACGCACTACGGGCGCATCTGCCCCATCGAGACCCCGGAGGGCCCGAACATCGGGCTGATCACGTCGCTGGCCACCATGGCGCACGTGAACCGGTACGGCCTCATCGAATCCCCCTATCGGCGCGTCAAGAACGGCAAGCTGACGGGCGATGTGGTCTATCTGGCGGCGGACATCGAGGACGAGCACACCGTCGCGCAGGCGAACTCCCCGCTCAAGGGGAGGGAGTTCGCCGCGGACCTCGTGGCTTGCCGCCATCGTGGAGACTTCCCCCAGGCCGACCCCGGGAAGATCGACTACATGGACGTGTCGCCGATCCAAGTGATCTCGGTTTCGGCCGCGCTCATCCCGTTCCTGGAGCACGACGACGCGAACCGGGCGCTCATGGGCTCGAACATGCAGCGCCAATCGGTCCCGCTGCTGACGGCGGAGCCCTCCTTCGTCATGACGGGAATCGAGGAGCGGGTCGCGCTGGATTCCGGGGCCTGCATCCGGGCCAAGCGTCCCGGGAAGGTCCTCTACGCCTCCGGCGATACGGTGGCCGTACACGCTGGAGACGGCAAGGACGACATCGACATCTACGAACTCAAGAAGTACCGGCGCTCGAACCAGGATACCTGCATCAACCAAGTGCCGGTGGCCCGAGCCAACGACGTCGTCCACAAGGGAGCGGTCCTTGCGGACGGGCCGGGAGTGAGCGAGGGGCACCTCGCGCTCGGCAAGAACCTCTTGGTGGCGTTCATGCCTTGGGAAGGGTACAACTTCGAAGACGCTATCCTCGTTTCGGAGCGGCTGGTCAAGGAGGACGTCTTCACCTCCATCCACATCTCGGAGTTCACCACCGAGGCCCGCGATACGAAGCTGGGTCCGGAGGAGATCACGCGGGACATCCCGAACGTCGGGGTGGAGTCCCTCGAACATCTCGATGAGAACGGCATCGTGATCCCGTCCACGAACGTGCGGCCTGGAGACATCCTCGTCGGAAAGGTGACCCCTAAGGGCGAGCAGCAGCTGAGCCCCGAGGAGCGCCTGCTCAAGGTGATTTTCGGCAAGAAGGCCGAGGACGTCCAGGACGCGTCCCTGCGGGTCCCTCCGGGCGTGACCGGCAAGGTCATCGGCGTGAGGGTGTTCGTCCGGCGCGAGAAGCTCACCAAGCCGGAAGAGAAGAAGCGGACCGGCGAGGTGGACGACCGCCTCGAGAATTCCCTCAAAGCCCTGAAGCAGTACCGGCAGGAGCAATCCGCGGAGGTCAAGAAGCTCAAGGGCGCGAAGAAAAAGGAAGAGGAAGAGCGGCTGCAGATATTCTTCAAGCTGATGGAGAAGAAGCTCCGCGATGACGCGACGCGGGAGAAGGAGAACATCCGCCAGGGCGACGAGCTGCCCGTGACCGTCAACAAGGTCGTGAAGATCTACGTCGCCTCTCGGCGCAAGCTGCAGGCCGGCGACAAGCTCGCGGGCCGCCATGGGAACAAGGGCGTGGTGGCCAAGGTCCTGCCCGTCGAGGACATGCCCTTCCTGCCGGACGGGACTCCGGTGGACGTGGTGCTCTCTCCGCTGGGCGTCCCCTCGCGCATGAACGTGGGGCAGCTGCTGGAGATGATGCTCGGGTGGGCCGCCCACACGCTGGACGTACAGGCGATATGCCCCGTGTTCGACGGCGCCAAGGAGGCCGAGATCTACGAGCTGGTCCGGGAGGCCAAGAAGAAGCTGCGCGAGCGGGGTGTCCCGGAGAAGTACCTCCCGACGGACGACTGCCGCACCACGCTCTTCGATGGGCGGACCGGGCGGGCGTTCGCGGAGCAGGTGTCCGTCGGCTACATGTACATCATGAAGCTCATCCATCTGGTCGAGGATAAGATCCACGCACGCTCGACCGGACCTTACAGCCTCATCACCCGGCAGCCCCTGGGGGGCAAGGCTCAGTTCGGCGGACAGCGGTTCGGCGAAATGGAAGTGTGGGCCATCGAAGGCTATGGGGCGGCGTACGCGCTCCAGGAGTTTTTGACCGTCAAGTCGGACGACGTGGCCGGGCGGACGAAGATGTACGAGGCCATCATCAAGGGCGAGCCGCCGCAGGCTCCGGGCGTCCCCGAGTCGTTCAAGGTCCTCATCAAGGAACTCCAGGCCCTCGGGCTGAACGTCGAGCTGCTCAAGCTTAAGGATGGGAAGAAGGCTCCGGACGGGTCCGTCAGGTCCGTCGCGGACGCCACTGCCGCACCGGCGAAGGGATGAGGTAACTATGCAAGACCTCGCACAGGCAGAACGCAGGCTCTCGGGACTCTCCGGCGCGAAGAAGCGCAAGAAGGAAGGGGCGCTGGACTTCCTCAACTTCGACGCCATCCGGCTCTCTCTTGCGAGCCCGGAGCAGATCAAGAACTGGTCCTTCGGCGAGGTGAAGAAGCCCGAGACCATCAATTACCGCACGCTCAAGCCCGAGCGGGACGGTCTCTTCTGCGAGCGGATCTTCGGGCCCGCGCGTGACTTCGAGTGCGCGTGCGGCAAGTACCGGTGGGTCAAGTTCAAGGGGATCGTCTGCGACCGGTGCGGCGTCGAGGTGACGGAGGCCAAGGTCCGGCGCGAGCGCATGGGCCACATCGAGCTGGCCGTCCCGGTCGCGCACATCTGGTTCCTGAAGAAGACCCCTTCGCGGATCGGCATCATATTGAACATGAGGACCGCGGACATCGAGCGGGTCGTCTACTACGCGATGTACGTGGTGCTCGAGGACCTGCTGGACGCCAACGACCGGGTCGTCTTTCACGCGACGGACCTCCTGACCGAGGAAGAGATACAGAAGGCGCGGGCGGAATACGGCACGAAGCTCAAGATCGGCATCGGCGCGGGGGCCATCCATGACCTGCTGGCCAAGGTCGATCCGAAGAAAGAGGTCGTGGACATGCGCAAGCAGATCCAGGCCACGCACTCCGAGGCCGAGCGCACGCGTCTCGTGCGGCGCCTCCGGTTGCTGGAGAACCTGGCGTCCTGCGGGAGCCGTCCCGAATGGATGATCCTCACGGTCCTGCCCGTCATCCCGCCCGAGCTCCGGCCGCTGGTTCCCCTCGAGGGGGGCCGGTTCGCGACTTCGGACCTCAACGACCTCTACCGGCGAATCATCAACCGCAACAACCGGCTCAAGCACATCGAGGCCCTGCGGGCTCCCGAAGTGATGATTTACAACGAGAAGCGCCTTCTCCAGGAAGCGGTCGACGCCCTCATCGAGAACGGCGCCCGCGGAAAAGTCGTCATCGGCGCCGGCAACAGGCCTTTGAAGTCCTTATCGGACATCCTCAAGGGCAAGCAGGGCCGGTTCCGTCAGAACCTCCTGGGCAAGCGGGTGGACTACTCCGGCCGCTCCGTCATCATCGTGGGCCCGAACCTGAAGCTTCACCAGTGCGGACTCCCCAAGGAAATGGCGCTGGAGCTCTTCAAACCCTTCATCATCCGCGAGCTCATGAAGCGCGACTCCCTGACCCTGAAGGCCGCCAAGCGGATGTTCGAGCGGGTCCGCCCGGAGATCTGGGACATCCTGGAGCAGGTGACCAAGAAGCACCCGGTGCTCCTCAATCGCGCGCCGACCCTGCATCGTCTGGGGATCCAGGCGTTCGAGCCCGTGCTCATCGAGGGGAAGAGCATCCAGCTGCACCCCCTGACCTGCGCGGCCTTCAACGCCGACTTCGACGGCGACCAGATGGCGGTCCACGTGCCTCTCAGCCAGGAGGCGCAGCTGGAGGCCCGGATGCTGATGATGGCCTCGAACAACATCCTCTCGCCCGCTTCCGGCCGCCCGATCGCCACCCCGTCGCACGACATGGTGCTGGGAATCCACTACTTGACGAAGGACAAGAAAGGATGCCCCGGGGAAGGTCGCGTGTTCGCGGACCGGGGAGAGGTCATCGCCGCGTACCAGTGCGACAAGGTGGACCTTCACTCCCGGGTCAAGGTCCGCGGGATCAACGAGCTCGCGGAGCGTCCCGCGGGAGGCAAGAAGGGGGGCGAGACGCTCCCGCCCTCCGAGTGGAAGGACTTCACGACGGTCGGGCGCGTGCTCTTCAATGATGCGGTCCCCCCTGAGCTCGGGTACTTCAACAAGGCGATGGACAAGAAGGAGCTGGCGAAGCTCGTGGACCGCTGCTATAGAGAGCTCGGACACTATCGGACGGTCCTGCTCCTGGACGCCCTCAAGGAGTTGGGATACCATTTCGCCACCCAAGCCGGGCTTTCCATCTCGGTGACCGAGATGCGCATCCCCACCCTCAAGGTCGAGCAGGTCAAGAAGGCCCGCCACGAGGTGAAGGAGATCGAGAAGCAGGCCAAGATGGGGGTCATCACCGAGTCCGAACGCTACAACAAGATCATCGATATCTGGACGCACGTCACGGACAAGATCTCGGACGTGATGTTCGAGGAGATGAAGAGCGTCGAGGACGAAATCTACAAGACCAACAAGCCCAAATTCAACGCCATCTACATGATGGCCAACTCGGGGGCCCGCGGTTCCCGACAGCAGGTGCGCCAGCTCGCCGGCATGCGCGGTCTGATGGCCAAGCCCCAGAAGAAGCTGACCGGAGGCGTCGGGGAGATCATCGAGAATCCCATCATCTCGAACTTCCGCGAAGGACTGACGGTCCTCGAGTACTTCATCTCGACCCACGGCGGACGCAAGGGCTTGGCGGACACCGCGCTCAAGACCGCGGACGCCGGCTACCTGACGCGCCGCCTGGTGGACGTGGCCCACGACGTGGTCGTGACACGGACGGATTGCGGGACGATCAACGGCATCCGGATAGGAGCCCTGACCGCGGGCGAGGACATCATCGAGCCGCTGGAGGAACGGCTGCTGGGGCGCGTGGTCCTGGAGGACCTGAAGGTGTCGGTGGCTGACGAGAAGGGCAAGATCAAGGAAGAGGTCCTCTGCAAGGCCGGGGAGCATGTGACCATAGACATGCTCGACGCCATCCGCAAGGGCGGGCCCGAGTTCATCCGGGTCCGCTCGGTCCTGACCTGCGAGACGGAGAACGGGGTCTGCGCGAAGTGCTACGGCATGAACAACGCCACCGGCCGGATGGTGGAGATCGGGGAGGCCGTCGGCATCATCGCGGCCCAGTCGATCGGCGAGCCCGGCACACAGCTCACCCTGCGGACCTTCCACATCGGCGGCACCGCCTCCCGCGTCATCAAGCGCGACCAGGCGACGACCAACGTGGACGGCAAGATCGAGCTTCGCGACGTCCAGACGCTGAAGAACCGCAACGACGAGATCCTCTGCATCTCGCGCAACGGCATCCTGGCGATCCATGACGCGGCCACGGGCGCGGTCCGGGAGGAGCACAAGCTGCCGTTCGGGTCGCGCCTGAGGGTCAAGGACGGGCAGAAGGTCGCCGCAGGCGACGTCCTGGCGCGGTGGGACCCCTATGCCGTGCCGATCATGACGCAGCACGAGGGCAAGATCGCCCTGAGAGACGTGCGCGAGGGCGTGACGCTGCATGAGGAGCGCAACAAGGTCACGGGCATCATCGAGCGGCGCATCATCGAGCACCGGGCCGAGAGGACCCATCCGCGCATCATCGTCGAGAAGGACGGGAAGGAGGCGGCCTCGTATCCGCTGCCGATCGACACCATTCTTCTCGCCGATAACGGGCAGGAGGTCGTGCCGGGAGATATCCTGGCGAAGATTCCTCAGGATGTCACGCAGACCAAGGACATCACGGGCGGCCTTCCGCGCGTGTCCGAGCTTTTCGAGGCGCGCAAGCCGAAGACCAGCGCGGTCGTTTCCGAGATCGAGGGCATCGTCTCGCTGGGGACGAACGCGAAGGGCCTCATCCAGATCACGGTGCGGGACGAAGAGACGGACATGTACAAGGAATACACGATCCCGCAGGGCAAGCACTTGGTGGTGTACGAGGGCGACCGGGTCGGCGTGGGAGAGCCCTTGACGGACGGGGCCATCAACCCCCACGACATCCTCCACATCAAGGGCGTCAAGGAAGTGCAGGAATACCTCCTCAACGCCATCCAGGAGGTGTACCGGCTCCAGGGCGTGACGATCTCGGACAAGCACATCGAATGCATCGTCCGCCAGATGCTGCAGAACGTGAAGATCGCCGACTCGGGCGACACGGGCTTCCTGAAAGGCGAGATCGTGAACCGCTTCACATTCGCCCGTGAGAACAAGGAAGTCATCGAGAAAGGCAAGAAGGAGTCCCAGGGCGAGCCGGTCCTGCTGGGGATCACAAAGGCGTCGCTGGCATCGAGTTCGTTCATCTCGGCGGCGAGCTTCCAGGAGACCACGCGCGTGCTGACCGAGGCCGCGACCACGTCGAAGGTCGACTATCTCAAAGGCCTCAAGGAGAACGTGATCATCGGCCACATGATTCCGGCCGGGACCGGGCTGCATCCGAGATTGAGGGAATAGACATGCCTACCATCAACCAGTTGATAAGATTCGGCAGGTTCCGGACGGGGCGCCACACGAAGGCGCCGGCGCTGCGGGGCTCCCCGCAGCGGCGCGGCGTGTGCACGCGCGTCTATACGACGACACCCAAAAAGCCGAACTCGGCGTTGCGCAAGGTGGCCCGCGTCAAGCTGAGCTCCGGCATCGAGGTCACCGGCTACATCCCCGGGGTCGGCCACAACCTGCAGGAGCATTCCATCGTGATGGTGCGCGGCGGGCGCGTAAAGGACCTCCCAGGCGTGCGCTATCACATCCTGCGGGGAGTGCTCGACGCCTCGGGAGTGGAGGGACGCTGCCAGGCCCGGTCGAAGTACGGCGCGAAGCGCCCGAAGAAGGCAACGACGTAGAGAGGATCAATCTATGCCAAGGAAAGGACTCAGACCCCGAGATCGCCGCGACGCTCCCCCAGCGGATTTCCGGTACAGTTCCGTGCTTATCTCGCGTTTCGTGAACAAGCTGAACTACCAGGGGAAGAAGCTGACGGCCGAGCGAGTCATTTACGACATGATGGACATCCTCCAGGACCGGACGAAGGAGGAGCCCTTGGGGGTCCTCACGAAGGCCATCGAGAACGTCCGGCCCCTGCTGGAGGTGCGCCCCCGCCGCGTCGGCGGCGCCACGTACCAGGTCCCCCGTGAGGTGCGGCCGTCGCGGTCGTACACCATGGCGATGCGCTGGATCATCGACGCCGCCAGGTCGCGGACGGGCCGGCCCATGCGGGAGCGGCTCGCCGATGAGATACTGTCGGCCTACAAGGGCGAAGGGACGGCGATGAAGAAGCGGGAAGACACGCACAAGATGGCCGAGGCCAACCGGGCCTTCGCGCATTACCGGTGGTGAGATGGAGGCGAGTCTGACCTCGCGGGCGCAGGAGCGGCCTCGCGGTACTATGGCAGCGCAGGATAGAGACGCTAAAGAATCCGGCCGTTCCGTGCCGATAGAGCGGATCCGAAACATCGGGGTCATCGCGCATATCGACGCGGGCAAGACGACGACCACCGAGCGCATCCTCTTCTACACGGGCCGCCTGCACAGGATGGGAGAGGTGCATGAGGGCGATACCGCCACCGATTGGATGGAGCAGGAGCGCGAGCGGGGGATCACGATCACGGCGGCGGCGATCTCCTGTAGTTGGAAGGATTATCACATCAACCTCATCGACACTCCCGGGCACGTGGATTTCACCGCAGAGGTGGAGCGTTCCCTGAGGGTGCTCGACGGCGCCGTGGTGGTGTTCGACGGGACCCAGGGCGTGGAGCCCCAGTCCGAGACGGTTTGGCGCCAAGCGGACCGCTACGGCGTCCCCCGCCTCGCGTACATCAACAAGATGGACCGCGTGGGAGCGGACTACCTCATGTCGGCTCGGAGCATCCGCGAGAAGCTCGGCGCGAACGCGGTCCTCATCCAGCTTCCCATCGGGGCGGAGGACAAATTCAGGGGCGTGGTGGACCTGGTGCGCATGAAGGCGCTCATCTGGCATGAGGACGGCCAGGGGACGCGGTGGGACGAGGGGGAGATCCCGGACGAGATGAAGGCGCTCGTACGGGAACACCGGGAGAAGCTTCTCGAGGCCGTGAGCGAATTCGACGAGCATCTCATGGAGCAGTTCGTCTCGGGCAAGGGGAAGATAGACATCGAGCGGCTCAAGCGGGCTCTGCGCAAGGGAGTCCTGTCCGGCAAGGCCTTCCCCGTCCTGGCGGGCTCTTCCTATAAGAACAAAGGCGTGCAGCCCATGCTCGATGCCGTCTGCGACTATCTGCCGTGCCCGACCGACCTTCCCCCGGTGAAGGGGATCGACCCGGAGACGGAGCAGGATGTCGAGCGGCCCGCGTCGGACGACGCGCCGTTCGCTGCGCTCATTTTCAAGATACAGACCGACCCCTATGTCGGGCGGCTCGCGTTCCTCCGGGTCTACTCCGGAGTGCTGCGCACCGGGGACACCGCCTATTTCCCGCAGACGAGGCGCACGGAGCGCGTCGGACGCCTGGTACGCCTGTTCGCGGATGAACGGGAAGAGATCACGGAGGTCCGCTCCGGGGACATCGTCGCGCTGGTGGGGGGGAAGAACGTGGGCGTGGGCGTGACCGTGGCCGACCGGGAGCACCCGATCATCCTGGAATCCATCCGCTTCCCGGAGCCCGTCATCTCGGTGGCCATCGAGCCCAAGTCCAAGGCGGACGAGGAGCGCATGGCCAACGCGCTCTCCCGCCTCGCCGAGGAGGACCAGACCTTCCGCGTTCGGACGAATGCGGAGACCGGGCAGACCCTCATCTCGGGCATGGGTGAGCTCCACCTGGACATTCTTGTGGATAGGATGCGCCGCGAGTTCCGGGTCGAAGCCAACGTGGGCGAACCCCAGGTGGCGTTCAAGGAAACGATCCGCAAGGCCGTGGTGCAGGAAGGGAAGTTCATCCGCCAGACCGGCGGCCGGGGCCAATACGGACACGTGATTTTGCAGGTGGAGCCGCTCGGGCACGGCCAGGGCATCGAATTCGTGGATAAAGTCAAACAGGCCCGCATCCCGCGGGAGTTCATCCCGGCGGTGGAGAAGGGGGTGCGCGAGTGCGCCGAGGGCGGAGCCCTCGCCGGCTATCCTCTCGTGGACATCCGCGTGACGCTCCTCGACGGGACCTATCACGAGGTGGACTCCTCGGAGATCGCTTTCAAGATCGCGGCATCCACGGCCCTGCGTTCCGCCTGCCGGAAGGCGGAGCCGGTGCTGCTTGAGCCCATCATGAGGATCGAGGTCGTCATGCCGCAGGAATACATGGGCGATGTGATCAACGACCTGACCAGCCGCCGAGCCAAGGTCACCGAGATGGGCGACCGGGCGAACGCGAAGTACGTGCACGCCACCGTACCGCTCTCCGCGATGTTCGGCTACGCGACCGCGGTGCGGTCCGTGACGCAGGGGCGCGCTCTCTTTACCATCGAGCCGAGCCACTACGAAAGGGTGCCGGCGGCCGTGCAGGAGACCATCGTACAGCGGCGGGGGATCCGCCACGAGAGCGACGCATCGTGACGAGCGGGGACCGATCAGGAGGATGAATGGCCAAGGCTAAATTCGAGCGGAAGAAGCCCCACGTGAACATCGGGACGATCGGTCACGTGGACCACGGTAAGACGACGCTGACCGCGGCGATCACGCACGTTCTGGCGAAGAAGGGACTGTGCG
>Ga0265297_10006400_pt1 | contig 17142 bp, 17 predicted proteins | sample Munlanlwell13791_FD_192502 | JGI IMG/M metagenome (GOLD analysis project Ga0265297, IMG submission 192502) | Leachate microbial communities from a municipal landfill in Southern Ontario, Canada - Leachate well 137-91 | ecosystem: Engineered > Solid waste > Landfill > Unclassified | place...
TAAAGGGTATAGTAGATGCTGTTCTTATTCGTGCATGAGAAAGGACGATGATTATCATATCAAAAGAAATTACGGGATAGGAAAAATAGATTTTATCAAAGCATCGGAAATTAGACGAGAGACTGTGAAGGAGAAGTATGGAGTGGAGTATATATCACAAGATATTTCTTTTAGAGATAAAGTGAAAAGCACTTGTTTAGATAAGTATGGTGTAGAAAATACTCTATCACTAAATCATGTAACAAATCAACGGAATCTTTCGTTGCTTACTGAGGAAGTAGTTGAAAAAAGAATAAACGGAATAAAGAAATCAGCAAATAAAGCAAAAGAAGTAAGAAGAAAAACTTTATTGATGAAATATGGAGTAGAATCACCTTCTCAGATAAAAGGATTCCGTGAAAAAGTTAGAGAGACTTTAAAGAGAAAATATGGATTTTGCTCATGCGATGAGATTAATAGATTTATAACATATAGAAAGGAAGTTGTTTATTTGACTTCTAAAGTAAGGAAGCAATTATATAATATAAACGATACATGTTATTATTCTGGAGTTAGAATGACTCCATCTGGATGTGGAAATCTATCAAAAACAATAGATCATAAAATATCAATAGTATATGGTTTCAAGAATAACATATCTCCTAAAAAGTTAGCGGAGATTGATAACTTATGTGTAACTTGCCGTCTTATTAATATTATAAAAAACTATAGAACAGAAGAAGAGTTTAGAAACTCTCCTTTATTTGAAAGGGCTTTAAATGCGGTTAAATAATGATTACCTTATAGAAACTCCATATGGGTGGTGTGATTTTAGTGGAGTTAGGAAGATAACAAACAGAAAAGTATTAAAGATAAACGCTGACGACATTCTTATTGCAACGCCTGACCACCGTTTATTTAAGAATAAAAAAGAAGTATTTGTCAAAGACTTGGTTGTTGGGGACTATATAGACATATATAATGGAGAATCTAAAATAAAAAGCATCGAAGAAGTTTCGGAGAGGGATGTCTATGACATTGTTGGGGTAATAAACGAATCCTCGTCTTTTTATTCTAATAACATCATATCACATAACTGCTCGTTTACAGGATCGTCATATACGCTTATAGACGGTGATAAGCTGGCATCATATAAGCCAATGGACCCAAACTTCTACACAGAAGAGGGTTATTATATGTGGCAGAAGCCAGTCCCCCATAAGATTTATATGGTGACTTGTGACGTAGCTAAAGGGTCCAACAACGACTATCATGTAGCTAATGTATGGGATGTCTCTAGCTGGCATATAAACGGAAGAATAGAGCAAGTTGCTATGTATCGTCGTAACGATGTATCTATATTCGATTTCAAGGATAAGATACGCCAGATTGCCTCTCAATACAATAAAGCCATGGCAGTCATTGAAAACAACAACTTGGGTGCTGTAGTTGTTCAGAACCTTTACTTTGAAGACGGCTATGAGAATGTATGGTTTGACGTTGACAAGGGCGACTATGGCATAAACGCAAACGCAAAGACAAAGCCCCTGGCTCTTTCATACTTCAAGGAGGATGTAGAGTCTGGAAAGATGCTCATAAGGTCCGTTGATATGCTTACGGAGCTTTCTTACTTTGAAGAGGTCCGTACAGGCATCTTCCAGGCTCGTCCAGGCAGGGGATTCTTTGACGATACGGTTGTTTCGGGATACTGGACATCGTATGCCCTTCGTTCTAGGTTTTGGGAGGACCATTTACACTTCATCTTACAGAATAAAGACCTTGCCGTTATCCAAAATAGCGACAATGAAGCAAACGACGAAGAAGCAATGAAAACCTTCATAAAGGCGTTTGGGTCGGGCAGTAGTAACCCCAACGATGATATAGATCGGTTCCGAAACGAGCTATCTCATGGTTGATAAATAATATAGGAGACGAAAATAGTATTAGACACAGATGTAAACAGATATAAATACTATGGAAGACACTCGTATAAGGAGCTAATATTATGGTCGGATCAGCAAACCTCTCTCCTGGCGTAGACATTATTGAGCGCGATGTATCGCTTCGTATTCCTACTGTTACATCATCTGTTGGTGCATTAGTAGTAGCAGCAAATCGTGGACCCCTAAACGTAAGAACTTTAATCAACGCTGAAAAGGACTATGTTGATGCCTTTGGTGAGCCTGACGATGTTAACTACACCCACTTCTATACTGCCAAGTCCTTTCTCGAAGGATCAAACCAGCTTTATGTAGTTCGTGTAGAAAACGAAGACACTCTTGTCTCGGGTTTGACTGTTGGTTTGTCTGGTTCTGAAGTTAGCGAATGGGTAACTCCGTTGGCTGCCAAGAACTTCCCAGTCACCTACGACAATATTCCCGATACTGAGCCTTTGGCTTATGACGGCGTAACACCCGTATTCGGAAACACAGACCTCGAAGCTGTTGGAAATGAGCTTTACCATGTATGGGGAGTTGGTGCAGGTTCCTTCTATGATGGCGTCCAGTTCAACGTTGTTAACGCAGTTGACTTCCAGACACTCATTGGGTTCAAGGCTGAGCTTGCGCAGGCAGCTACCTCCTTTGAGACACAGGCTATCATCTATAAGTACTACTATGGTGTACCACCATCGACCATTTCTGGCGACCCTGGCTACGATGTATGGGGCGGAACAACTCCACCACCAACATCGAATCCAATATTCGATGATGTCGGTGACTACCTCACCAACTCAGTTCTTCGCGATGATTTGATTACTCCACCATGGGAGTCTTCATCGGGAGAATGGGAAGCAAATACAACCCTTCTCTATCAGTGGACTGCATTTGAATTCGGACCATCAGTCACTGCTGAAAACGACGAGTTCGCTCTCTTCGTATATGCCGATGGCGATCTTCAGGAATCATACATTTGCTCGAAGCTGGTTGACAAGCGTGACAACCAGGGCAATAAGATGTTTGGACCAGAACTCGTCAATGGAAACAGTAGATACATCTACTTCTTCATCGGCGCAAGTGAAGATGGAGCGGCTGGTGTAGATATCGTATCAACTGGTCTTCGCACTCTTGCTGGTGCTGGTCAGCTTACAAGCAACCTCTTCGACCTCGTTGGTGAAATCGAAACTGCTTGGAGATATCACTTCACGAACAAGGAAGAGTTGGAAATAGATATCCTTCTCGACCCAGACTACCCAACCGTGTTGAAGCGTTCGTTGGATGACATCTGCAAGAATGTTCGTAAGGATTGCTTCACGATCCTCAATGTTCCTGTCGCCAAGATGATCAATGTCACCAACGCTAAGCAGGTTGCTCGCCCATACTCGTCAATGGCTGATTATGTCAATCTTGAATTGAACATCAATTCGTCATACTCGGCTATCTATGGTCAGTACTTCGAGATATACGACAACTATAACGAGAAGTTCCGTTGGGTTCCTGCTACTGGCTACGTCGGAGCAATAATCGCCCGTGTTGACTTCCAGTACGACCCATGGTGGGCACCAGCAGGATTGAACCGTGGAATCATCTCTGGTATCAATCGTGTTGCAGTCAACCCAAACAAGGCACAGAGAGATGTTCTCTACTACAACCGTGTCAACCCAATTCCTAACCTCGTCGGACAGGGAATTGTCATTTGGGGTCAGAAGACACTCCAGGCTAAGCCAAGTGCCTTCGACAGAATCAATGTTCGTCGTTTGTTCCTCCACATGGAGCGTTCAATCGACAAGCTTGCTCGCTACTTCCTCTTTGAGTTCAATGATGATATCACCCGTTCACGCTTCCGTGGCTTAGTCAACGGATTCTTGGCGGAAATCAAGGCTCGTCGTGGAGTAACTGATTATCTCGTCGTAGCTGACGAGTCCAACAACACCGCAGAGGTAATCGACCGTAACGAATTCGTTGCCGAAATCCTCGTCAAGCCAACCCGTGTAATTGAGTTCATCAAGCTCATCTTTACAGCAGTCAGCACAGGTGTTGAGTTCTCCGAAGTAGTCGGAAGGTCTTCAGGGGTATAATAGGTAGATAATAGGAGAAAAATATGCCATTTCCAACACCATTTGCTAATCAGAATCTTTATAACTTCCGCAGAGTTATTGGGGATCACTCAAGAGCATATCTTTTCATGGTTTCCGTTCCTCCTGTTGCTGGTAACGACGGGGAGCTTACTGCCTTCGCTCGTACATCGAAGCTACCAGAATACAATGTTGAAAAGGTAGAGATTCCATTTCAGGGAATGAAGTATAAGGTTGGAACCGTTCCTACTTTTGGAGACTGGACTGCCGAGTTCCTTGCAGACGATGCCATGGAACTTCGTATGCGTTTCCTTCAGTGGCAGGCTTCTATCTATGACGCCCAACGCCAGCTTTCAGGCTCGCCTGCATTCTACAAGGCTGACAACATGACAGTTCGTCAGTTGAATCGTATCGGTGCGGTTGTAATGGAATATGGCTTTATCGGTGCTTTCCCAACTCAGGTAAGTGAAATTGCCCTTGACCATGGAAATACCGACCCTGAGAAGTTCACCGTAACCTTCTCATATGACTACTACAATGTCAACAATACTGGTGTCCCTGGTGCTTCTATCGCAGCAGCCCCAAGTGCCGATGTATCGTTTGTTACATATCAGCCATCTGGTCTTATCGGTGCTGGAATTAACCCAATCCAGGGATAATGATTTGATGGCAGGGATATAATTATCTATGCCATTTACTGCTAATCAAAATACAAATTTAAGAGAATTTCGCCAATTAGTTGGCGATGCCGCTCGTCCGTATTTGTTTGAAATAGATATCCCATCAATTTCAACAGGTGATGCTAACGACGTTAAAACCGTAACTTGTTTAGCTAGATCCGCTATTCTCCCAAGATATAACATTGAAGACATTCCCTTTGAGTTTCAAAAATCTACTTTTCACATGGGCGGTAGAGCGGTATTTGATACTTGGCAAGTTACATTCATGGCTGACGCATACCATAAGCTAAGAAATAGATTACTTTCGTGGCAAAGTGTTATTTTCGACCCATCCCGTCAGGTTAGCTATTCGCCGTCATCATATAAAAGGGGTGGGGTTACCATAAAGCAACTTGATAGAATGGGATCAGTTGTAACAGCATATGAATTCAGAGGTTTATATCCAAGTGAAGTTGGTGAAATACAAGTAGATCAGGGTAATACTTCCATAGAAGAATTCAATGTTACATTTACTTATGATTACTATATCTTAGGATCAAATATAGCCAGAGAAGTCATTTATAGAGACGAACAAGCCGCTGATAATCTTAAAGTTGGTGAAGATATACTTCGCAGTATTCAGGCTCTTCCAATTACAAATCCAGAATATGTAGATGTAACTGATATTGATGTCAACCAAATAGAAGGAGATTCTCCTATATTCGGTGAAGGAAAGCTAAACACTCCCGACTCTTCAAATAGAGAATCTACACTAGGCAATGTATTAAGCTTTAATCCATATAATGCTCTCGGTGTTCCGTATTCGTATAGATGGATGCCCCCAGTCAAGGGATTAGCTTCCATTAAGATATCACGCAGCGGTTTAGGCTAATAAAACCTAGCTTTCTGTTATAATAAAATAACTATATAAGGAGAATGTATGTCTGACGACAAACCATCGTTGAGTATTAATGATTTACGCAAGATTTATGCGACCAATGCTGGTGATGAACTTGCCATAGATCTTTGCTATTCTCATCATAAAGCCTTCATTAAACCTATGAAGGTAAAGGACAAGAAGGATCTTCTCAAGGCTATTGAGTCTAAGAACGAAAAGCTGGTCCAATCTAACCTTGATGAGATTGTGGAAAAGTATGTAAGAGTAGAAGGCTATAAGAGCCTTAATCAAATGACTGTGCAGGAACGATATCAGGTTCTTGTGGCTATGAGACGAGCCGCCGCTGGAGATGATACCAAAATAGTACATCAGTGTCCAAAATGTGAACATGTTGCCAAAGAAATCAACTTCAATATGGCTAATATAGTCACTGTTGATTTCGTTGAACCAGATACAGGAAGTGTTATAGAAACTGCCAATGGTGCTATAAAGATAACCCTTGGACCTATTCGTCGCTGTGACGAGAAGATACTTGAAAAGATTATATTTGACAAGAAGATTACCCTTACTTCAGAACGCCAGTTCATCATGCTGGCTGGCTGTATCCATAAAGTCGAGATAAACCAAGACGATATGGTTGCTGAAGTTCCTATGGACGCCGCTGAGAAGGTAGATTTCTTTGAGAACCTTTCAAGTCGCGATCTTGACAAGATCACAGAATATGTCAAGCAGACGGATCACGGCGTCAAAATCCCCTTCAAGTTCAAGTGCGCTAAATGCGACTATGAGAACGAGCAGGAGGAAGCGAACGTCGCCGTTTTTTTTATCAACTAATGCAGCTTAACAGCGCCTATCAACAGGTGCTAAATGATATAGCTGAATTGGGTGTAGTTTCTTCGTCTTTTATAAATATATCAGAGGCGGAGGATCTTTCATGCGTTGAGTTTGACTATTACCGTAGTATCTTCAAGCAGAAGTACGAGAAAGAGCAAGAAAACAAGGCGGAGTTTACTAAAGCCAGCTTTGAATTTGCTAAGAAGTGTACGGAGGCTATTTGTAAGACAATTGCGGGGGTATTCGGGAGCAAATCTGGAAGTGTTGATACGCCCAGGAAATAATATATGGCTACATTTGGAGCAGGATTTATTGGTGATTTACTTAAGTCGGCACATCAGACCGGTGTGAAGGAAACTTCTGTAAAAGATATAAAAGACATAACAACTCAATTAAGAGACATAACAAAATCCTTATCTGAAAAGAGTGAATTTTTAACAGCCGATTTAGATTCTTTAAATAATAGTGTAGAGTATCTTTCCAAGATACGCAAGGAAATAGAATCGTCTTCGGACAAAGATACTTCGATACTACAAGACATAGTAACCCAGGTAGAATCTACTACACTGGAATTACAAAACATTATTCATGAAATAAACGCCAAAGGGTCTTTTAAACCAGACACCAAGAGCAAGGAATCTGACGTATATAAGAAAGTAGATTCGCTCTTTCCTTATTTGCATACAATATCTCTTATAATTCCTTCCATTACAAAGAGTATAAATGTTGCTCGTCAAGCCATAATGGAAAAAATGGATAAGGTTTGGATAGATGTATCATCAAAAGTAGGATTTGCATCTAATAAATTAAAAGCCATATCAAATGAGATAGTTGCTAACAATACCTTGAACAGCAATATGCTTAAGGACTTAAAGGGAATTAGCATAGCAGCTTCCTTTAAGCAGAAGGAAAGAGATACTAAATCCAGTTACTTGTTTGACTTTATCGTCAATAAAGTATTTGGGAAGATATCATCAATATTCAGTGTTGTTGGCTTAATTTTTTCTAATCTAAAAAGACTGATGATTACTTTTTTCATCACAGTTTTGCCATGGGTTCTATTGATAGCAGCAATAGTTATATTGACCATTGCTGTTTTATATCTTGTGTGGAAACACTTTGGCGAAACAATTAAAAAATTCTGGAACTATATTAAAGAATATGTTGTGGCATATCTTGTCATGGCTTGGAATATCGCAAAAGAAATATTAGAGTGGATATGGGAAGCGGCTAAAACAGCATGGGAAATACTAAAGGATTTGTTTAATATTGTTGATGCAATCTTCAGCGGCGACTATACTGGAGCTATTGTTATAATAGGAAAATTGATGGATCGTATTGTTCAGTTTATATTCAAGACATTTGAAAAAATATTTAATATATTTGATCACTTCTTGGAATTCATGATGAAGCTTCCTATAATTGGACCTGTTTTTGGTTGGATACATGATTATCTAATGCCAATCGCAAGAACTATTTTTGAGTCCATCATGTGGATGTTTGAAGCCCTGAAGGATCTTAAAACATTTGGTGCAAAACTTCAAGTGGCGTGGGATTATTATACGACCAATATATTTGATCCCCTCTTTGAATGGGTCAAAGGTTTTTGGACAACTTTATGGGGCGGGCTGAAAGAAACCGTAACTGGCGTTATATCAAATATAGGAGACGCCCTAAACCCATTTAATTGGTTTGCTGCTGGTGGCGAAGTATCTAAACCAGTTAAAGGTGTGGTTGGTGAAGCTGGACCAGAAGCTATTATCCCGTTATCAGGCGGCGGCGAATCGAAACTCTCCAAGACGCTTATAGAGTTTTTTGATTATTACCTTCCGTTCTTAAAACCAACTGTCGATTTCCTATGGAACTCGTTCAAGCCATTTTTGCCTATACTTGAATCCGTGATGCAAGCTATATATAATGTTGTTTATGGGATTATATCTGGAATGAGCAATCTACCCGGGTGGCTGGGTGGAAATGTGTTTAAGGATCTTCTTGGTAAATTATCAAAGCCGGGATTCCGTACAACAGGAAAACCGGAATCACCACCCGAAAAGAATTCAATGTTTGCTAAAATTCTTGAAATAGATGCTTCGTCTATAACAAAATCCCGCCTAGCAGTTATAGGACCAAACCAAAGAGAATTACAATCTGTATTTTCTGATATAAAAGCACAATCAGAAAGTGTCGAAAGAACATCTCAGGGAGTAGCTTCAGCAGATCCTTCATCTTTGATACGGAGTGGATTTATTGAAATGAGTAAAAAAATAGACCAAGCTGTTGGTGATTTGGCTGGAACCATAGCAGCAAATGCAAACAAGGCACCTATCGTAGATCCTGCGTATGAGATATCAAAGATGCTCTCACGCGGACAACTTGGAGGAAAAATTTAAATGGTTGATACCCCACCACCATCAGCGCCTGTTATATACCTTCCAACACGTGAAGCGTGTGATGCGTATGGGATTCCACGTAGCGGAACTTCGTCTAGAAATACAGGTAACAAAGGCGCTCCGTTCCTCAGAGGTCCACAATTTAATAAGATTAAAATAAATAATTCTACGGGTTCTGATATCGGTGATGACAGTGACCCACGAATAGACGAGATAAAACTTGAGTTCATTGGAAACCAGCCTTATAAGCTGGAATTTAATCCAAATCAAAATGGCATACAGACAGCAAGTTTTGTTGGTGGAAAAGATGACTCTTCAATACTAGATGTTTATATAGCTCCCAATACTACAGATTGGATTAATTTTACATCTAAACATACGTGGGAAAAACCGGGCGGAATCATAACAAGCCTATTTGAGTCTGTTACAAGTCTCTTAAGTGCTGGTAATGGCATACTCACAAAGATAGTAAATGCCAGTCAAGCGGGATCAGGAACTGATCTTAAGAGAGAACAGAATATTTCAATGGATCAGGCAGATTCCTACCAAAAATCGGATAGTGTTGAATTTACTATTCCGTTTTTACTATGGTCAGCCGGATCTAGTGTAGAAGACTGGATAAGAGATATATACCTCCCAGTCATGCTTTTAACTGCTTGGTCTTATCCTCGCCGCGCAAAACAGCTTAGTGCCCTTGAACAGACACAAGTTCTTAATGAGGCAGATGCAGCTTCAAAAAAACAATCTGAAGACGTTACTGTCGGAATACAAAACACAATAAACAAAATTTATCCAGGCATTCGTATAGTCCTGTCAGATCCACCAAGCTATGTTCGTGTTAGTCATATGTCTGGATTATTCACCTTTAATAGATGCGCGATTACTTCATTTAACTTTAAATATATGGATCCTTGGGTTAAGGCAACTATAGATCCAAACAGTAACTTAAATGAAATGTCTGAATCCCTGCTTAAGAAGAGTCTACCCATGAGAGCGGAGTGTAGCATAACTCTAAGGTCAATAGAAAGACTTTACGCTGACGATTGGATTTCTATGTATACTAGTGGGTTGGATATCATGTCAAAGGGATCAACGACTGGTGTGAGTGTTATAGTAACATCACAAAACACAAATAGACCACAAAATCCACCAGCAACAAACTCATAATGGGTAACATATGACTAATCAAAGAACTACAGTTGTCTCTGACTCCCTTTTTTCTAACTTATTCCCCAAGATACATTATGATCCTTCAGAAATAGCAGAACCTATTCTTGATGTTTGGTCATCTTTCCGTCTTCAACTTAATCCCCCCGAGTTATCTGACGAAGCATATATAAAACACTCAGTTGCTCCCAAAGACACACTTTACTCAATATCAAAACAATACTATAATACTATAGAGCTTTGGTGGTTAATTGCTCTTATGAACGATGCTATTAATCCTTATACATTTTTAGAAGATGTTTTAGATGGAACTTGGAACGGTCCAGACAATCCAAAGATCATAAAGATAATGCGACCTGCATATCTCCCCAAGATAAAGAGAGATATGCTATTCTTCAAATCACTCAGTGAAGAACAGAATAAGAAGCTGGCTCTTGAAGGAAGATCATCGGAAATATAATACATGGTTGATATAGACACATCTAACTCCCAAACAAACCCATTTGATTCGGTTATGCGAGCCGCATATGCGGTTTATGTTACACGTCTAAAGTCATTCAAATATCAGTCTTACAGTGACTTAAACGATAGTGTCGTTCTTGAAACCGCATTTAAGGTTGAAGTTCAAGACTCTATGGATATGTATTTTAGAACAGCCAAGGTTTGGTTTATAGATAGATATGCACTTCGTGAGATAATGCCGTTAACAGGCAACGAAATTATCACCATAAAATACAAAAATATGGCACAGCCAGCAGCTACCGTTGAAAAAACCATACACTTTCAGATACAGTCAATAACCGAAGTCCCAAATCTCAGAGAATACAATAAAGGATCAAATATAACTCTATTGAATCTTGTAGAAGCGCCAGCCTTTAGTTTTTTAACAAACAATTGCGTCTACAAAACATATCCATGGGACACGAAAATGAAAGTGTCTGATCTTGTTAATGATTGCCTATTATCAATACCAGGATTGCTTAATTGGTATGATATTGATATTGAAGAAACATCTAACGCCGAAGGGGCTAAGTTTAGTTTCTATAATCCAAACTGGACTCCGATGAAGACGATAAACTATTTGAAGAAATTTGCCATAAGTCAAAAAGACGACTTCCCTTATTATACTTTTTTTATTGAGCCACCAAAGACTAAATCCGGAAAACCAAAAATACACTTTAAGCCAGTTTACAAGTATATGGCAGAAAAGGGAAGACACACTATATCGTCACATTTCCAACAAGAAGTCTATAGGTCTGCTCAGGGCGACACAAATAAGTTGGCAAGAGACTACTCGAAAGAAAACGATTACGAAATATTCAACACAATGCAGAGTCGTCAATTTGATTATTTCCATAGAGCCAAAACAGCATTTGCCCAAATGAGCGGAGAAACTTTTTACACGTTTGATTATATAAATGACAATAAGTATTATGCTTTAGATTACTCCACTTTTAAAAATACATATCAGGGTCTAGGTCAAAAACAGCTTCATTCTATGAATTATGGTAATCAGTGGGCATCACATAGACCACACTCTTTTACAGATAATCTTAGATTGCTGAACATGAAGCGCAATGAGATGGCTTACAACACGATTCATTCTGGAATTGCATGCACTGCGGAGATGACCATTAATAACTTTCGTAATGTTGGTCACTTGGCAGATGTAATATTTAAGACATCTCTAGATCAACAGTCTGGTGTTGACTATATGATGTCTGGATTATGGTTGATATGGGGACAAACTGATGAAATGCAAGATGGCGCAGCCCGTTCTAAAGTTATTATGATTAAGGACGGATTTGAGCAGCTTATGATAAATCCAGATCTGCCAGCAATGACACATCTAAATCCCCCTATTGGTGTATCAAAAGCCAAATCACAGTCATAACACAAAACTATAAATAGGTGTATATGGCTCACACATCTGGAAGAGTATTTAATTGGGACGAGTGGAACGCCGAAGCCTACGAGCGTATAGATCATTTTGTAAACAAATATGATCGTGGAATCTGCACGACTCCATATATTTCAGGAGGCGAGACACCATCACCGACTGCACAGCCAGATCTAACTGGTTACTGCCCAAATATAGATTCCATACAAGTTTTACCATGTAGCAAAATAGAAATATATATTCAAGGGGGCATGAGTGTCTAATCAACCAGCAGATTTCTTTTGTGGCGATACAGCAGTCATTCAGGCTACTAATAAGCCACTTATCGACATGACTATAGCTCCCTCGTTGAACGACTATAAGTGGGCAGACGAAGCTATTATTCGTATATACGACCCCCGCAACAATCTTATAGTTGACTCGCCCATGTGTCAAGTTACTGGAAAAGTGGGATGGTATTACTATAGATACAAAACCGTCTGTGAATGTGGAATAGGTATATTCCGCGTTGAAGTTGTTATGAGAACAACCGTAGCCACATGTATAACACCAAGCACTTCGGCTGTTGATACAACAGGAACCAGTGGAACAAGCGGCGACCCAGGAACCGAAGTATGTGAAGACATACAGGTGAGCTACTTCAGAGTTATGTCTAAAGAGAGGTTTTAACTCCTATGGGATGTAACATCGTTGTCAATAATGAGATAGAAATTAATGAAGCCTCAAACAATCAGTTTTTCTTCATGCTTCGTAACATCCCAACGTCATTCCTCATCTCCAAGTTCGCTGAAGATCCTGGCTTCAAGCTAGATGGCAAACTGTCTTCGCTAGGAATGTCAGGAATTGATTATGTTCGCGAGTCCAACCAAGCGACCCAGAACTTACTTTTATACCTACAATCCTTTACGTTGCCTAATCTGGAGCTTGGAACCTCTAAGATAGAAACTATGTTCGCTGCTTTGACTGCTGTCACTGGAAAGCTACAATTCGGTCAGACCTCGACCAATATACTTTGCGACGAGAACTGGTTTGTATATAGACTATTACTCTACTGGTTCTATGCCGCATCCAATCCCGAAGAGTTTAATAAATTAACTCTCATGGATTACTATAAGAATTTTTACATTGAAGGTTACTTGGTTATACTTAATAACCACCACGAGAAGGTGGCTGAGTTTGAGTTCCGTGACCTCCACCCACAGTCACTTGGTCAAGTTGATTTGAATTACCAAGACAGCCAGAAGATTATACTTCCTGTCACATGGGTGTATTCAACATTTACACCAACCAATGATTTGATTATAAAGCGAGTATAACTCGTGTGTTACGAAACCGCATGCCGTAAGTATCCATGTGACAAACGGGATAAAGACCCTCGTCCGTGTAACTGCCAGCCAGATGCAGACGCTACAAAGACGCCAAATCTTTTTTGGTGTCACTTACAGGCAAGGAATGTGAATCTGACTCTCTGTAGGGATTGCAATTATAGGGAAAATAGGTTCGGTCCACCTAATCCGTAACGGATGATATAATAGTTATATGCAGTTGTTCATAAAGAAAATATGGTGGTGGGTATATGCAGAACTGAGGTTTATCAAATATCGCATAAGAACAGACTTATTGAGAAAACCCGATAGAATCGTTTCACTATTTTCAACAGGATCATTCACATTGAATGATGCTGGGGAGGCAGTAGTAACCCATCCGTCATATAGAGAGATTAATGTTGATGAAAACATTAGAAATATTCGCAACGGATATAAAAAAGGAATACAAGGAGACAGAGATACCTCTTTAATATAAATAAGTATATAGAGAACCCTATATGCTATTATCTGAAAGACCCGTCGATAAAGATAAAAGAAATAAAGCAGAAATAATTATATTATCTCTTATTGAAGGATTTCGTTTAAATAAATTTAAAAAATATGATTTAACGAAAGAAGGGTTTGGTTGGGTATGGGTGGTTGAGTTAGCATACCCCAATTTATGTTTGAGATTCGACATCGGCAGTAATAGCTTAAAATTGGAGTTCGAAACGATTGACGATAAAAGAATATATATTCTTTACATTGGATGCCATAAAAGTTATAGTAAAAATATAAAAACGCCCTATGAAATAATAGAGGATATGGAAGATAAAATAATACATGAAATTATTCATTTATTAACACTTGAAGAAATGCCAAAAAGAAGGTATTTTAAAAAACAGAATATAGAAAACAATAGAGCAGGATATATTAATTCTGATTTAGAGTGGGAAGCATATTTCCAGCAAGTTGCATATTATTTTGACGGTATTGTTAGTGGAATAAAATACCGTAATAATAATGTCGAAGCAAGATTACAGACATTCAAAGATAAGGTTGCTGAAACACCCCGAGATTTTACCATATCGTTTTGGTGGAGGTTTCAAGGAATAACATACGGTAGTCTTTACGATGTTATTGATGACGCCTATAAGAAAAAATGGGAAAAGAGAATATATCAGTTGTATAATGAATATATAGAGTTCCTTTCTGATGTGTCAAATAAGAATGAAACAATAAATAGAGTAATAGGTAATACCATGAAATCTAATCTCCAAGTCCATTTAGAGTCACGTCTTAAGACCATTTTAGAGGCTGAAGGCGACGAAAAGCCAGCAGAAGACTCTGCCCCAGCCCCCGAAGTCGATAACGCAGATGACGAAGATTTTTTCTCTCAAGAAGAAGTAGATGCCGCTAAAGGCGGTGCCGATGCTGCTGCTCCAGAAGGCGAAGAATCTCCACAAGAAGAACCAGAAGGCAACGAAGAGCCAGCTTCCGACGAAGATCCAGAAGACCAAGCAGGTCCGGGCATGGCAGGAGCCGGATCCGGCGTCTCTGACGATGAAAAGATGCGTCAGCTATTCACCGACTCTGGTGACCCTGAAGTTGATTTTGGATTAACCTCTGAAGCCAATGTTCGCCTAGCCAAGTTTAAGTTCAAGAACGCTAATATAGACCCTCTCACGATGATGGATGAATCCGAACTAGCGGAAGGCGTCAGAGTCGATGAACTCGAATCCCGCCTAACGCCAGATCAATATGACCTTTATCGTAGCAAGTGGAAGGAAATCAGACATGACTTCCCAAAGATCGCAGAACGTGAGCAGAAGGTTGTCATATACAACTCCAATGTTCCTTTCTTCTTCAATGATGAATCTGGCAACACGGTTGCTGTTGATCACAAGAGAGATGTGAACACTGCTATTGACAAGCTTAACAAATACATGATTCGTAACTTCACCGAAGATTGGGTTGACAACAAGAAGGCAGTCAAGTTCCTTCAAGGTGTTAGAATCAACTTCTCCGAAGAACCAAAGATTCGCCCTAACTTGATTTCGGCTAAGTTCTTCGAAGAATACGAGGACCGTGACTTGGTTCCGTTCAACAAGCTTCACGCAGACATCCCAGAATCGGTTCGCAAGTTCCTGAAAGATAATCTGGAAATGGATGCATTCAAGAAATCGTCTGTTTTCAGGACTCTCTCCAACGATTATGTTGGTGAAAACTCTGGCTCGTCACGCACATCGGTATATGCAGTCATCAAGGGTGACGAAGGAGCCGCTGGAGTCGAAGGAGATACTGGCAAAGACCCAGCAGCAGGCGATGAAGAAGACATGGGTGACATTGGTGGAGATACTGGTGACGCTGAAGCTGACACCGAAGCTCCAGACGAAGGCGAAGACGCTGGTGGCGATGAAGGTGCCGATACTGGCGAGGAAGACTTAGGACTATAATTCATGGCACTACGGGGACGCGCTTCACAATCCCGTTACGGAACTAACGCAACAGGAATAGATGCTTCAATAGAGTTGGAAAGACTCATTCAGAAGTCGTGTCCATCGAAGCAGATTGTCAAAAAGCAAGTTCCTGGGTGTGCAAGATCGCCTATCCCAAAAACTCATATTCCGATACTTGACAGAGATAATCTGAAAAGACCCGTGATGGGGCTTATTGATATATCACAGTCGGTTGAATGTGATGTCCCGTTTCCATGTGAAGAGCAATTCTATTGTGTGAAAATACTTGAAAGGGAAAGAGTAAGTAGCTCGTCAAGTTCTTCCAGTAGTTCAAGTAGCTCTAGTAGTAGCTCTTCTAGTTCCTCTTCTAGTAGCTCTTCTAGTTCCTCGTCAAGTAGCTCTTCCAGTAGCTCTTCTAGTTCCTCTTCTAGTAGCTCGTCAAGTAGCTCTTCTAGTTCCTCTTCTAGTAGCTCGTCAAGTAGCTCTTCCAGTAGCTCTGTAATCCTTGATACTCTATGTATGGGATTATATTATGCTACATGCGGCGGCGGACCAACATCAGACCCGAATACGGTTTGTGACTGTACTGAATATAATCTAGAAGAATCAATTTGTTACGACGAATGTACAAATTTTAAAGATATTGACCCAGCCGGTTCCAACTTGTATTGGTTAGCATTCCAATCAGTATGTGATCCTGATAACTGTGATGAGTTTGGAGTATGCGTATATGCATCTCAGCCAGAAACACTTCCAGCGCCATCTATTGGTAATGCGGGTGATCAATGGGTATGTTGTGCAGTATGGATATACACCGAGGGAGATCCGGAGCCTACATATGTGGAGTCAGTTGGTGGAGATAGCGGCTGCTCTGGCGAGTGGGTAGAGTTAGACCCTGATAACGATCTATGGGAAGCCCAAGTTACCTATTACAATTGTGATCCAAACTGTTATAACCTTGGAACTTATCCATATGAAGGGTATGATCCAGCAGTTGTAGCACCATACCCAACACCGTTACCACCTTAATAAATAAAAGAAACTTATGGCACTACGAGGAAGAGGTTATAGAACACGCTATGGCAGTCAAGTCACTGGAACAGATGTTTCCAGTGAGCTTGATAAATTATTGAAATCGTATTGCCCAATATCTACTTCAACGACAACGGGTGAAATAGGCTGTGAGCGACAATCAGTTCCTAAAACAAAAAGTAACGCTACAGATCAACCCAATTTACGTTGGAGAACTTATTCTAATATCGCTATTACAGAAACCGAAGAGTGTAATATTCCTTATCAATGTGATGTGAAGTGTTATTGTGTTATAGAGAGTATTGCGAGGAAACTAAGTAGCTCTTCTTCTAGTTCCTCTTCAAGTAGCTCTTCTAGTAGCTCTTCTAGTTCCTCGTCCAGTTCCTCGTCCAGTTCCTCGTCAAGTAGCTCTTCCAGTAGCTCTTCTAGTAGCTCGTCAAGTATCTCTTCCAGTTCTTCAAGTAGCTCATCTAGTTCCTCTTCAAGTAGCTCGTCTAGTAGCATT
>Ga0265297_10006401_pt1 | contig 17140 bp, 10 predicted proteins | sample Munlanlwell13791_FD_192502 | JGI IMG/M metagenome (GOLD analysis project Ga0265297, IMG submission 192502) | Leachate microbial communities from a municipal landfill in Southern Ontario, Canada - Leachate well 137-91 | ecosystem: Engineered > Solid waste > Landfill > Unclassified | place...
GTCAGGTTTTATGAAATGCGATCCGGTCCTTCTTGAACCGTGCATGTCGCTGGTGGTCACCGTTCCGGAAGAATATGTTAACGCGATCATCGGTAATATTTGCTCGCGCCGCGGCAAAGTACTGGGGATGGAGACCAAGGGGAATCAGAAGATCGTTTCCGCGGAAGTGCCGTTATCGGAGATGTTCGGGTATACGTCCGCGTTCCGTTCGATATCCAGCGGCCGTGCCAACGCGTCCATGGAATTCCGCAGCTACACAGAGGTTCCCGCTGAGATCGCCAGGAAGATCATAGAGGAAAAGCAGAAAGCGCAAGCTTCCTAAATATATTAATTCCGGGGACACATTACTTAATTCAATCGGCAACTATCCCCTGTAAGGGGGGTGTCAGTCGCTCGGACAAAAAAATGGGGTCAGAATTATTTATTCTGACCCCATTTTTTAACTCGCTTTGTGACACCCCCCTTACAGGGGATTGGCACTTATTGAATTAAGTAATGTGTCCCCGGAATTACGTACACAGGGCGTAACCCTTAAGGGTTTGCGCCCTGTTTGTTTTTATGCTACTATAAATCTTCTATGAAGCCAATACATCCGAGATCGTCAGAAACGCTGGGGCTGGCCGTAGTTTTCAGGGCATTGCGTTACCGGAACTTCCGCCTTTATTTCGTAGGGCAGAATATTTCCCTTATCGGTACCTGGATGCAGAATGTCGCGATCGGCTGGCTTGTGTATCGTTTGACCCATTCTGCGGCGATGCTGGGCATCGTCGGCTTTGCCAGCCAGATACCGTCATTCGTTATTACGCCTTTTTCCGGAGTGTATGCAGACCGGTGGAATAAATACCGGGTGATCTTTGTGTGTCAGGTGCTGGCAATGATCCAGGCGCTGGTTATCGCGATCCTGACTTTGTCCGGGCGGATCGCCATATGGCAGATAGCGGCTTTAAGCATGACGCTGGGAATCATCAGTTCGCTTGAAATACCGACCAGGCACGCGTTTCTTGTGACCATGGTGGAAGGCAAGGAAGATTTAAGCAACGCGATCGCGCTGAATTCATTGATGTTCAATGCAGCCCGGTTGATCGGCCCTCCCATAGCCGGCATTTTGATTACCCTCTGGGGCGAAGGCGTTTGTTTTATGGTCAATGCGCTCAGCTATATCGCAGTTCTCTGGGCTCTTGCGCTGATGCGCCTGCCGGCGCATACGCGTCCGGGACATGCAGGCAGGCCTCTGCAGGAATTGAAAGAAGGGATCTCTTATACGTTTGGATCTGCGCCCAGGAGGTCTATTCTTATTTTGGTGGGGCTGATGTCTCTTATTGCAATGTCTCAATCGGTGCTGATGCCTGTTTTTGCCCGTGATATCCTTGGTGGAGGAGCGAATACGCTTGGTTTTTTGGCAGGCTCGGTCGGCATGGGAGCATTGGTCGGCGCAGTTTATCTTGCGACACAGCGTAATCCTGTGCGTATGTTGAATATTATTCCTGCCGCTGCCGGTATTTTCGGCACTGCGCTCGTATTGTTTTCGATATCCCGCCTGCTGTGGGTGTCCATGGCTGCGCTATTTTTCGCGGGCATCGGGTTGATGTCCCATATGGTCGTCAGTAATACGGTGCTTCAGACGATCACCGAAGACGATAAGCGTGGCAGGGTTATGTCTTTTTACACTATGGCTTTTATGGGTATGGCGACATTCGGCACTCTTCTGGGCGGCAGCATTGCCAGCCGGATCGGGGCTGCGCAAACGGTGCTCGGAGGCGGCATCGTTTGCCTTTGTGCGGGCATAGTCTTCAGCCGCCAGATCCCGGGGTTGAAGAAACGCGTCCATGGCATACGACAATTGCTTGACAGCCCGATAGGGATATGATATAGAGGTATTAAACCAAAACAAGGAGGTGCGCGATGGGTACATGGGATCAGATCCAATCCGTACTGGTGGAGCCCACCAAGACCGTTGTTGTCCAGATGCAGCAGTTTCTGGCTAATATGGTTACGGTGCTTTTTATACTCCTGGTCGGATGGTTGATATCGAGACTGGTTAAGTTTCTTGTTACCAAATTCTGCAAGATGCTGAAATTCGATGAGCTTGCAGACCGCATTGAATTGAGCAAGCTTTTCAAAAAAGGCGGGATCGCATTCCGGACGTCCGAGTTGATCGGGCTTTTATTTTACTGGCTGGGCATTCTGGTCACTCTGGTGGTGTCGGTTAACGCCATAGGCGTATCTATTGCGTCCGATCTTTTGAACCGCATTTTGATGTATGTGCCTAATATCATCACTGCTATTTTTATCCTGATCCTGGGTATGTTTATCGCAACGGTGCTGCGCAATATCGTAAAAACAGCGGCGACGAATGCGGGCCTTTCTCAAGGTCATCTGCTTTCAAAGATCGTCGAAGCGGTCGTTATCGTGTTTTCGGTGACGATCACGCTGGAAACGCTCAATATAGCCCCGCGTATCGTTGAGTTGATAATCAGCATCGTTCTTGCGTCGTTCGGCCTTGCGTTCGCGCTGGCATTCGGCTTCGGGTGTCAGGATGTAGCCCGGAAATTCGTGACCGACATCGTGGAGAAATTCAAGACAAAAGGGTAATCTGTGCTTTACCGATTTATCGATAATAAGGGAACATTCGTGGTCAGGGGCGCACACCGGTTCTGTTGGTATGTGCCCCTTGCCAACCCTGACGGTACGTTGTTAAGCGCCATAGGGCCGAATTTGTCCGGGGACATCAAACGGGATAACGACCGATTTCTGACGCTTCCTGCCAGCATGGAAGATCTCCGGTCAAGCCCTGCATGCCGCAGGGAATTCTTTATTCTCGCAGGCCGCCGCGCGTACCGGCTGTCGCAGGGTGCGGTTCTCAGGCAAGAGACCGGGTTATTATATCAGAAGCTTTTCAAGCGGCTCGGACCCCTTGATGTCGAGATTCTCAATTTTGTGCCTGTTGACCGTGCAGCGGAGGTGATGCAAGTCGTTGTCCGTAACCGCAGCAGCCGCCCGGTTTCCGTTACGCCTACGTCGTTCATTCCTTTATACGGCCGCAGCGAAAAAAATCTGCGCGACCATCGCCATGTAAGCTCTCTGTTGAACCGTATCGGCCTCGACAAATACGGGATATTCCTGAAACCTACGATGATCTTTGATGAGAAAGGCCATCGGCTTAATAAGACAACGTATTATTGTCAGGGTTACGAAGGCAATGGGTTGGCGCCTGAAGGTCAGTTCCCAACGCTTGATCTTTTTTACGGCCAGGGCGACATTTTTCATCCGGATGCGATAGAGAAAAATATCCGGCCTGTCAGGCATAAGGATCCTTCATTCGACGGCAAGGAGGTTTGCGCGGGTTTGCGGTTCAAGAAACGCGTCCTTAAACCCGGGGAAACAGCTGTGTATACGCTCATTCTGGGCATTGAGGAATCGGGCGCTGAAATAAAAAAGACATTCGCGGCTTTGCGGTCTCTTGCGTTGATCAAAAAAAGTCTGGCCCGGACTCAGGAATATTGGCAGCGGTACTGTGCAACATTGAGTTTTGATTTCGGCGATACTCAGCTCAACGGCTGGCTCATGTGGGTCGCATTGCAGCCGACGTTGCGCCGGATATTCGGCTGTTCGTTCCTTCCCCATTTCGATTACGGCAAAGGCGGCAGGGGCTGGAGGGATCTATGGCAGGATGCGCTTACACTTCTGCTGACGGAGCCGGGAAAAGCCCAGGATATTATAGAGAAAAGCTTCCGAGGTGTACGGCTTGACGGTTCAAATGCCACTATTATCACTAAAGAAGGGTTTTTGGCAGACCGAAACAAGATCAGCCGTGTTTGGATGGATCACGGTGTATGGCCGTATTTGACCACGCGATCATACATCAACCGCAGCTCCGACCTGAAGATCCTTTTGAAAAGAACGGGTTATTTCAGAGACCATCAGCTTCGCCGGGCGCAGGCAATAGACGCGGATTTCAGCCAGGACGATTTTATTCAGCGGGATAGATCTGGAAGGCCTCTGCTCGGTACGATCCTCGAACATTTGCTTGTACAGAATTTATGCCAGTTTTTTAATGTCGGGGCCCATAACATAGTACGGCTGGAGAACGCGGATTGGAACGACGGCCTTGATATGGCGCCGGATAAGGGAGAGTCGGGGACTTTCTCGTTCATGTTCGCGCATAATTTGGCGGATATCTGCATATTTCTGGAAGAATTAAAACGCATACAGCCTGAAGTTTTCGTGATGAAAGAGCTGCGCCTGCTTCTTGACCGGCTTGGTGCGCCGGTCGATTATAACAGTTATAAAGCAAAACAAAAAAGGCTTGCGGAATATTTTGATGCAATAGAACATGTTTCCGGAACTTCGGTTTCAATACCGCTCGATAAACTTATTATGGATTTGCGCGCAAAAGCGGCGCATATGGCGGCTTGGCTGGGTAAACGCGAATGGCTTTCGAAGGCCGGATTTTTCAACGGCTATTACGATAATACCGGCCGCCGCGTTGAAGGTATGCATGCAGGACGCCTGACCATGATGCTTGCCTCGCAGGTATTTGCTATTATGTCGGGCGTTGCGTCAGGTGAACAGGTTCGCCGGACTTGGAAATCGATACGCGCTAACCTGGAAGATCGTTCTCTGGGAGGTTTCCGGCTGAATACGGATCTTAAGCAGCCGGCAGTCAACCTTGGCAGGGCATATGGTTTTGCATTCGGCGATAAAGAGAACGGAGCTTTCTTCAGCCATATGAATGTTATGCTGGCCAATGCGCTTTATTCCCGGGGTTTCATCGAGGAAGGCTGCCATGTCATGGGGTCCATATATCGCATGGCATCCGGCGAAAGGGCGCTCCTGCCGCCTGTTCTGCCTGAATATTTTAACAGCCAGGGAAGAGGATTATATTTATATCTGACTGGGTCTGCCAGCTGGTATATACATACACTGGTTGAGGAAATTCTCGGTATTGCCTACCGGATGGGAGATATTGTTCTTAAACCGAAGCTTATGCGGTCGAATTTCGGTTCTGCCAGATCCATCCGGGTTCAGAGCAGTTCACGGGGAAAGAAGCTCGCTTTTATATATCGCAGGCCTGTGCTGCGCAAAGGCCCGTATTCAATACGGAAAGTTATGGTTAATGGCATTCCTCATGTTTCCGATCACGGCAGTTTTCGGATTCCCTCTTCGCATCTGACCGCCTTAAGAAATACCATTGAAGTTGTCCTGCAATAATTCGTCTTGCGCGTCCTATTGATCTGCCTGTTTTATTGCATTTCGTCAGGCATGAAAGTGCTTGGGGAATGAGGACTTTCGCGCTATAATAGGCTGGAAAAAATTACGAGACGATTCTGAAAAACGGGGGACGCTTCGGGGGTTTTCCAAGCGAGGATGCCCTAACAGGAAAACCCCCGAAGCGTCCCCTGTTTCTGAAGCGTTTCTCCAATTTGTCAACTTATGGCTACTTATTTCGAAAATCTTGCAACAGACAGGGTTGGGGGGGGGGTTGCTTTTTTTGTCAAAGCATTCCTCTGGTTATTGTCATTGGTTTATGGGTTGATCGTGGTTGTTGTTTCCGGGGTCTGCTGTGCTAAAGCTGTTGCTTTGAAGGCATCCGTGATCAGCATAGGCAATATTACTTGGGGCGGCACGGGAAAAACCCCGCTGGTTGAACTGCTTGCCCGTTTTCTGCAATGCAAAGGCCGCAAAGTCGCTGTTTTGACGCGGGGATACAAGAGGCATATGTCTGAAATGGGAGATGAGCCGTATATGTTGTCCCAAAAGCTTCCCGGAGTCGAGATCATTGTTAACCGCGACAGGATCCGGGGCGCTGCCGAAGCGGTACATGCCCACGGAGCTGATACGCTGATCCTGGATGACGGCTTGCAGCAATGGCGGATCAGGAAGGATATGGAGATCGTTACGATCGACGCGGGCAATCCGTTCGGTAACGGATCGATGATCCCCAGGGGGATATTGCGCGAGCCGTTGGGTGCGTTAGAACGGGCTGATATTTTTGTATTGACCAATACTGATGGCATCGCTGATTGCGGTATTCTTAAAGCCCGTTTGGCCGCGTTCAATCCTAAAGGGATTATTGTTGTCGCGCGCCATAAACCGGCCGGGTTCTTTATGTTGTCGGATCCTTCGAAGTCCTGTACAGTTGAACGTTTGCAAAGCAAACCGGTGGCTTTGGTCTCTGGCATCGGCAATCCCGATTCTTTCCGCCGGGTGATCGAGCGCATGCAGATACCTGTGGCGCGCGCGTTCGAATTCCCGGATCATCATCGCTATTCGAAAGCCGATATGCGTGCCGTTATGGAGGGCGTGCGGCAGAATAATATAGAAACCATTATTACGACCGAGAAAGATGCGGATAAGCTAAGGCTGTGCGCGGCTGAAGCTGCATTGCCTGATATCGTTGTCCTGAGGGTTTCGCTCGAGATCATTGAGAATGAAGAACAATTCTATAGTCGATTACTTAGCCTGTATTCTGCTTAGGACAATCGGCCCGGCTATCCGCAGCCTGCATCCGCTGGCGGCATTCTGGATAGGCGCGCGGCTGGGAGAACTGGTCTTTGCCGTTGACGTCAAACACAGGTCTATCGCGTATTCGAATTTAAAGACCGCTTTCGGCGACCGTCTGCCGCCCGGACAGATCCGCCGGCTGACGTTGGAATTTTACCGCAGCTTCGGCCAGAATATAATCGAGATATTTCTGATACCGGTCATTGACGGAAAATACGCTCAAAAGTACGTAACGATCGAAGGCCTGGAAAATGTGAAGGCCGCGTTCCAAAAAGGGAAGGGCGTTTTTTTTGTCAGCATCCATGAAGGCAGCTGGGAATTGTCGAATATCCTGGCAACGCATTTAAATATCCCTTTCAGCATGTTCGTGCGCGAACAGAAGATGCCCCGGCTCAATGAATTATTGAACAGTTATCGCAAAGCAAAAGGCTGTAAGATCATCCGCAAAGAGGATCAGACCCGGGAGTTGATCAGGCTTATCAGGGCTAATGAATCATGCGGCATGTCGGTGGACCAGGGCGGCAGGGACGGGGTGAGGGTACGGTTTTTCAATAAAGACGCGTCGATGGCCGCAGGTGCGGTGAGGCTTGCGCTTAAGTACGATGCGGCGCTGGTCCCTGTGTTCAGCACCCGGTTGCGCGGCCCGTATATAAAGCTGATCATCGAGCCCCCGGTGCAGCTTGCCAGGACCGGCAACATCGACGATGACATCAAAACGAATCTGCAGGATTTGATATTGCGGTATCAGAAATATCTGGGCATATACCCGAAGGAATATCTTTGGCATTACCGGGTATGGAAATATTCGCTGCGCAGGGATGTGTTGATCCTAAGCGATGAGAAAACCGGCCATGTGCGTCAGTCCCAGGCGCTGGCGCGGATCGTCAGCGGTTATCTGAGAGAGAAGGGCATTGAAACCGTGGTTCATGAGGTGCCCGTTCATTTTAAGAATGCATTGTGCCGCAGTGTTCTGGCCGCTGCGGTTATGGTTACGTGCCGCAGTGTCTGTCAGGGGTGTTTGATCTGCCTGAGGCGATCGTTGAATCGGGATTCATACCGCGCCGTTACATCTATTAAATGCGATATCGTTATTTCCTGCGGGTCAAGCCTGGCTGCGGTGAATCGTATGGCCGCTATTGAGAATCAGGCGAAGTCAATTATTATTATGAAGCCGGCAGGTACGCCGTTGCGTAAGTTCGACCTGGCGGTCATTGCCAGCCATGATAAACCTGTTGCGGCCCCCAATGTCGTTATTACCCGCGGCGCGCTGAATCTCATCGACGAACCGTATCTGCGCGCCTCAGGAGGCGCGCTGCAGGAGCATATCGGTGTGCTGGATAAAAAAAAGCCGGTTATTGGCGCGCTCTTTGGCGGGGATGCGAAGAGCTTCCGTTTAGATAAAGCGCTCGTGGAAGAAGTTTCGGCACAGTTGAATTCGTCAGCGCAGGCGTTGGATGCAGCTTTGTTGGTCACCACATCGCGCAGGACGCCTGCCGGGGCGCAGGCTGCCATAAAGGCGGCGTTCGAACATGACCGGCGCTGCAGATTCTTAGTGATCGCCAATGAGCGGAATTTCGATTTTGCAGTCGGCGGGATATTGGATAAAGCGGATATCGTAGTTATTTCGCCCGAGAGTATTTCTATGGTATCTGAAGCGGCAAGCGGCCGCGCGCACGTCGTTGTTTTCGATTCCTGCGGCCTTTCCCGCAAGCATCGCGCGCTCCTTGACGATTTCCAAAGCGACGGGCTTATACGCCTGGTTAAAGCAGGGGAATTGTCCGGCGCCATAATGGGTCTTTGCCGTAATAAACCCGGCCGCCGTCGCCTGGACGACACGGCCCCAGTTATCGAAGGATTACGTAAAATACTATGAATATCTTGCAGATAGTACCGGAGTTGCGGGTAGGCGGCGTTGAACGGGGCACTGTGGATCTGGCGGTGCACCTGGTGAAAGCGGGCCATAAAGCCGTGGTGATCTCCAACGGCGGAGATATGGTCAAGGACCTGACCGCTGCCGGAGCCGTTCATTATCAGCTGCCTGTCCATCGCAAATCGCTCTTCAATATCGTTGCTATGATCCCGAAGATCGTTGAGATCATCCGTAAAGAGAAGATCGATATCGTTCATGCGCGCAGCCGCATTCCCGCATGGAGCGCTTTTTTTGCCAGCAGAAAGGCGAGGTGTGTTTTTATTACCACGTGCCACGGCTATTATAAAAAGCATATTTTCAGCCATTGCATGGGATGGGGCAAGAGGGTGATCGTTCCGTCGAACGTCATTGCGCGCCATATGATCGAGGATTTCGGCGTGCCGCGCGACCGTATCAGGCTTATTCCTCGCAGCGTTGCGGTTGAAAGATTTAAATTTAGCGATCCGGCGCAGAAACGCCGCAAAGAATTTAACGTCGGTATCATCGGAAGGCTCACCCCTATTAAAGGACATCTGGATTTTATCAAAGCGATGCATAAGGCATCGCGCAGTGTTCAGGATCTCAAGATTTGGATCGTCGGCGACGCGCCTGCCTCAAAAGACAGTTATAAAGATCAGGTCAAGGTGATGACCCGCAGATTGGGGTTGTGGCATTGTACCGAGTTTCTCGGTCTCCAGAAGGATATACCGGAGATCGTTTCACATCTTGATCTGCTGGTCCTGGCAACCACGACACAGGAAGCATTTGGCAGGGTGATTATCGAAGCCCAGGCTGCCGGCGTGCCGGTCATCGCGACATCGGTGGGAGGTGTTGTCGATATTATCGAAGACGGGGTCACGGGGCTGCTTGTTCCTCCCGGCGACCCGCAATCGATGGCCGATGCCACGGTCAGGATATTCAAGGATCCGGGATTGGCCAGCCGGATGGCAGCTGCCGCGTATGATAAGGTGAAGGCCCGGTATACCGTGGAGCTTATGGTCAATAAGACGATAGATGTTTATAAAGATGCCCTTGCGAATTTCAAGATCCTCGTTGTGAAATTCTCTTCCATCGGCGATATCATTCTATCGACTGAAGGAATACGCGCGCTGCGCCGGAAATTTCCGAAGCCTCATTACCATATTACCTTTTTAGTCGGCCTTGCATTTAAGGAGATTCTGTCCCGTAATCCGAATATCGATGAGCTGCTGGTGTGCGATTTTGCAAATAAAGATAAAGGGATAAAAGGTTTCTGGTCGCTTGCGTCGCGGCTGCGCAGCAGCAATTTCGACATGGTTGTCGATTTGCAGAATAACCGCCGGTCGCACCTTTTGTCTTTTTGCACGTATGCGCTTGACCGCTATGGATACGCGAACAATAAGTTCGGGTTTTTGCTTAATCATGGCGTCAAGGATGATCCTGTCCCTGTCGATCCTGTAACGCACCAGTTCAGGATCTTCAAGTTGCTCGGGATCGAATTGCGCTCCCCTCATTTGGAGCTTTTTCCCACGCCGCAGGATGCCTTGGCTGTCGAGGAATTCCTTAAAAGCCAGTGGTTGTCCGCTAATCAAAGGATAGTCGGGATGAATATTTCGGCTAGCCTGCGGTGGGAATCCAAGGTCTGGCCCGTTGAACATATGATCCGCCTGTTCGAGGAGCTGGGGCGCCGGGATATCAGGGTTATTATTACGGGCACGGAAAATGACCGTAGCCTTGCAACGATGTTATGCCAGAGCGTCAAGAATCTGAAGATCATTGATGCGTGCGGAAAATTTTCGATCAATCAGCTTGCCTGTTTGATCAAAAGATGCGCTGTGTATATATCGGGGGATTCGGCTCCGATGCATATAGCCGCGTGTGTGGACACTCCGTTCGTAGCCCTCTTCGGGCCGACAAGCCCCGAGCGGCATGTGCCGCCGGCGCAATATTATGCTGTCATTCGCAGAAATTTGGAATGCAGCCCGTGTTATAAACCGAAATGTGCGCATCGCCGGTGCATGAAGATGGTCACCCCTGAAGAAGTGTTGCAGGCGATCGAGCAGCTTCTGGCAAAAACATCCACTACGTAGGCTTTCGGACCATGAATATCCTTTATCTTACCACGCACTTGAATGTCGGAGGGATCACCAGTTATCTCCTTACCCTTGCCCAGGGATTCAGGGCCCGGGGGCACACGGTTTATGTCGCCTCAAGCGGGGGGGATTCCGTTGTCCGCTTTTCCACACAGGGCGTTATCCATATTCCGATCCCGATCAAGACCAAATCCGAGCTCAATATCGTCAAATTAGGCATGTCCGCGTTTTCGCTCGTGCGCCAGCTGAAACACCGGCGGATAGATATAATCCATTCCCATACCCGGGTAACGCAGGTTCTCGGGTATATGGTGCAGCGCTTCATTCATGTTCCGCATGTAACGACATGCCACGGATTTTTTAAAAAACGATTCTCGCGCTCGATCTTTCCGTGCTGGGGTGATGCGGCCATTGCGATCAGCGATTCGGTCAAGGAGCATCTTATTCTCGATCTTGGTGTTCCCGCCCGGGACATCCGGCTTGTATATAACGGTATAGATGTGTCGTTCTTTTCCGCTGCGACACAGATCAATCCTGATGAGCGCAGAAACATGCGCCGGGCTGCGGGTCTTGGGGACGGGCCGGTGATCGGAATTATAGCCAGGCTTTCAGACGTAAAAGGCCATCAGTATCTTATTCATGCCATGAAGCTGGTGCTCGGCCGGTATCCCCATGCACAGTTATTGATCGTGGGCGAGGGGCCCATGGAACACCGTTTAGTCGCCCTTGTGCGGTCATTGAAGATCGAAAAGAGCGTCGTTTTTGTGCCGACCGTTGTCGGTACGGTGAAAACTTTATCTATGATCGATCTGTATGTATTGCCTTCTTTGAAAGAAGGGTTGGGCTTAAGCCTTATGGAAGCGATGGCAGCCGGGATCCCGTGTATCGGCTCCGATGTAGGAGGTATCCGGAATCTTATCCACAACGGTGTAAACGGCTTTCTTGTACGCCCGGCTGATCCCGCCGGCCTTGCGGTTGCCATACAAGAATTGCTTTCCGACCCCGGGAAATCCAAAGCTATGGGGGAACAGGCACATTTGTTCATTAACCGTTATTTTTCGCAGGCGGAGATGTTGCTGCGTACAGAGGAGGTATACCGGGAATGTTTAAAAATAAAAGGCTGATTGTTTGGGGCGGTATTGTTATATTAGGCATTGTTCTCGTCGGCGGTTTTGTCCGGAAACAATATGTTCTGCCGATTGCCATGTATCATTCTGTACAGCCTGTTGTTCCGGAGGGGAACCGTCTGATCGTTTCGGTTAAGGCTTTTGACCGCCAGATGCAGTTCCTCAAAAAGAATAAATATACGGTCTTGTCTTTAGAGCAGGCTGCGGTTTTGATCTCGGGAAAAAAGAAAATGCCGCCGCGTGCGATCGTATTGACATTCGACGACGGGTATGCCGATAATTATGAATACGCCTTCCCCATATTGAAGAAGTACGGGTTACCTGCAACGATCTTTCTTGTGGTTAACGATATCGGCAAACCCGATAAACTGAACCGTGAACAGATCCGGCAAATGCAGGATTCAGGTTTGATCTCTTTCGGCAGCCATTCTATGAACCATCCGTTCCTTGAATGCATTACGGACAATGTCGAACTGGTAAAAGAGATAAACGGTTCCAAGTCGGAGCTTGAAAGTTTACTGGGCAGGACTGTAGCGACATTTTCGTATCCATGCGGCCGGTTGAATAAAGACGTGCGGCAGCGGGTCGTCAATGCGGGTTACCGGTCGGCGGTGGCGACGAATCCCGGCAAGACAATAAGCAATGATGATGTTTTTGCGTTAAAACGCCTGCGAATTTCCGAGAACGCCGGAAATCTTTTCATTTTCTGGTTTGAAACAACCGGTTATTATAATTTTATACGGGAAAACAGGCACAAGTGATACCGGCGAAAGCCGGCTTACGGGGGATTACATGGGCGTTGACAGGAAGCGCATTGTAATATTTAATGTTAACTGGCTCGGAGATGTCTTGTTCTCCACGGCGGTGATCCGCAACATCCGCTTCAATTATCCCGAAAGTTATATCGCCTGTATTATTCCGCCCCGCTGCGCCGCGGTTCTGGAAGGCAATCCGTATTTGAACGAAACCATTTTATTCGAGGAAAAAGGACAGCATAAAGGTGTCCTGGGCGCTTTTGCATTCATTGCCCAACTCAGGAAAAAGAGATTTGACTGTGTATTCCTGCTGCATAGGTCGTTGACACGCGCGTTCATTGTGTGGGCTGCCGGGATCGGTGAGCGGATAGGGTATACGACTGCAAAACGATCTTTTTTGCTTACCCGGAGGATCGTGGCGCCTGATATACGAGCGGTGCACCGTATCGATTATTATCTGGGGGTTATCCGTGGCGCAGGGCTTGCAATAAAAGACCGGCATACAAACTTCTTTTTCAGCGAGCAGGACCGGCATGCACTTGAGGCTTTCCTGCGTCAGAGCGATATTCATGCCCGGGATGTTGTTATAGGCCTGAATCCGGGAGGGAATTGGGGCCCGAAGCGGTGGCTGAAAGAAAATTTCGCATTGCTTGCCGACAGGCTGGCCGTGGAATACGGCGCGCGGATAATTTTTACGGGCAGCCCTGACGATAAAGAGCTGGTGTTCCATATACAATCTTTGATGAAGTCTATCGCGATTTCGGCATGCGGTATCTTATCTTTGAAACAATTCGCTGCTTTATGCACGCGCATGTCGGTTTTTATCAGCGCGGATTCAGGGCCGCTGCACATAGCTAATGCGGTCGGTGCAAAGCAGATCGTCGCTTTGTTCGGCCCGACCGACCCGCAGTTGACCGGGCCGGTGCCTGCGGACCGGGTTATGATCGTTCAAAAGGATGTAGGTTGCGCAATTCCATGTTATACGGTTGATTGCAGCGATAACCGTTGTATGAAAGCTATATCCGTAGATGATGTTCTTGCGGCAGTGAGGTCCGCTTCCCGTGCGTCCAATCCGTAAAATATTATTTATCACGTTAAGCAATATCGGTGACTGTATCCTTACGATGCCTGTGCTTGATGCGATCAAGGCGAAATATCCTCAAGCCGATGTAACCGTGCTGGCGGGCCCCAGGCCGCGTGAGCTGTTCGAGTATAATCCTGCTGTGCGGGATATGGTGGTTTATGATAAGCATGACCGGGCCCGCGAGAAGCTTCGTTTGGTTCTGCGTTTGGCCGCTCGTAGGTTCGATATGGTTGTGGATATGCGCAATAGCCTTTTGGGTCTTTTGCTGCCCGGGGCGATACGGGCCTGCCGCCTGATACCCAGGAGCCAGGGCAGAAGGCATATGAAAGATATCCATTCGGATAAGGTCTCCGGTTTGCGTATCCCCGGAGCCATTGCCTTTCATGGTGTATCGTTTCCCATTCTCAATGCCGACAGGCAGGCAGCAGCGGATATACTCAAAAATAACGGGATCACCGGTTCTGACCGGATCGTTATTGTATCTGCCGGCGCGCGTAGCACGATCAAACGGTGGCAAAAAGAAAAATTCGCCGCACTGATCGATAAACTTGTACGGTTATATCATGTGCGTATTATTCTGATCGGGGATCAGGATGATGTTCCTATCGGCGAATATCTGGCAAAGCAGTGCGGGCATCCGGTTGTCGATCTGACCGGCAAGACGACCTTTTCTCAGACCGCGGCGCTTTTACAGCGCGCAAAGCTTTTGGTTACCAATGACAGCGCGAATCTTCATGCTGCCAGTTATTTGAATGTTCCGGTGGTGGCGGTATTCGGCCCTACCGATGATGTTAAATACGGGCCGTGGTCGCAACGGTGTGCTATTGTAAAAAAAGAAATATTCTGTCGGCCGTGCTGCAAAGCGCAATGCCGTTTCGGGACTCTTGCCTGTATGTCCCTGGTAACGGTCGAGGATGTGTTAAGGCAGGCAGTTCGTTTCCTGGATCCCGATTTCGTGTCCGCTGCAGTCCAAACTTTACCGGACGCGGCCAGGCGTGAGGCGCATAAAAGGATATTGATCGTGCGTACCGATCGCATGGGAGACATGATACTTTCCACGCCGGTCCTGAAAGCAATGCGTCAGGAATATCCTAATGCGTATATTGCTGTTCTGGTCAGGCCGTATACCCGGGCTGTTGTCGAAGGTAATCCTTATATAGATGAAGTCATTGTGTATGACAAAAAAGAATATGATCGGTCGCTTGCGCGTTTTTTCGGGTTTATCTCAATGCTGCGCCGCCGCCGTTTTGACCTCGCGCTTGTCCTGCATCCGACTGTCAGGGACCATTTGATCGTTTTCTTAAGCGGTATACGCAAACGTGTCGGTTATAACCGCAAAATGGGGGTTTTGCTCACCGACCGGATTTTTCATGATAAACAGCAGGGGGCAAAACATGAAAGCGAATACGCTTTGGATATGGTTCGTTTCCTTGGCATTGAACCGCGCGATAAAGAATTATTTGTTCCGGTTAATGCGCAGGCCGAACAATGGGCTGAGAACTTATTCCGTGCCTCAGGAATAAAACCATCTGAGCGTGTAGTGGTTATCAATCCCGGCGCAAGCTGTCCGTCAAAGATATGGCTTGCTGAACGGTATGCTGCAGTGGCTGATGCGTTGACAGCGCGGGGGTGTAAGATCATTATACTTGCGGGGCCGGATATCCTTGATAAGAATACTGCGCGTGGAGTTATTCGGCATATGAAAACTAAAGCTATTGATTGCATCGGCACGGTTCCTATTCCTGAGACGGCAAGTTTATTCAGGCGCAGTTCTTTGGTTATATCGGCGGATACAGGCCCGATGCATATTGCCGCGGCTGTAGGCGTTCCATTGATCGCGATATTCGGCAGGAATCAGCCCGGCGTCGGGCCAAAGAGGTGGGGGCCTATAAACGTCAACAGCGTCGTGCTGCATAAAGATGTGGGTTGTATTGACTGTCGAGCTCATGATTGCATAAAAGGGTTTGCCTGTCTTGCGGCGATAAGCGTTGAGGATGTCTTGGCTGAGGCTGAGCGATTACTTAATTTGAAAGAGTAATTACCCCCTGTGAGGGATGTGTCAGTCGCTCGGACAATGAAGCCCTCCGGGCTTCATAACTCGCTTTATGACACAGCCCTCACAGGAGTAGCGCTCGAGTAAATAAAGTAATCAGCTCTTTGGCTGTGCCGGTCGCTCGGACAATGAAGCCCTCCGGGCTTCATAACTCGCTTTGTGACACATCCCTCACAGGGGTAGTCCTCGAGTAAATAAAGTAATCAGCTCTTTGGCTGTGCCGGTCGCTCGGACAATGAAGCCCTTTGGGCTTCATAACTCGCTTTGTGACACAGCCCTCACAGGAGTAGCGCTCGAGTAAATAAAGTAATCAGCTCTTTGGTTGTGCCGGTCGCTCGGACAATGAAGCCCTCCGGGCTTCATAACTCGCTTTATGACACATCCCTCACAGGGGTAGTCCTCGAGTAAATAAAGTAATCAGCTCTTTGGCTGTGCCGGTCGCTCGAATAGCCCTCGGCCTTCGGGTATCGTAACGCGAAAAAGTATTTGACAAGAATGGGCGCAGTGTTATACTCATACCAGCAAGACGAAGACGTCTATGTATTTCAATAGACGTCTTTTTTTATTAACCGTGCCTAAAATATAGGCAGAAAATGGTTAAAAAGGAGGAAAGATGTCGAAGAGAGTAGAGGAATTCGTTTCAAAAGTAGTCGCAAAGAACCCGGGGGAGCTTGAATTCCATCAGGCGGTCCGGGAAGTTGTTGAATCGGTTATGCCGTATTGCGAGGATCATCCCAGGTATCTTGACGCAAAGATCCTTGAGCGGATGGTAGAGCCAGAGCGTGTCCTTATGTTCCGTGTTCCCTGGTTTGACGATAAAGGGCAGGTTCAGATCAATCGCGGTTTCCGCATCCAGATGAACAGCGCTATCGGTCCGTATAAAGGCGGCTTGCGTTTGCATCCGAGCGTGAATCTCGGTATACTCAAGTTCCTCGCATTTGAACAGGTATTTAAGAATGCGCTGACCACATTACCTATGGGCGGCGGCAAGGGCGGTTCGGATTTTGATCCCAAAGGAAAATCTGATAACGAAGTTATGCGGTTTTGCCAGAGTTTTATGACTGAATTGGTAAAGCACATCGGGCCTGATACTGACGTGCCTGCAGGCGATATCGGTACCGGCGGCCGTGAGATCGGTTTCATGTTCGGCCAGTATAAAAGGCTGCGCAATGAATTTACCGGCGTGTTGACCGGCAAGGGTTTGAATTGGGGAGGTAGCCTTATCCGTCCGGAAGCAACCGGTTACGGTTGCGTTTATTTTGCTCAGGAAATGTTGAGGACTCTGGGCGAATCGATCGAAGGCAAGATCGCTGCGGTATCGGGTTCCGGAAACGTAGCTCAATACACGGTCGAAAAGCTTCTGCAGCTTGGTGCAAAAGTCGTTACTCTGTCTGACTCGAACGGGTATGTTTATGACTCGGACGGTATCAGCGAGCAGAAACTGGCGTTTGTCATGGAACTGAAGAATGTCAAGCGCGGCCGCATCAAGGAGTATGCCGATAAATACAACTGCAAATATTTCGACGGCAAATCTCCGTGGGATGTCAAATGCGATATGGCGTTTCCTTCTGCAACACAGAACGAGATCAGCGAGTCTGACGCCAAGAAACTGGTCAAAAACGGCTGTATGTGCGTT
>Ga0265297_10006402_pt1 | contig 17139 bp, 12 predicted proteins | sample Munlanlwell13791_FD_192502 | JGI IMG/M metagenome (GOLD analysis project Ga0265297, IMG submission 192502) | Leachate microbial communities from a municipal landfill in Southern Ontario, Canada - Leachate well 137-91 | ecosystem: Engineered > Solid waste > Landfill > Unclassified | place...
TTGCTGTTGCCGTAGTCATTGCGGCCGCTGCATACATCGCGGGGTCGGTGAATAAGAATAACGACGAGGTTGCCGCACGCGAAACCACGCTTCCACCCTATTTACTACTAACAACAACAAAAATCGGTGAGGGCACGATTTTTTCGCAACTCGCCAATGTAACAATCAATAAGGTGGAAAACGGCAATTCGACTCAAACTGCAACATTATCAAATACTGATTTTTTGAATAATCCAATAGCGACCAAAGACGGATATAAAATATTCGTAACTGACGATGGTGGTATTAAATATTATGCATTCACACAAGCTGGCGCCATTAGTCAGATGTCTGTAAATCCATTCACTGATTTGTATAGTGTTGATTATATATTTACTTGCGAAAAAGTCGGAGCCGGTGTCCTCCCGTATCCATTTTCAGATGGAACATGCGACAAAATAACTGCGAAAAAGATAGGATCTGGCGAAACAACTGAATATTCTCCCTCTACTTATGGTCAATATTCTGAAATTGAATATGTGGGATTATCTTCTGATTCAAAGTATGTTTATTTATTTGCTGATAATGTTTTTCCCGGGGGCAACAAACTCAATTCTGGGCTGATTAAACAAAATTTGAGTACTAAGACTGATTTTGAAGTCATTGTTTCTACAACCTCTAATAATGGCCAATTTAATTCACCGACTGAGTCACTTGAATTTATTGCATCGTCAAAAAATGCGGCATATCTTAAGTCTTTAACGAATTCATCAGAAGGAAATTATGATGACGCAAAAGTCGAAATCAAGAAAATTATGTTTGATTCTGGCGAAATATCCCAGATAGGTGAACGTTTTACGGCTGGACAAATTTTTGTGTTTTCGCAAAACAGAGCCTATCTCATGGTTGAGGATAATTTAGAAAGTAGCACTTTAGAAAGAAAAGTCTCGGTGTATGACACCAGTAGCGGAAGTCTTGTGAATACTCTTAACGCATTAACTTGTGGACACAAAGAAATTAGTAATTCAGGTCTTTACATCGGTGAGATTTGCATTGGTAATGGCGAGAATAGAATCTTAAATGTTAACGACGGAACGCGAACGACTATTGCAACATTTACTCGTCCAACGGACGATTCAGGGTATCCAATTGGATATACCGAAACATTATTCTTGGATTTCCTAAATCCTGTCGAGTAGAATAAAAAAGAGTTTTGCCAAAGGGTGAAAAGCTTGGTACGATTGTGTTGAAATATGAAAAAAATTCCAGTCACCGTATTCACTGGCTATCTCGGAAGCGGCAAAACGACAATAATTTTGAATCTCATAAAACAGCTGCCTAAGGGGTATACGGTTGTGATGCTAAAAAACGAGTTCGGAAATACAGCAGTGGATTCTGAACTTGCCCGCGCATCAAACATAGGTGTTAAAGAATACTTAAACGGATGTTTGTGCTGTGTTCTGATTGGTAAACTCGGAAACGCCCTTCAGGAATTATTAGATCAATATAAGCCAGACCATATTATCATCGAGACCTCAGGCTCTGCATATCCAGGTCCAATCGCATGGGAGATCCGAAAAATGGATAGTCTGCGGCTGAACGGTCTCATCACGGTCATCGATGCGATTAATTTTGAAGGTTACAAAGACAAAAGTTATACCGCGAAACTGCAAACAAAAGACACCGACTTAATATTGATCAACAAACACGAAGGTGTAGATGAACGAAAACTCGATCATGTTCTTGATGATGTGTATGAATTAAATCCTCAAACGCCGAAAGTGCGCACAGACCACGGGGCTATCAATCCTGATCTTATTTTTGGTCTTGATAGTAAACTTTTCGAACGTCTTGAAGATGTCACATTCGAGACTCACGATAAAGATAAACATCACCATGATCATGAAGTCGAAACATTTGATATGACGTTTAATCAGATGTTTGACAAAACGATGTTTGAAAAGTTCCTTGGCTCGCTTGCAGCTTCGGATTTCTATCGAATAAAAGGTATTGTTCAGTTTGAAGACGGTTTTTTTGTCGTGAATTATGTCTTTGGAAAGTGGACAATTGAACCAATTGCCTACAAAGGCCCATCAAAGCTCGTTTTTATGGGTCCATCAGTAAAGGCGTATTCCGAGATGATTCATCAGAAGCTCGGTGTTGCGCATTAAATTCGGTCGGACGAACCAAATGGGAGCTATTGGCTTCACATCTGTTTTTGCCAAAGCAGAGGATTCTTGATAGGATTTATCCATGATTAGCCGATTTTCTCATAGTTTTATTCCAACAAAAAGAGAGGCGCCGAAAGACGCGACGAGTTTGAATCAAAAACTTCTTACGCGCGCTGGTTTTGTGCATCAAGAACTTGCGGGTGTTTACACCATGCTTCCGCTTGGGCTTCGCGTGCTGCGCAAAATTGAAAATATCATACGCAAACACATGGAAAGCCTGGGTGGACAAGAGATTTTAATGCCCGCACTTGAACCAAAGGCGAATTGGCTTACGACTAGCCGATGGAATAACTTCGACGTACTTTTTAAAGTGAAAAGCCAGCATGGATACGAATACGCGCTCGGGCCAACGCATGAAGAAATTGTTATTCCGCTCGCAAAAGAACGCGCGAAGTCCTATAAAGATTTGCCGTTTTCTTTGTATCAAATCCAAACAAAGTTTCGCGATGAGCCGCGTGCAAAGTCAGGGCTTATGCGGGGCCGTGAATTCGGGATGAAGGATCTGTATAGTTTTCATGAATCAAAAGAAGATTTGAACATTTTTTACGAAAAGGCGAAGCAGGTCTATATTGCACTTTTTAAAGAAATGGGTTTGGACGCAAAAATTACCGAAGCGTCAGGCGGCGATTTCACAAAAAAGTTTTCCCATGAATTCATGGTGCTGTCCGACGCAGGAGAAGACAATATTCTCGCTTGTTCAACATGTTCATTTGCACAAAACGCAGAAATTGCAAAAGTGAAGGTTGGGGATTCATGTCCGAACTGCCATGCAAAAATCGAAGAAAAAAAAGCAGTCGAAGCCGGAAATATTTTCGATCTCTCGACGAAGTTTTCAGAAGATTTTGAATTAACCTACGTTGATAAAAACGGAAAAAAACAATTTGTTGTTGTCGGATGCTACGGTATCGGCACGTCCCGTTTAGTTGGCACGATTGCCGAAGTATGTGCAGACGCAAATGGCTTGGTGTGGCCCGAATCAGTTTCGCCCTATGATTATCATGTTGTTGTGTTGGATGCAGAAGAAAAACTAGTCGCTTCCCAGCTTGAGAAACTGCTTGCACACCTCGAAAAAGAAAAAAAAGATGTGTTGGTCGATGACAGAGAAGAGCGCGCGGGAATGAAATTTATCGATGCAGATCTGATTGGAATTCCATATCGCATTGTGGTGAGCTCAAAAACAGCAGCTTCAGGAAAAGTTGAGATCAAGTCCCGCTCAGACGAGAAAGGACGTCTCACAGACATTAAGGATATATAATTCCATGAGCTTTGTAAGAGCTTGCATCACTTGTGTGAATAATTTTCAAGTGAAGAAACTCGCTGGGCTCACGACAAAAAAACTTCTCCCGTATATCGGGGACGGGGAGTCGGTTTTAGATGTGGGTTGCGGACTTGGCTATCAGGCAAAAGACCTACAAAAGAAAAAGAATGTTCGCGTGGAAGGGATAGATGTGATTGATTATGCGGATTCAGATTTTCATTGCAAAGTTTTTGACGGCCAACGCATTCCGTTTCCGAATAAATCGTTTGACACCACATATTTTGCATACGTGCTTCATCATGCAGAGCATCCAATAAAATTGCTTTCCGATGGAATCCGTGTGACCCGAAAGCGGATTCTCATTTTAGAAGACACACCGAAGACCTTGTTTGATCGGTTCATTGATGCGTATCATGGGTGGTCTTTTAACGCCTTTTATAGATTGAAATATAAGTCCGTTTTTCGAACTCAAGAAGAATGGGAAAATATTTTGAAGCAATTTCATATTTCATCTTTTAAAGCCTATCCACTCGGAAGATTCGAGCGTGAATTGTATTTTCCTATAGCGCGGACACTTTTTGTGATTGAGGTGTAGATTATAAAAACTTTTACCCAGATTGTAGAGCAACATAAAAATTTTTTTTATTTTAAATACTTTGCCCAGGGCGTAAGGAGGGCACAAGTTCGGAAAGCCTGCCCTCCTTACCCCTAGGGCATGTACCCCATCCACCTGGCACCGCCTGGTGGGGACCTGTTAAAATCCCCTTCAGATTCGTGTGAAATTTCGAAAGCTATTTCGATAATTTCCTCTCACTCATCTTCAGGGGATTTTGTTTAGTATCTGGTTGCCAATTGAAAAAATGAAGAAAAATCCCCCGGGTGCCCGTTGAGAAAAATAGAGGAAAAACGAATCGGGAGTGGCGTGCACCAAGAATTGTGTCGACATTGATTTGGCGACCAATTCAGCAGGACACGGAGATTCGTTTGTTCCCTGTTTTTCGATTGGGCCCCATTTGGGCTCCACCTTTTGTGGGCGCAAAAGGTGGAATTAGCTCTGCCGTGCATACGGCAATATTTTATACGCAAAAGGACATAAGGTTAAAAGGCGAAGCCTTTTAGGGTTTATTCTAAGCTCTGGCAAAAATATTTAAATAGGAGTTCTTACTTGATTTTTTGTTAAAAAAATGCTATGCTGTAAACAATGGCAAAGTGTTTTAGTGTTGACATGAAACTTCGAACCCTTGATCAAGCGGATGTGAAGGACAAGCGCGTTTTAGTGCGCTGTGGATTTGACGTCCCATTTACGGATGATGGAAAAATTGAAGATGATGAACGCATACGTGAGTGTATCCAGACACTCCGTTTTTTGTTGGATAAAGGTGCTAAGGTTATTATCGCGTCTCACAATGGTCGCCCGAAAGGGAAAGTGGTCCCAAAATTTTCCATGAACCTGATAAGCGAACATTTATCGGAACTGCTTGATGAGAATGTTACAACACTTTCGGATTGTATTGGACTCAAGGTAAAAAAAGCTATCGCAGAGAGTAACCCTAAAGATGTTATTCTGCTTGAGAACCTCCGTTTTCATGCCGGAGAAGAGGCAAATGATCCCGAGTTTACCAAGGGACTTGCGTCTTTGGCTGATATATATGTAAACGAAGCGTTTGCAAATCTGCACAGAGACCACGCATCGATGACCGGCGTTGCAAAATTGTTGCCAGCATACGCAGGATTTCGCCTTCAAAAAGAAATTAACATGTTGTCACAAGTGATCGATAATCCCGTTCATCCGTTTGTTGCAATTATCGGCGGTGCAAAAATTTCAGATAAGATCCAGGTAATCAAACGCATGCTCGAAATAGGGGATTATGTTTTGCTTGGCGGCGCGCTTGCGAACACTATGTTAAAAGCACAAGGCGTGTCAGTTGGTAAGTCGTTGGTTGAAGATGAAATGATGCACATCGCAAATGATTTAACATTGACCGATAATCGACTTCGGGTTCCTGTTGATGTTGTTACTGCAAAAGAAATAAAGACAGGTGTCCAGACTCACAAGAAAGCCGTCGCGAATGTTTTTGATGATGAATACATTTTAGACATTGGAGCAGATACAATAAGTTTGTACGAAATGATATTGCGCCAAGCAAAGACTATCGTGTGGGGAGGGCCAATGGGATACTTTGAAGTGAAACCATTTGATCATGGGACGTGCGAAATCGCGCGTATCGTAGGGCAGTGCGATGCGCGAAGCATTGCTGGAGGCGGTGACACGCTCGACGCACTGGCAAAGAGCGGATATAAAGAGAAATTAACATTTACATCCACAGGTGGCGGCGCGATGTTAACTTTTCTAGAAGGAAAAAACATACCCGCTTTAGAATTACTAAAACAAAAATAATATGTCAGTTCCGACAATAGTACGAATTATCGGCAGAGAAATTTTATCATCCGGAGGAAATCCGACAGTTGAAGCCCGCGTAGAACTTTCGAACGGCATTCATGCGACGGCGTCAGTTCCTTATGGCGAATCGAGCGGAATCCATGAGGCTTTTATTTTGCTTGATGGTGATAAAAAACGCTATCGAGGAAACGGTATGAAAAAAGCTGCTCGAAACATTTCGACTACGCTACATACGCTTTTACGCGGCACTCAAATTACCAAACTGCGCGCCATCGACGACATGATGATCGCAAAAGACGGAACAAAAAATAAATCACGTCTTGGCGGGAACGCAATTTTAGCAGTGTCTATCGCGTGCGCTCGTGCGGGTGCGCTCGTAACGCATACACCGCTCTATTCGTATTTACGAAAAATTTATCGTTTGCCCTATAAAACATATGTGCTTCCAAAACCCATGATGGTGACTATCGAAGGTGGACGGCACGCTGATCGGTCAACTGATTTTCAAGAATATCTTTTAACCGCGGTGGCAAACAAAAAACGGAGCGAACTTATTAGGATGACCTTGGAATCGTACATGGCGGTTCGCGATATTTTAAAGAAGAAAGGATATTCGACAAACGTCGGAAACGAAGGAGCGTTTACCCCGCCACTCAAGTCAAATGAGGCACCGCTTGCAATTCTTGTCGCTGGAATTAAAAAAGCTGGGTATCATCCAGGAAAAGACGTCGCGATATCCCTTGATCCTGCGACGTCCGAAGTCTACAAAAATGGAATGTATGTGTTGCCGCTGGATAAGAAAAAATTGAAAGCGAGTCAGATGACGCAATTATTTGAGAGCTGGTTAAAAAAATACCCGATTGTCACACTTGAAGATCCGTTAGCTGAAGATGATTGGGCAAACTGGGCAAAATTGTTTTCAAAACTGAAGAAAAGAGTGGTCATTGTCGGTGATGATTTGACGGTCACAAATGTTGAGAGGCTGAAGCGTGCGATCAAAGAAAAAGTTATGAATGCAATTCTTATTAAACCAAATCAAATTGGGTCAGTTACCGAAACTATTGATACGCTCGTGACCGCTCATGCACATAATATACAGAGCATTATTTCACATCGCGGGGGCGGAGAAACGTCAGACGCATTCATTGTTGATTTAGGGGTAGCAGTGAATGCTTCATATTATAAAATCGGGCCGACACGCGGCGAACGGACAGAAAAATACAACCGTTTGCTTGAAATTGAAGAGGAGATATAAACCGTAATGCAAAAAAACGAAAACAATAACTTAAAGTATCGACCCATTATTTTGGCTATTTTAGATGGATGGGGGATTTCTGCGTCGAAGGAAGGCAATGCAATTTCCCTTGCAAAGACTCCTCATTACGACGACTTGATTGAGCAGTGCCCAAATACACAACTGGCGGCGTCAGGTCGTGATGTTGGGTTAGAAGAAAATCAAGATGGAAATTCAGAAGCAGGCCATTTGAATATTGGCGCTGGAAGAATTGTTGTACAGGACACTGTGAAAATCAGTCGAGCAATCGATGACGGATCTTTTTTTCGAAATCCGGCGTTCGAGCGCGCAGTGAAACATGTGCAGAGGCATAATTCAACTTTGCATCTTATGGGTTTGTTGTCAGATAATCAGAGCGCGCATGCGAACCCTGACCATTTGCTCGCATTGCTAACGTTTGCGAAAAAACTTCGACTCAACAAAGTCATGTTGCACCTTTTTACTGACGGACGCGATTCCTCGCGTTATGCGGCAATAGAGCTGATGAAAAAATTGCACACAGTACTTGATGGTGTTCGAGTCGGTTCTATTTCAGGTCGATTTTTCGCAATGGATCGCGGTAACAACTGGGAGCGTATTGAAAAAGTTTATAACATGCTTACGATGGGCGAGGGGCTACGGGCAAAATCCCCCGAAGAGGCGATCCTTCAGGCGTATAACCGTGATGAGACTGATGAATTCATTCAGCCGACTGTGATTGTGCCTGACGGACAAGAGCCCGTAACTATTGGATTTAATGATTCAGTTATTTTTTTTAATTTGCGAAGTGATCGAGCACGGCAGTTAACAAAAACATTCGTTCAAACGGATTTTTCGTATTTTAAGCGCAAAGTTTTTTTAGAGGATCTCGTGTTTGTCGGTATGACCGATTTTGGTCCAGATTTAGACATTCTTTCTGCCTACCCTAGTGAAGATATAAAAAATACGCTCCCGATGGTGTTAAAAGCGTATCGGCAACTGTACATTGCTGAGAGCGAAAAGTTTGCACACGCAACATATTTTTTCAACGGCGGATATGATCATGCGGTTGCCAGTGAAGACCGGATTGTTATTCCGTCGCCAAAGGTGCGTACATATGATTTGCAGCCCGAAATGTCTACACCCCAGATTGTGAACTATGTAGTCGACGATATTTCCCGCGAAAAACATGATTTTATTATGATAAATTTTGCTGCGCCTGACATGGTTGCTCATACTGGAAACCTTCAAGCGTCCATCAAGGCCGCAGAAGCGATTGACGCAGCTCTTCATCGTCTCGGACAGGTGATAGAACATCATAATGGTATACTGGTTATCAGTGCCGATCACGGTAATATAGAAGGACTCACCAACAATCAAACAGGAGAAGTAGATACTGAACATTCCACAAATCTTGTTCCACTCATACTCGCTGGTACAAACTTGCCAAAGAATGCGTTGCGTGACGGCGGACGCTTGGCTGATATTGCTCCTACCATTTTGCGCCTTTTCAAGATCGAGCAACCAGCTGAAATGACTGGTCAATCTCTTATCAAATCGGAATTCTTATCAAAAATATAAAAAAATACACTTTTCTGATATACTGCATACTATGACGGCAAAACCTCAGTTACGGCCAGTTGTCCTCCTTATTTTAGATGGTTTTGGAATTGCTCCTCCATCTCGTGGCAATGCAATTAGTATCGCGTCCATGCCTCATGTTGAATCTTATATTCAACATTATCCTGTCATGGCATTGCAGGCTGCCGGAGAAGCGGTCGGGTTGCCATGGGGAGAGATGGGAAATTCAGAAGTTGGACATTTAAATTTAGGAGCGGGCAAGATTATGTATCAAGAACTTCCTCGGATTAATAAATCCATTGCCGATGGAGATTTTTTCAAAAATGAGTCTTTGGTAAAGGCGACGCAACATGCGAATAAAAAAGGATCCACACTTCATCTTATTGGACTTGCGAGTTCTGGCGGAGTTCATTCTTCCATTGAACATTTGTTTGCGCTCCTTGAGTTCGCTCAGCAAAAAAAAGTTAAGCAGGTCGCCATTCATTGCATTTTAGATGGCCGCGATACTCCCCCAAAAAGCGCTATTACATTTATACAAAAGTTGCAGGATAAAATTAAGGAAGTTGGTTTAGGAGAAATTGCTACACTTATTGGACGTTGGTACGCGATGGATAGAGACAATCGCTGGGACCGTATTGAAAAAGGATACAATCTTTTTGTGCAAGGCGAGGGAGATCGTCAAAATGCAGATCCACTTAAAGCGATTGAAGCGTCGTATGCGGAAGGCAATTTGGACGAAGAATTTAAACCAACCGTTATCACCAAAAATGGCGCGCCAGTTGCAACTATATCTGAGAAAGACGCAGTAATTTTTTTCAATTTTCGTCCGGATCGCTCACGCCAACTTACGAAAGCTTTTGCGCTCCCTGGATTTGATAAATTTGATCGAGAATATCTTAAAGACCTTGAATTTGTGACGTTGACCGAATATGAAAAAGATTTGCCTGTTGCAATTGCGTATCCTCCGGAAATAGTTGAGATGCCTCTTGCGCGCGTCATTTCAATGGCAAAAATGAAGCAAATTCATGTCGCTGAAACAGAAAAATATGCGCATGTGACCTATTTTTTGAACGGAGGACAGGAAGAGGAATTTCCCGGGGAAGAACATGCGCTTGTTCCTTCGCCTCGAGTTTCAAGTTATGCCGAGAAACCAGAAATGAGCGTTGCGCAAGTTGCTGAAAAAGCAGTCAAAGCGATTGAAAGTCAGAAATATGATTTTGTTGCAATTAATTTTGCAAATCCCGATATGGTCGGACATACGGGCATTTTAAAAGCGACGGTCAAAGCTTTGGAAGCGACCGATGAAGCGATCGGACAAGTTGTCGATGCTACATTGGCTGTTGGTGGCGTCATATTTATTACAGCGGATCACGGGAACTGTGAGCAAATGGTAAATTTACAAACAGGAGCTATGGATAAAGAACATACGACAAATCCGGTGCCATTTTTTGCTATCGGTGCTCCGTGGAAAGATCATCAATATTTGGTTACTCCAGGGCTCACATCTGATTTATCGTTATTGCAGCCCGTTGGAATTTTATCCGATGTTCCTGTTACCATATTAGAAACATTAGGATTAAACAAACCAGAAGACATGACGGGAAGAAATTTACTCGAATAACATGCTTGAAGGATTTTTTAAGCCACATTCTATTGCGGTTATCGGCGCATCGGCGCATCCAGAAAAACTCGGTGCGGTTGTGTATAATAATATTGTTGGTCACAAATTTCGTGGTAAAGTGTATCCAGTCAATGTAAAAGGTGGAAAAATCGGTAAAACAAAAATTTTTTCCTCAGTGATAGAAATCCCTAGCAAGGTGGATTTGGCAGTGATTGTGATCCCGGCCCTGTATGTCGAGCGCGTCATCCGTGAGTGTGGTAAAAAACATATTCGTTCAGCGGTGATCATTAGTGCGGGGTTTGGTGAGACTGGTACAGAAGGAAAAAAACGCGAAGAAAAAATTGTTTCAGTTGCCCGTGCGTCACGTGTCCGACTTTTGGGCCCAAATTGTCTTGGAATTATAGTCCCAAGACTAAAATTAAATGCTTCGTTTGCTGAAGGACTTCCTCAACCTGGTGGTGTGGCAGTGGTATCACAGTCTGGAGCAATGGCCGTCGCGATAACGGATTGGGCGCTCATGATTCATATCGGATTTTCTGCGCTTATTTCACTTGGCAATAAAAGCGATATTGAAGAAGAAGAGTTGTTAAATTTTTTCGCGCACGACCAGAAAACTAACGTGATCGTTGCGTATCTTGAAAGCATAAAAAATGGACGTAAATTTTTACGTACACTGAAGCTGGTTACGCAAAAAAAACCCGTGATTATTTTAAAACCAGGGAAGAGCATGCAGGCGCAAGTGGCAGTCGCTTCGCATACCGGATCTTTAGCGGGTGCATATGAAGTCGAGAAGGCGCACCTTGAGGCTGCTGGGGCTGTAGTCGTTGATTCTCTGGAGGAACTGTTTATGTTCACCCAGACATTTGAACATGCCCATACAGTAAAAGGAAAACGAGTTGCGGTAGTGACAAATGCGGGTGGTCCAGGGATTCTTGCAACAGATGCATTGATCGGCGCTGGTTTTTTTCTTGCGACGCTTTCACCAGAAACCAACAAAATATTAAAAAGAAAAATGCCCGAAGCTGCATCTTTACATAATCCAATTGATGTTGTTGGTGACGCACCCGCGAGCCGGTATTATGCCGCACTTTCCACTGTGATGGGCGATAAAAATGTTGATGCGGTTATTGCAATTTTGACCCATCAATATGTTACTGAAACGGAAAAAATTGCCAAGATAATAATCCAGGTGAGTAAAAAATTCAAAAAACCGTTATTTGTTTCTTTTATTGGTGGAAAAGGAGTTGGAAAAGGGAGAACAATCTTAGTACACCATGGGATTCCTGAATTTTCATTTCCCGAACAAGCCGTTCGTGCGCTTGACGCATCATGGAAAGCGAAGGAAGCCAAAAGTCTTACTGCACGTTTTCCAGACGTAGAAATTAAAAAAGGTGCTCACTTAGTCCCGCTTGTTGGTTTGAAGGCTGAAACATTGCTCGAAAAATATATTCCTTTTGTATTACGTTCTCATATTTCGGTGAGTATACCTGGCGCACTTTTACAGGCAAAAAAAATCGGATATCCGGTCGTTGCAAAAGTCGCGAGCGCATCTTTCCTGCATAAAACAGAATCTGGGTTTGTCCGAGTGAACATAACTTCAGAAAAAGATTTACAACGCATATTACTTGAATGGAAGAAAAAAATTTCTTTAAAATTTAAAAAAGGTGAAGGATTTGTCGTGCAAGCATATAGACCCGCATCGCTTGAAGTTTTTTTAGGATCAAAACGCGATTTGAATTTCGGTCCATATCTTGTGTGTGGAGTTGGTGGTATTTTTGTGGAACAGCTTAGTGGAACTCGTATCTTTTCGCTACCACAAACCGTTGCACAGGCTCGCCAGGTTTTGAGCACAGGGATCCTCGGGGCCGTGCTTTCTAGTGAAAGAGGAAAATACTTGCCAGTGACAAGCCTGGCAAAAAGTATCGCAGGGCTTTCGCGGATGATGATTGAACGTGCCGATATCGCTGAATGCGATTTAAATCCTGTGCTTGTTCGTCCCGATGGAGTATATATACCCGATGTTCGTATTTTGAAGATAGGAGCATGAAAATATTTATTTCATCCGAGTCGCTAGGGAATCCTCGAGTTTCTTTTTCTCGTCTTGGGTATCACGCAGGCCACAATGGGAGTTTCGAACGCCGTTTAGGTTCTTCTCTGTTTCCTCGGTTGCACGTATACCTTGCGGAAGGTCCTCGCGGAATAGAAGTCAGCCTTCATCTAGATATGAAACCGCATACCTATGAAGGGTTCCGAGCTCATGTAGCAGAACATGATTCTGCTATTGTAATTGAAGAAATGGAGCGCATACAACAATTCTTCCAGCGTCCTTCGTAATTGTGATATACTTGTTGTATGATGAAAATCGTGAACAACGTGACATGGAAGATTGGCGGAGAAGCAGGTGAAGGTATTATGGTTACCGGCATTTTATTTTCGAGAGCTTGCGTTCGGGCAGGCTTGAAAGCATTTGATTATACCGAATACCCGTCACTTATCCGTGGCGGGCATAATACGTATCTTGCTCAAGTTGGAGAGGAGGATATTTTTTCGCATGACCGATCAGTTGAAATACTAGTTGCACTCAATCAAGAAACGATTGATGCACACGTTCATGAATTGAGTGCAGGAGGAGCTGTGGTATACGATCCTGATGATAAGAAAGTAAATGTCTCTGGCCTACGGAAAGATCTTGTATATGTTCCGCTTCCTATGGCAAAGATTGCGAGTGAAATTGCGGGAAATCGGCTCATGCGTAATACGGTTGCTTTGGGAACCAGTTTTGCACTTTTGCAGTTCCCAAAAGAAATTGTACATACGGTTATGAAAGATGTTTTTGGGTCAAAAGGCAAAGAAGTTGTGCAGCAAAATATTGATACGTTTAACGGCGGGTACGATTCGGTTTCAAAACAGCAGATCGAACGTTTCGGATGGAAATTAGAAAAACGAAAACCACATGGAGATATTGTCATAACCGGAAACGATGCTATAGCAATCGGTGCGATTGCTGCAGGAGTGAAATTTTATTCTGCGTATCCAATGACCCCAGCGTCATCCATTTTGACCTATATAGCTGAGCATGCGGAGCAATATAGCATCGTTGTGAAACACGCAGAAGATGAAATTTCTGTTATCAATATGGCAATCGGCGCAGGTCATATGGGCGTGCGATCGATGTGTGCAACAAGCGGCGGTGGTTTTGCACTTATGAATGAAGGATATGGGCTCGCAGCTATTACAGAGACTCCAGTGTTACTTGTCCTCGTGCAGCGTCCAGGCCCTGCCACGGGATTGCCAACATGGACGGGGCAGGGAGATTTGCAATACGCCCTTCATGCAGCGCAAGGTGAATTTCCAAGATTTGTACTCGCACCAGGCGATGTCACTGAAGCATTTGAAATGACCGCCGAAGCCATGAATGTTGCCGAGGAATATCAATCACCTGTCATTCTTTTATCTGACAAGCAACTTGCTGAAAGCCATTCGACTGTAGCACCTTTTGATTCTTCAACAATAGAAATTCGTCGCGGCAAGCGGATCACTCAAAAACAGTTGAATGCCATGAGGGAGTATAAGCGTTTCGATGTATCAACAAAAGATGGAGTGAGCCCGAGAAGTTTTCCTGGCATGAAAAACGGCATGTATATTGCAAATTCCGATGAACACGATGAACAGGGTTTTTCGGAGGAATCATCAAAAAATGCGATCGCGATGTTCCAAAAACGCCAAAGAAAATTTGAAGACTTTCAGTCAAAGATGCCTCAACCAGAATTGCATGGTGAGAAGAATGCAGACGTCACATTTGTTTTCTGGGGGTCTGTGAAGGGAGCTGTGCGAGAGGCAATGAAAAAACTGCGAGAATATAATCTCACGTCAAATTTTCTTCAGATAACCTGGATGTCGCCGTTTCCTACACAGGCGGTGTCAAAATTACTAAAATCATGTAAGCGGGTAGTACTCATTGAGAACAATAGGGAAGGTCAACTTGGGAATTTGATCCGCCAGCAGACCGGGTTTGCTATAGATGAACAAATTTTGAAATATGACGGCCGCCCGTTTTTCCCAGAAGAAATCGTCGACTATATTAATAAAGAGTAGTATGGCCATTGTGAAAGATTTTGAGACAAAACGTTTTCCAACATGGTGCCCGGGCTGTGGAAATTTTGGCATTTGGACGACCTTAAAGCAGGCATTGGTAAAAGCAGGGTTTGAGCCTCATCAAGTGCTTATTGTATTTGGTGTTGGATGTTCCGGTAACGAAACAAATCTCATCCATGGCTACGGATTTCACGGACTTCATGGACGCGCGCTTCCTGTTGCGCATGGGGCGAAAATAGCACGTCGTAACACAAAAGTTATTGTTGTCGGTGGAGACGGTGATGGATATGGCGAAGGACTCGCTCATTTTATTCACACGATACGCGGGAACCCAGAACTGACCTATATTGTGCATGACAATCAGGTGTATGGTCTTACAAAGGGGCAGACGTCTCCGACAAGCGAGAAGGGTTACAAAAGTTCTTCAACGCCATCTGGAGTCATTGAGAAGCCAATTAATCCGCTGTCTCTTGCGCTGGCCGCTGAAGCGACATTTGTTGCCCAGGGTTTTTCGGGAAATGCAGCGCACCTAACTGATCTCATTGTTAAGGCACTAGAACACCCTGGATTTAGTTTGGTGAATGTACTGCAACCGTGCGTGACGTTTAATCATCATAATACGTTCCAGTGGTTTTATCGCCGTGTGTATGATTTGGCGAAAGAAGGGTATGTTCCGAATGACCGAATGAAAGCAATCGAACGTGCGCGTGAATGGGGAGACAAAATTCCGCTCGGCGTTTTGTTTGAAGAAGTCAGGGATACCTACGAAGAAGATTTACCACAACTTGTGAAGATGCCGCTTGCAGATGAACCGCTAGATGATATAGATATCTCTCCATTAGTAAAGGAATTGCAGTAAATATAACGTTATTTTATATATACCCTTGACAAAATGGCCGTTTTGTCGTATCCTTATTTGATTTGTTATGTTCATTTCTCAACCTATATAGTTGACTGAAGGGAGTCACAAAATGAAGAACTTGTTTGTAATCCTGACTGTCGTCGCGGTGTGTGCCGTGATGTTCGTGTCGACCACCATGGCCGAAATTTCCACGAAGGATCTTGGCGGACAAGTAACCGTCACCGTGAAACATACCTATCGTTTTGGAAATCTCAATGTTACGCCGAAACTCATAACGGCAGGTTTTCAACAGCATTGGGCGGGTCTGCTCTTCGATAATAGAGGGGTAGTTCGTCCGCTCGCCGGTTTCATAGTTAACTGGAGAGACCAGGATTGCGTGGGCTATTTCGGCACACGACTTGATTTTTCGTCTGATACGACGAAAACTATTCGTGGCGTAGGTGAGTTCTACAAAATCACCTACGATGGCGATTTTTTCGCCTGGAGTGCCGTTGATTACAACCTGAAGGATACAAACTCGAGCTACTTCGGCCTCACCGTCGAAGTAGCAAACCAAGGGATTACATCTCTTTGGGCCGGGCCGCATGTTGGGTTTGGAAATTTCGAGTTTGGCTTATTTTTCGGGGAAACATCGTTCGTGAGGGCGTGCTACACCATCATCTTCTGACGTCAACTACGTTCATATGTAAAAAGCCGGAAAGAGAAAGAAATTTCTTGATCCGGCTTTTTGAATCTCAAAAAAATTGGTATACTTAGACTATGAAAAAAGTTTGGCGTGTTCGGAAAGCTGTTACTGGCGATGTGCTTGCGCAGTTTCCAGAAATGCATCCGCTCGTGGTTCAACTTCTTGTTAATCGGGGGATTACCACTCAAGAGCAAATAGAAAAGTTTTTAACACCTGATTATAAAACGGATAGCCACGACCCGTTTCTTTTTCGGGATATGCAGAAAGCGGTTGATCGTGTGTTTTTAGCCGCAGAAAAAAAAGAAAAAGTTGTGATCTATGGTGATTATGACGCTGATGGCGTATGTGCTTCAGCAATATTAAAAGAGATGATGAATAAAGTAGGCATTGAGCCGCATATCCACTTGCCTCATCGAGAAAAAGAAGGATACGGCATGAACATGAAAGCGGCGAAAGAGTTTATTAAGAAAAAATTTAATCTCGTGGTTACGTGTGATTGTGGAGTTACGTCGATAGAAGAAATTGATGCGCTTCAGAAGGCAGGAATTGACGTTATTGTGACAGATCATCATGCTGAACCGCCAAAGCTTCCTCAAGCGTTTGCAATATTGAATCCTTCTCTTAAAAATGAAACATATCCATTCAAAAATCTCGTAGGAACGGGTGTCGCGTTTAAGTTGACCCAAGCGGTTTTACAAGAAGCTCCAGCTCATGGAATATCGATTACACAAGGAGAGGAAAAATGGATGTTAGATCTTGTAGCAATTGCAACTATTGCTGATTTTGGAGACCTTATCGATGAAAATCGAACTTTCACTGCGTTTGGATTGTTTGTGTTAGAAAAAACACGAAGGCCGGGCCTGAAAGCTTTAAAGGAATTTATGAACGGGTCGCTTGGCGCAATATCTTCAGAAATGGTTGGATATCAGCTTGTGCCGCGACTTAATGCTGCAAGCCGTATGGATCACGCAAATACCGCATTAAGTTTGCTGACCGAAACAGATTCAGTTGCGGCATTTTCTCGCGCCCAAGAATTGCAAAAACTTAATCAGGATCGTCAGAAGGTAAGCGACAAAATGTTTCAAGAAGGGAAAAAACAATTTGGCGAAAAACCTGAAGAAAAATTGTTGGTAGCAGTTGGTGATGGTTGGCAGGCTGGAGTTGTCGGTCTCGT
>Ga0265297_10006403_pt1 | contig 17137 bp, 17 predicted proteins | sample Munlanlwell13791_FD_192502 | JGI IMG/M metagenome (GOLD analysis project Ga0265297, IMG submission 192502) | Leachate microbial communities from a municipal landfill in Southern Ontario, Canada - Leachate well 137-91 | ecosystem: Engineered > Solid waste > Landfill > Unclassified | place...
CCTTGCGGGCTTATGTATATAGAAGAAGAAGATTAAGGAAAAAAATAAATGACCAACGAAGAGAGAGAAGAGAATAAGAAAAAGAAAATAAAAGCTGTAAAGGTTGGAGAAATATCTATAGTAGATCAGGCTGCTAATTTACAAGGATTTATAATGTATAAAAGGAGAGATGATATGGATAAAAATCCAGATAAAGTAAATGAACTCTTAAAGAAAGAGGATTTAATAAAACTTATTAAATCTTTTTCTGATGAGGAAAAAAAGGAAATTTTTAATTTAGTTAAAGAAGAGCCAAAGATAACTGAAAAATCAAAAGAAGAACCTCAAGCCAATAAAGATGTTGAAGAAATAAAAGAAATTATTAAAAATTCAATGTCTGATGTTGTAAAGGTTATTTCAGAAGCTATGGCAAAGTCAAAAAATGAATTTAAAGAAGAGCCAAAGATAACTGAAAAATCAAAAGAAGAACCTCAAGTTAATTTAACTGAAGAAAGGATAAAAGCTTTAGAAACCCAATTTGAGAATTTCAGTAAAACTGTTTCTATTAGTAAAGCAATAGAAGTTAATAAAGAAGTTAATAAAAATGTTGAAACCAAGAAAGGTACATTTGATAATCTTTTTGTTGGGTTTCCTAATAAGGAGGCAAGATAATGTCGTTAACAAATAAAGATTTATTGGCTTTAAGTCATATGATTAAAGGTGGTATGATAGATTTAACTGATATAGCTACTTATGGTAAATTAAATCCTGAACAATCTAAAGTATTTTTAGATTGGGTTTATAATGAAGCTGTAATGAAAAATCATGCAAGACAGGTTCAAGTTACTGCTGAAAAAATGTATATAGAAAAAATAGGTATTGGTGAACGTGTTGCAATGTCTAAGATAATGGCACAAGATCCAACATATAGAAGAGGAGTTACTACATCAAGAGTTGAATTATATCCAAAAGAAATTATGGTTCCGTGGGAGACTGAAGATACATTTAAGCTGTTAAATGTTGAGGGTGAAAGCATAGGTAATCATATTATGAGGATGTTTGCTGATAAATTAGCTAATAATATGGAAGAAGCTAATTGGCTTGGTAATTCTCATGGTGCAGCAGTATTACAGTCATCAATAATAGATGGTGGCGATACTACAAGATATATAAAAGATGATTTTTTGGCATTAGGTGATGGATGGTTGCAACAGATTATGGAAGGGACTGGAAGTCATTTAAAGAATTTTGCAAATGCAAGCGTTTCAACTTCTTTATTCAGTTCTTTAATTCAAGAAATGCCATCTAAATATAGAAGAGATTTAACTAAATTAAGATTTTATGTTTCTTCAGATTATGAACAAATTATTAGAGAAAAAATAGCCTCAAGATCAACTCCTGCTGGTGATGCTGCATTGGTTGGTCAAAATAGTTTAATGTTGTATGGCATTCCAGTCGTTCCAATTCCATTGTTACCGTCCGATGCAACTTATGTAGAACATGTTGTTTTAAATGGGACTACTGCAAGACAATTATTGTTTGCACCTATTTCTGATGTTGTTGTAACTGTATCTACTTTAGGTCTTATACCCACAAATAAGCTTACAATCACTACAGATTATATTACAGATTTAACTAATGGAACTATTACAAGAGTTGGTGGTGGTGCGATTGGGGATGGAGATACAGTAAAAGTTACATATAAAATTCATCCAGTAATAATTCTTACTCCACAATATAACTTAATTCAGGCTTTAAGATCAGATAGCGTATCTTTAGAAAGCGATAGAAATATACATAAGAAAGTTGATGAATTTGCTTTATCAACATGGTTTGATCAGAAAATTGAGAATTTAGATGCAACGGTACTTGGTTATAATTCAGGTACAACAATATAAGAAAAATAAATGAATGAGAACAGTAACAAAAACAATTCCAGTAACGCCAGCCAGGTTATATTATTTTAATTATGATCCTATAACATTATTAGCAGAAGATTTATATGAAATAAAATTTAGTGTTTATTATTATGTAGGTAGCACTAAAACATATTTACTTTCAGATCAAAATACAATAAAATATAAAACTGGCTGGTATTATCCAGATTGGACTCCATCGAGTGCGATTACAGATGGTTATTATTATTTAGAATGGGAATATAAAGAAACATCAACTTCTTCTGTTGTTACTTTTGATGCAGGTAGATTTGTTATTGAATCTACAGTGTATGATTTTGTTCCTTATTTAAGTTTATATGAACTAAAACAGTCGAAATATTATGCTACTTATTTTTCAACGTATTCTGATCTTCAATTATTGCCGATATTGAAAGCTGGGGTTGAATTTATTGAAAATTATTGTGAGAATAAGTTTTATCCTTATTATAAAGAATATTTTTATAAAGAACTTTATGAACAGACAATATTGGTTGAAGATATTGTTTCAATAATATCATTTGAAGATGAAGATGGAAATGATGAATCTGATTATATTGATTTATGTGATGGTATATTGTTAGGTTTACAAGATTTAGATGAAAATTTGTATGAAGTTTATTTAAATGTTGTTAATGGTAAATGCAATAATTCAGGGCACTCTTCTATTTTAGAAGATGTTTTAATAGGTTATATGTTAAATAATATTGATATATCTTCTGTTAGTGTAGGTGCAATAACACAAGAACAAACAGATAGACATATGGTTAAATATAGCATTAATAATTCTAATATAATTAATATATTGGGCAATACTAATCTAGTCGCTAAATTAAAAACCTTAAAGAGATTATTAAAGGTAGCTATTATATGACAGTTCCAAATTTAATAAATCCTGTTGTTTTAGAAATTGAACCATTAGGTTTAAGTACAGATCAAAGCAAATGGGGTTCTGAAATATATGGAGATGTTGCTAGAACGGCAAAAATATCTGTTAATGCTCAATTACATTGGACATCTGATGATTATAATTTTACAACATTAGGAGGTAGTGTTAATAAATCTTCAACATATGCTATTTTAAGAAAAAAAGATATAGATTTAGTATCTTATATACCACAAAATGGCGATAAGATAGTGAAAGTTGGAGATTTAATTAAAACATTATTCGTAATTAATGTTGCCTATTATGATCAAAGGAAAGGTATTTTTAATTTAGTTAGACTGGATCTGGCAGATACAAATCCAGTTAATATATAAAAAGAGGGTTAGTTATGGCAAATGGCGAATTCAGAATAGCATTTAAGGGACAATGGGATAAAGCTATGAGGATAACTAACCCTCGTGAATTTGAAAGAAGAATGAGATTATATATAGGTGTGGCAACAAATAGAAATGTACTTAAATCTGTTGCAAAGATTAGAGATGTAATAAAAGAAGGTCAATTTCCAGAGAATCAGCCATTAACTATTGCATTGAAAGGTAGTTCAAAACCTTTAATTGGTAGAACAGGTGCATTGTGGCAATCAATTAGTCCAAGTAGAATATCATGGAATATTGGTTTTGCTGGTATTAAAAGAGGAACTATAAGTGGAGGCAAAAATTATTATAATATTGGTATGTTGCTTCATAAAGGTTTTAAAATAAAAGATTTGGGTGGTAAAAATATTAAAGTTAGAAATTTATTTAAATTGCTTGCTGCTGCTTCAGCAGGAACATTTAATCCTGGTTTATTAAGGGGAAGAGCAGCGGAATTATGGGCCATAAATAAGAAATGGTATCCTGTTAATAAAAATGAAATTGTTGTTAAACCGAGAAGATTTATAAAGTCTGCTTTCACAAAAGAATTAAAAGAAGATTGCAGAAGAGAATGGAAAGAAGCAATGGTAAGAGTTCTAAAAGGATATTAGATTGAAAGGTTTTGTAAAATGTGATTATAGTTTTTTTACAAGAGGTACTTTTACTGATTGTGAGATACAAGAATGTCTTATTAAAAGACATGTTACGGCGTCTTATGGTTTATGGCTATCATCTGATATTAAAATTTTAAATAGAATATCTTGGCTTGCTTTTGATGCTTCAATTCATGGGAATGTTCTTTTTAGAATTGATATTAATGGTGTTAAATATTATTATAATGGTTCAGCTTGGGTAACTACTTCAACAGCATTCAATACTTATGCTCAGTTTGTTACTGGTTTTCCAAGTTTAACATATAATGTTTTTAAAATTGAAGTTAAAATTACTGGTGAAACTGATTATTTAGAATATTTTAGAATAGCATATAATAAAGAAGATTTATCTTCTGTTGATTTTATAGGGAGCTTAAAGAGTTTATTTTCAAATGCTTTAATACCTGTATGGGTATTATATAAAATGCCATCTAGTTCTAATAAAATTATTTTAACTTCTATTGATAAAATAGCTAAATATGATTATCAGAATACAGTTTTTAGAGTATATCCATTTGCATCTTTCCCAAGTAGATCTACTGATTATTTTTCTTCATGGAATGATACGACTAAAGAAATTACTTTAAATCAAACTTTAACTTTAGGAACTCAAGTTTGGATAGAATTTTATACAAAAATAAATTACATAGCAGGTGTTGATGCTTTTTATATAGAATTAGATAAAATACCTGCGATATGGCTTATTAATATTGATTCTACGAGAATTGATAGTTCATCCCCAAGAGAAACAATGTTAGTTGGTAGTAAATATTTAGTTATGGATGAAGTTTGTATTGAAACAGGATATTTTACATTTCATGCAATAGGCATGAATTTAACAGAAATAGATACTATTAAAAGATATATTTTACAGGTTATTGAACATAATAAATTGTATTATATAGATATAGAAAGTGTTTTAGAATTTTCTATACCTAAATTTTCAGTTATGTCGCCATCTGGTGAAAGAAATGATATGGTTGATATGGAATTTAGTGTTGGTTGGACAGGAAGAAAGATACTTGTTAATACTACAGAATATGATTCGTTAACAGGTACATTAAATATTAATTTTGAGAATTTATAGGAGGAAAAAAGTATTATGCAGAGAACATTTGGAGTTAATTTAGCACCTGGAGTAAAACTTACAGAAAAAGATTCAGGTAAAGCAATTATTCCTGCTTCTACAGGGAATGTATGTTTTATTGGTGTTACAGAAAAAGGTAATTTTGATGAATTGATTTTTACATCAGATATAAATGATTTTAGAGAAAAATGTGGAAATTCTCTTATATCAGAAACACAATATTTACCAGATAGTGTTGCAGATTATTATAACAATAATAATAGTAATGGACAATTGATGGTCATAAGAGTTTCAGATGGTCATGAAGAAGAAGGGGTTTTAACTGTACGTTCAAAACATCCTTCTACTTATCCTATGACTGAAGACGCAACATGGGTTGATTTTGGAGAAGAAGTGTTGTTCACTATTGCTGCAAAAAATGGTGGCAGATGGTCAGGTAGATTTGATTATTATCATAATAGATTAGCAGCAGCAGGAGATATGCTTGCAACTACAGTTGATACCAAAATTACTATGGATAAAAATAAATGGAAGGGTGGATATATTTATATTTGCGGATCTGGAGAATCATATTATATTTTATCAAACACAACTGCTGGTGTTATTACCGTAGAACCAGCAGATAATGTTACAGGAGATTATGTTTTATCAGGTTCAGCAGATTTAGATTATGTTTTGATTATGCCTGATAATGTTGTTGATAATAAATATAATAGATCATTGTGTTTTATGTTTGAACCAGGAGTACTTAATAAAGCTACTTATTTTGGCATGAAAGTTTATGAGAATGAAGAATTAAAATATTCATATCCAAATTTAACTCTTGATTCAACAGATACGGATTATTTTTTAGAAAATGTAATTAATAATGATGATAATAATTATGATTTTGAAGTAACTGCGATTAGTGATAAATATGCTGCAAGGTATCAAGCAAGTAATAGAGTTTATGAAGTTAAATCTCATAGTACTAATACGATAACAGTAGAACCATTTAAAATAATTAGTTATGATGTTACAAATCCACTTGTAAATGTAGAAATAAATCCAATTACATGGGTTGGTGATGAAAAAATGGTTTATCCATGCGAATTATTACTTACATTTACGGCAGCGGCAGCTTTTACTGTAACAGATACTACAGGACGCTATAATGGTTTGCCTGCTGGCTCAACAGGGGTTCCTTATGATGCAAATACAGATGGCACTTTAGATGGCATACCTGCTTTTACAGTTGTTGCAGATGCTCTATATGTGCTTGGTGATACAATTACAATTAGGATTGATCCGCTTCCGTGGTGGATTGGCAATGATGATTTAACATTTTCATCATCTTTAGATAATTTTTATGTTTATTCCGATAGACTTCAAATGACTACAAAATATTTAGCAAAAAATGTAAGTTTTAAGAAAATTACATTTTATAATACTTTAGGAACTGATATTGATGAGCCTCAAGCTGCTGAATATATAGGTGCAGATTTAACAGGAACATTTCCTATAACAATAGTTTTAGGAGCTTCAGATGCTTTATTGGTTGGTATTCCAGGGACACCTGCTGGTGTTACCGGAACAGTTGCTGCTGCTGCTTATGCAAATTTAACATTATTAGTTGCTGCTTTAAATGTAGCTTGGGCTGGTGGAGGAGGTGTTGGAACACCATTTAGTGAATATACTACAGGTGGTGTGCAATGTGTAAAATTTACGGATCCAACAAGTCATTTAGGTAAAGATAGTTTTCTTGAGATTATTACTATAGCTAATAATTGTTACACTTTAATTGGTTTTACAGTTGCAGATCCAATTTATGGTGATGCAGGTTCAATTATCCAATGTGCATTCCCTGAATCAATGTGGGGTGGAGAAGATGGATGGCATGATTCAACTACTTTAGAAACTGCATATATTTCTAAACTTGGACTTTCAAATAATCTTTTAGAGCAAGCTAAAGGAGAAGGTCTTGGTTTGATTAAATTAGCTTGTCCTGGTATTATCGATACAGATATTTTAAAATCTCTTATTAGTCTTGGTGAACATTATTCATATCCAGTAAGAATTGATCCAGTATCAACATATACAGATGAGAATGTTGTTACAAATTGGTGTGAAAATACAATTGGTAAGAGTGATTTTTTACGATGTGCATTCCCTGGATGGAAAATAGATGTTGCGACAATATATCCTTTGACTGGCGAAATAATGGGCACTGAAGCTAGAATCTGTAAAGCATATAATGGTTATCATAAAGCACCTGCTGGAGTAGGAGCAAAACTTAATGGAGTTAAAAAACTTTATCCAGAGCTACCATATCTTAATGAAGATATTTTAAATTCTCATGGTGTTCAAATTATAAAGAAGGTACAAGGGAATGTTGTTATATGGGGCGGTAGACAAATTTGTATAGATACTGCATGGTTATGGATACATCAAAGGGATTGGGTTTCACATTTAGAAAGAGTTTTGCTTGAATCGTTTGATTGGGTTATATTTGAAATACCAGATAAATTGACAAGGCAAAATATATTGTCATCTTTAAGTGATTATTTGTACAAAGAATATGTTAAAGGTGCTTTGGTCGGAGATTCATTTAAAGATTCATGTAGTATAACTATGAATAATAAAAATGAAGTTTATATTGATTTTCATTTAGTTGATACATTAGAACAATTAAAAATATTTATTACAAAACTTGGTATAACTGAGTTATAAGGAGGATTTATATTATGGTTATGAAAGGAACAATTCAATTAGATCATATACCTGCAAACAAATATTTGTTATATATTGCTAATATGCCAATTATAACATTTACTTCTGTGTCAGGTTTAGATGAAAAAATAGAGACTGTGGATCTTCCAGATAGGACTAAAGCTTCAGGTGGTAATTCTAAACCAATTGAACTTACTGCTAAAGTTCCTATGCACCATAGAGCTGATAATATTGCTTTAGAAGCATGGTATGGTCAAGGCAGAGATCCAGTATTGCCTTCATATAAAGTAGTGGGGACTATGAATTATATAAGTTTATCAAGTATTGTTATTGCTTCATATTCTTTAGTAGGTATTTTTTGTACTGGAAGAAAAACCCCAGACGTTGAAATGAAAAATGAAGGAGATATGGTTGAGGTTGAATGGGGATTTTCTGTTGATGTAATTTTACCAATTTTATAAAAAAGAAAGGAATAAGTTAATGATAAAAAGTACTTTAGGTGAAAATTTACATGTTTTGCCAATTGGTATAAGAAAAGATAATGCCATAAAAAGAGATTTTAGTCTTTTTGTTTTTCAATCAAAACATGAAAGGAAAATTCAAGAAGATAAGCAAAAACATAAAGCAATGAACCAGGCTGGTATTGCTACGAAAGTTGTTATTAGTTTACTTGATAATTTATGTGGCATGGATTTTCAATCTCTAACTCTTACTGAGAAAAATGTTTTATTAAGAGAGTTAAAAATACCTGATTTTTTAATAATTTGGGCTAATTTAAGGATTGAAACTCTTGGTGAGAATTGGTCTGTTAAATATAAATGTCCAAGAGAGGGTTGTAAAGAGGAATTTGTATGGTCAACTAATCTTTTAGAAGCTGAGTATAAAATGCTTGAAGATGATGAACCTTTAGATTGGATTGTTGAACTTAAAAAAGGGTTCAATATGAGAGATTGTAAAATAACTAAAGTTGGTTTAGAATTTCCCAATTGGGGCACTGCAATGGATATTAAATCTTCAACTGATCCTATTCAAACAAAACATAATGCCATTAGAAGTAGCATTAAATATTTAATAACAGATAAAGGTGAACGTAAAGATTTTCAAGGTATTGCATTAACTCAAGATATATTTGATGAAATATATAAAGTTGATATAGAATTAATTAATAGATCGCTTAATGATTATAACTATGGCGTGGATTGGGCTTTAAATGTGATTTGTCCAAATTGTGGGACAGAATTTCCACAGATGAAGGATTGGTCATATGACAATTTTTTCTCCTTTTGTTCGGATTGACTCCGTTAGAATCAATCCGAAGGGAGTATTTTGCAATGCTTTCTAATCTTCATTTAACATATACAGAGATAGATAATATGTCTATAGAAGAAAGAAATTGGTATATAGAAACGCTAATTGAAGAGAATAAAAAATTAGAAAAAAGTAGGAAATCCAAATAATGGAAAATTTAGGATTAGGCATAAAACTTCAATTTGATCAGGGTAATTCTGTTGCTCAGATGGGTGCAGTTAATAGCACTTTAACTAATCTTAGAAATGGATTTAATGCTTTAAGTGGTGGTTTAGATAATTTGGTTAGTGGATTTGCAAGATTAACTGCTATTGGTGGCGGCATAACAGTTTTATTTGGACTTGGTGCAAACCAGGCGATGAATTATGAAAGGAAATTATCTTCATTAAGAGCTTTAATAAGACAATCTTCAACTGATGTAGAAGGCGATATGCAAAGATTAACACGTGGAACTATAGATGTTGGTGGCACAATGTTTTTTGTTAATTCTGAAATAGTGGAAGTTGAAGAAAGTATGGCAAGATTTGGTTTAACATCAACAGAAATTTTAGAAGCTTTACCTGCTGCTTTAAGAATGGCATCTGCTGAAGGCATGGATGCTGCTGATGCTGCAAATGGTTTGCTTACAGTTATGAGACAGTTTGATTTGCCTTTTACTGAAGCACAAAATGTTACGGATCAGTTAGCAAAAACATCTGCTATTACGGCAACAACTATGGAAGAATTATCATATGGGTTACAATATGTATCATCATCTGGTAATTTAATGGGTGAATCTGTTACAGATGTTATTACATTACTTGGTTTATTAGCAGATGCAGGTCATAGAGGATCATCTGGCGGTATGGCTTTAAATCAGGCATATGAACAAATAAGTAAAATGACTCCAAAAGCTCAAAGAGCGTTGGCAAGAATAGGATTAACCGCAAGAGATTTTAAAGATTCAGAGGGTAATTTTATTGGGATGATTGATACTTTTAGACTTCTTGGTAGTCATATAACAAATATATCAGGCAATTTTGATAGAGCAACAATACTTCAGGATATATTTTCTGTAAGAGGCAGAAGGGCAGTAGCGCCACTCTTAAGAATGGTACAAGATGTTGGGAGTAGATTTGAAACTGTTAGAGAACAAATTGCAGATTCTGCGGGTACTGCCGATCAAATGGCAAGAGATAGAATGAATAATTTTTATACAATGATTAAACGAATACCTCAAATATTAATGGAAATTATTAATACAAGATTTTTTTTAGATTTATTAGAACCTTTAAGATTGGCATTTAAACCGATAGTTGATTTGCTTTATGATATAGCTCAAGCAATGAATGAAACAAAATCTCCAACAAATGAAGTTAGTAAGACTGCATGGAGTATTGCGGCAGGTTTGAAAGATGCAAGAGGGGTTTTAATGGGGATGATACAGAAAGCTGATGAATTGAAAAATAAATTTATACAAGCTTTTAGTGTTTTTTCTGGAGGCAAAGGTACAAGTGGAGAAGATAATAATCCACTTAGGAAATTTGTAAAATATTTAACTTTAGCAGCACCAATTATTATAGGATTAACTGCTTTAATGGGTGGTTTAGGCATTATTGGATTATTTTTATCTGGGATAGCTGCTGTTGGTGGTGCATTAGCGACAATATTGCCATATTTAGCAATAGCACTTGTTGTGGTTGGTGGGGCTATTTTAATGTCAAAAAAAGAAGGTGAAAGTTGGGGGAATGCACTTTCAAGGCAATTTGAAAGAATAAGTGCATTAGGGAGAGATTTAAAATCACTTTTTATTGGTTTTGCTGAAGGTTTTGTTTCCGCATGGAGAGAAGGTGAAACATATTTTGGTGAATTTATGACTAATCTTTCAGATTTGGGTTCTGCATTTGGAGTTTTATTTGATATGTGGGGTATAGGGACAGAAGAGAGTATGTCGAATGCTCAAAAAATGGGGCAGATTATAGGATTTGCATTAGCACCAATAATATTTGCATTACAAATTATAACATGGCTTTTGAAATATATACCATTGACTATTGCTCTTGTTGCTGCTGCTTTTTATGATATGTATCAGGTTGTTGTTAATTTAATAACAAATATTCATTCAGCAATGGATAATTTTGTTGCTGAACTTTGTAATGGATTTATAAGAATATCAAATATTGTGATAAGACATGTAGGTGAAATGGTTTTTTCTATGTCAAGAGCAATTAGTAGATTTATAGAAGGAATAGGTTCTGTTATAGGAGATAGTCTTTTTGAAGATATTTTTGGGACATCTGCACAACGTATGAGTGGTAGTTTTAACTTATTAGCTAATGATGCTCGTCATTGGGGTGATAATCCAGATCTAACACATTATGGCCAGAGAGAATATATAGATAATGCAGAAAATACTGGGGAAGTTTCTCGTATTTTAAGTATGTGGGGAAATAGAAATAATGTTCCAACTCCCGAGTCAGTTAATTATGGAACTGCTCCGATGAGTGATGGTAGTGGTGCTGTTGGAGAGAATTATGATATTGGTATGTCAATTCAAAAAGGTTTTGATATTGCTGCTTTAAATTTAGGTAATCAATCAATGCCTGATGTTGAAGTTAATTTTCAGATTAATAATAATCTTGATAGCAAAAGGTTAAATAATGCTGTACAAGGTCAAAATGCTAATAATAATAATAGGCATGGTAGAAGAAATAATGGTAGTGATGGATCTAATGAGACGCCGTGGCAGAGAACAATGATAATAGAAAATAATTTTGTGTGAGGGATTATAAATGCCTAGATCACCAGAACGAATAGCAGATAATCAGAATGAATATAATCCAGATTATGTTAATGAAAAATTACTTGCTAAAATTACAAATCTTGATAAGGGTATTGTTATAACTTCACAATTTGAGCCAAAAGTAAAAATGTCAATAGATAAAGCTCAGTATTCTGAGACTGCTGGTTTTGGTTCTACTAATTCTACATTTCAATATACACATGATAAACAAGGTTCAATGAGAATAACTTTGATGTTATACGCAAGACATCAAAATGAATATGCAACAGACAAATTAAATACACTTAAAGAGTGGGCAAAAAAAGATCCAGATATAGGTAGGCCTCCACTTCTTCAGGTTAAAATAGGTGAAGATATATTATATGCACAATGTATTATTTTTGATTTTGGAGAAATTGAATATGGAAATATGAGGCCTGATGGTACTTATAGATCTGTTATATTTGATATTGAATTTAAAGAATATAAACAAATGGTAATGGATATTCAAGAATCTACTTCCGAATCGCTTTCATATAAAGCTGCATATGGTGATACTTTTGAAACTGTTTGTAAGAAATTTTATAGTGATGCGTCTTTTAGTTTATCACTTAGAAAGTCAAATATGTTTGATTTTGGATTAAATCAAGTTAATGCTGGTGATATAATAAAAGTTCCTAAATTTGATATACTTTTTAACAATTATAGTAAAGATTTTTTATTATTAAAAACACTAAAAAGGTTATTAGATTAAGATATGAATATAGAGACAAATCCAAGAATGATGTTTGCTGTGAATAATAATAAAATTCCAGATAATATTACTTCATTAGTAGAAAAAGTTAATATTACTATGTCAGAAAATGCCATTACTATGATTGACATAAGAAGTAAATCAATAGATTTTTTTCTTAATGTTAATAAATATTTCTCTGTTGGTTCTGAGTTAGATGTATGGATGGGATGGGGTAATGATCTCGTCTATCAGGCTTCTGGTATAATAATGAGACATAAACCATATATGTCTGGTTCTGAAAGTGCAGAAATAGAATTAAAATGTTTTGATAAGCTTTATCAGATGAGTAGAACTAAGAAAATTAGAAAATGGACTGAAGCATCTTATACAGAAATTATTGATGATATTGTAAGTGATTATAATTTTGGAAGAAAAGTAATTAGCAGTTTCCCATATAAAAAGAAAAATGTGGTAAAGAAGAAAGAAGATACTGATTATTCATATATAGAACAATTATCAAACTTAACTGGTAGGATGTTTTGGTGCGATAAAAATATAGAAACGCAAACATGGAATTTTTATTTTACAGATGAGTCGCCTGAACAACCTATGGATTATACTTTAATTAGAAAAAATGGTGATTTTATAAGTGTTGAACCTGAATATTTAATTATGGAAGAACAGATATTAGATCTTAAAGTATATAGATATTCAGGAAACAATTCATGGCATTTAGTTTCAGAATTACAAGATGATTTAGTATTTTCTTCTCCAGGAAGAATTAGTCCTGCTACAACAAATTTTCATAGTTATATTAGAATTGGTGTTGGAGATTTAGCTTTTAATATAGCAACTAATACAAGGTTTATGGAAGAACAAGATATAACTAATTTTGCTCGTTCATGGATAAGAGAGAGAAGAAAAAATTTAATAAAATTAAATAGTGCAAGAACTGTTGGATTACCATATATGAGACCAATGCAAACACATAAATTAGATTTAACAGTATTGACAAATAGAGATTATACTGGTAGTTATTATATTAGTGAAGTTGAGCATGAAATGTCTAATTCTGGGTTTTTTACTACTTTTAAAGGTAGAAAAGTGATAGATGAAATTGTGACAGGTGCAGATGTAGAGAGTTATAAAGAATCTCTTGCCTCACAGGAGGATTTATGAATCTAGCTTTTTATTTTGCAAATTGTGAAGATAATCGAGATCCTGAAAATAAAGGTAGAATAAAGGTTTCATGTCCAGATTTAGGACTGGTTAATGATACATCTTCAAGTGCAGATAATAGTGTTACAGTAGATAATAGATCAGATTGGATACATTTCTTTTCTCCATTTGGTATTAATGCAAAAATGGGATTTTATGTTGTTCCTGCAATAGGCGATCCTGTTATAATGATTGAAGCAAGTGAACCTATACTTTCAAAAGTAAATAAAAATTTTTATTGGATTTGGGGTATGTATCATCAAAAGGGTGATGGCACTCCATCTTTTTTCCCAGAAATGTTATGTATATATAAAGGTAATTGTATTATTTCTATGGAAGAGAATCAGGCAATTAGAATTCAATATGGTTCTGATAATTATTTGATTATAACAGATAGCGATATGACATTAAAAATAGGAAGTATGGAGGTTAAAATAGATAGTAGTGCGATGGAAGTAGGGACAGCATCTGAAGCGGCTGTTAAAGCTGATAGTTTGACATTATTATATAATTCACATACCCATATTGCACCACCAGGTGGAGGCGTGACAAGTGTTCCAACTCCACTTTTAAATAATTCAATAAAATGTAATAAGTTGAAATTAGAATAATGACAACAAAAACAACATTACAAACACCTTTAGAATTAGGAAGTCTTAGTTTTAAAACTGTATCTAATGCAGATAGAGTTGATCAGATAGTTAGATTCGCATTAATGGATTGGTCAACGAATAATCCATTTGTTACCGATATAGGTTTAAGTTTATCAAATATATTTTCAAATATGTCTGTTGCAGATGTTAAAAAATCTATTGAGAATATATTTAAAGATTTAAATTCTGCTAGAATCGCAAGGTTAGATAGCGTAATTGTTAAACCTTCTTCAAATTCAATGGATGTTGAAATTAAGTATAGAAATTATGAATCAGATGAAGAAGTTTATTATACTTTTAGTGCTGGGAAATAGGTAGTAAGATGACTGATTTATCATTTACTGGTATGACATATGAAAATATTTTAACTGATTTAAAAACTAAATTAAAAGCAATTTATCCAGATTTTAATGTTGATTCTGAGTATGATTTAGTTGTAAAAATATTAGAAGCTGTAGCATATGGAGTATATCAAAATAATGTCTTATTGGAACTTGTTGCTAATGAATCAATGTTAGAAACACTTCAAACAAAAGAATCTTTAAGAAAATTATTAAAACTTGTGGGATATAATCTTCAAGGGTATAAACCTGCTACTGGAGAATTATTACTTGAATTAACAAAAACATGGGCTATAACAACACAAGTTTTAACTCAATATACAAAATTTGGTTCATCTTATGGAGATCAGATATATGAAGTTTTAGATAATGTTGAAATTGATAGAAATGATCGTTTATCATGGATAGTTTCAAAAAGAGGAGCAAATTATGTAGATCTTACATCTGATTTAATTTTAGGCAATCCTATGACATTTTTCCCAGCAGGAGCAACTTTAGCTACTGGGGATGAAATATATTTTGGGCATAATGATTTAATTTTTGATACATATAATTTTGATTTATCTCAGACATTTAGTGGGGGTGGTGCCGCTTATACTTATGTTTGGGAATATTATGATGGAGATTATAATGATTGTGAACCAGATGTAGTTGATATAGCTACTAATCCTGGTCAATTGACAGTTGAGCTTGATTCTCTTTTAGGAACAGTAGATATTAGTGGTGCTACTGTAAGAATTCAATGTATTTTGACAGGAGAATATGAAGATTGTGTTTCAACGCATAATGGTATAACTAATATAATAATAACTACAGATATTTTAGGTCAATCCGTTGCTTCTAGCGATCCGAGTGGTTATATTGTTGGTGTCCAGTGGCATCCAATAAATATAGTAACAGATGGTACTGTTGGTTTTTCTGTTGCTGCTGGCAATTATGATTTAGAAGTAGAAATACCAGATGATGATGGAATATATAGGTGGGCTAATGATTTTACTTTAAGCGTTTTAGGTACTCCTACTTCATATACTGGAGTATGTTTAAGGTTTAGGGTTATTGATGTAAGTGTTGTTCCTGCTAATACGGCAACATTAGATCATACTGTTCAGGAAAATGGATATTTAAGGATTGATGTTGAGCAAGGTAAAACATATCCAAGAATTTATGTTCAAGCAGGAGATGGGACTGCTGGGCAATCATTTTTAATGACTACTTCAACATATATTGAAGATTCCATTCATGTATGGGTTGATTCTGAGGAATGGCAACAAGTAGAATCATTTTATTCATCTTCTGTTACTGATAAAAATTATACTGTAACAATAAAAGATGAATATATAGAAATAATTTTTGGAGATGGCATTAATGGTTTAGTCCCTGCAGTAGGTAAAAATATAGAAGTAGAATATAGATATTTTGCAGTTGATGATGGGAATCTTGGTGCAAAAAGAGTTAATAAATTTGTTTCAGGTGGTTCTAATTTTGATTCTGTTTATAATCCACAAGCGATGTATGGATGGTCAAAAGCTGAAGGTGTTGATACAACAGATCTCGAAAGAATGAAGACTGAAGCACCTAACCTGATATGGACAAGAGACAGGGCTGTTACTTCTGAAGATATTATAAGTCTTTGTGAAGGTGATGAAACATTAAGCATTGCAAGAGCTGAAGTTATAGAAGATTTTGTTAGTCCAGGTATATCTTTGGTTGTAGCTGTAGGAGATGGTGCAACTTATTTTTCAATAGCAGAGTTGGAAAGTTTTGAAGAATATTTTAATGGAGATTTGACTAATAGGGTTGAGGGTAAATTAGTTCTTGGACATGAAGTTAGATTTAAAAATTTTAGGATTAAAACTATTGATATAACTGCTACGGTAACTGGTGATACCGATGTAACAACTATAAATAATTATTTGCTTTCTGTTTTAACTCCACTTGCAACAGTAACAATTGATGGTATTACTCGTTATAGATGGGAACTTGGTGGAGGCATAACATTGTCAATGTTATCTCATTTAATATTTGAATCTGATGATAGCATTACAAATGTTAGTTTAGCATTACCTGTTGCTGATGTTGTATTGGATTATGATCAATTACCGCAAGTAGGTACAATAATTTTAACCATTATTTAGGGAAAACATGTTTATATTATTATATAAGGACAAGAATACAATAACTTATGCCGATGCTACGTCGGTTTATGCTTGTGGAGGTAATGTAAGATTTCAGGATTATCTTGAAGTTATTACCTGTGAAGCAGAAAAAGTTGATAAACAAGATTTATCAAGCCATCGCTTTCAGAGGGTGGTATGTTGACCTATTATTTAGAGGGATATTATGACTGATAAAGTTAATTGGAACGATATAGATTTACAAACAATACTTGGCACAGAATATACTTCTAATTTACATCTTTTTAATTTAATGCCTCAAGTATTTAAGGATTTAGATAATAA
>Ga0265297_10006404_pt1 | contig 17136 bp, 19 predicted proteins | sample Munlanlwell13791_FD_192502 | JGI IMG/M metagenome (GOLD analysis project Ga0265297, IMG submission 192502) | Leachate microbial communities from a municipal landfill in Southern Ontario, Canada - Leachate well 137-91 | ecosystem: Engineered > Solid waste > Landfill > Unclassified | place...
AGAAATTTTTGACCTGTCAAGTTCTCTTTGCTTAAATGAAATTTCTGAATTAACATTCTCTTCACTTCGCAGAGAAATTTCCTGAACTTCCACTCTAACAAGTTCATATTTTTGTTCAATGTTAGTATTCTCGTCGAAGTTTTCTTCTAAAAATTTCTTTCTCTTTACTAATTGTTCAATCTCTAACTTTTCTTTTTTCTGTTTTTCTTCTAATGCTTTAATCTGTTCTTTTTTATTTTCTATGTTTGAAATTTTAATTAAATCAGATTCTCTTTTGGATGCTTCTTGTCTAATCTTTTCAATTTCTTCGTTAAGTGTTTTTCTCTTTAAGAAAATCTCTCCAAGTTCTTTATCTGAGTTTTCAATTTCTGTTTTTAGTTGAACAACTTTAGGATTTATCTCGTCGTGAATTGTCTTTATATGTTCTGGAGTGATTTTGCTTTTACACAAAGGACAAATATCAATTTGCTTTATTTTTTCAATTACTCTATTTTGATTTTCTATTTCGTGATTATTTGTATAAGAAACTTTTTCTAATTCTCTTTCTCTTTCATTTAATTTTCTTACAATCTCCTGTTTTTCATTTAATGTTGTCTTTAGTAAAGAAACTTTTTCTTTTGTTGAATGAATATCAAAAAGTTCTTTTGACAAATTTTCTATTTGTTTTAGTAAAAAGTCTGATTCATTCAAATAACTTTGAAAAAGAGAGGTTTTATCGTCGAGACGCTCTTTGGTTGACTTTAATTCTGTTTTAGTCATATAGAATTTTTTTCTTTCTTCTTCAAGTTTTTCTAATTCTTTTTTCTTCAAAGATAATTCTTTTTCTTTTTTTGCAATTGTTGGAGATTCTTTGTTTAATTCTTTTAGAGAAAGCTCATTATTTCTAACTAATTCATTTAATTCTTGTTTTTGTCTTTCTATTTCTTGAATTTTTTTTGTAGAATTTTCTTGCTTTACATTTAACCCTGCAAGGTCAGCTCTCAGGTTTGCAATCTCGTGATTTAATTGTTCTTGTTCTAGTCCTGCTGATTTTTGTATTGTTTGATTTATCTCGTCTATTTTCCCTTGGAAACTAGAAATTTCATTTTTGTTTTTTTCTATTGAAGATTTTATTTTTTCAATTTCTGCATTCTTTTTTTCTATCTCTTTTATAACAACATCTCTATCTTTTTTCTTATTTGTTAAGTCAAAATAGATTATGCTTTTCTTGAATTTTTTTATATCTTCTTCGAGTTGTTTAAATTTAAGTGCTTGCTGTCTTTCTCGCTCAAGATTATTTAGGTAAGTCGTTCTTTCTCGTAATACTGCTAAAACTTCTTTTAGCTTTTCTTCTGTTCGCTCAAGTTCTTTTAGAGATTTTTCTTTTCGTGTTTCGTAAATTGAAATTCCTGCAACTTCTTCGATTATTTTTCTTCGCTCTTCTGTGTGCATTCTAACAAAGTTCTGGATTTCTCCTTGAAGAATTATATTAAATCCGTTTGGGTCAATTCCTCCTTGTGCAAGTAAAGACAAAACATCTTGACGAGTTTTTGATTCGTTATTTATTTTGTAAATACTTTGTCCGTTTTTTCGTAAGATTCTTTTTATTGAAATTTCTTTTGAATCAACTGAAAAAGTGTTGTCTTGGTTATCAAAAACAATTTCTACAATTGCTTCTTTTGCTGGTCCGAATTCTTTTGTTCCAAGAAAGATTAAGTTGCTTGCTTTTGCTGCTCGCATTGATTTTATTGAGAGTCTTCCAAGAACAAAACAAAGTGCATCAGAAACATTGCTCTTTCCTGAACCATTTGGTCCTAAAATTACATTAATTCCGTGCGTGAAAGGTAATTCTGTCTTTTTTACAAAACTTTTGAAGCCTTGCATCACCAATTTTTTTATGTAGACCATTATTAGATATAGAGATTTATGTTTTTAAGGGTTTATATGAAAAATCTTTTATGTTCATATCTCCCAAGAAAAACCAGCAAGGGGCTTAGTTTTAAAGGGTTTATATGAAAAAATCTTTTATGTTCATATCTCCCAAGAAAAACCAGCAAATGCTTAGTTTTAAAGGGTTTATATGAAAAATCTTTTATGTTTCATATCTCCCAAGAAAAACCAGCAAATGCTTAGTTTTAAAGGGTTTATATGAAAAATCTTTTATGTTTCATATCTCCCAAGAAAAACCAGCAAATGCTTAGTTTTAAAGGGTTTATATGAAAAGATTTATAATTGAGAGATTAGGAATTTATTCATGGATATAGGAAATGTTGTGAGTACTGCAAGACAAATAGATAATACAGTTACAAATCCGGAAAGTTTAGTTAAACCAGTTGTTGAACCAAGAAATTTGTTAGATGAAGGAGAGAAAGATTTAACTCAAAGAAAAAAGGGAAGTTACTCTTTATTTAGAGGCCCTTATGGAACTTGTATTGACACTTACGCTTAAAACAAAGTTTTCTGATTTTTAGAGCCAACAGCGTTTTGCCAAGTTATCCAAGTTTTTCTAAATATTCCGTGGTCTTGGTATTTTACTGCAAATTTTTCTAAGAAGATTTTTGTTTTTGGGTCTGAACAATAGCCTGAACCAATTTCATTTCCGTATTTTTCTTTTAATTTACCCATTTCTCTTTCTCGCTCGCATTTTGCTAGAATTGATGCTGCTCCAACGCAAATATGATTTTGGTCTGCTTTATGTTCACAACAAAGGTCTAAATTACTTAATGTATTTATTTTTGAACGCATAAAATCTTTCCATTTTTCTATGCTAATTGAAGGGCAATCAAGAATTGTTTTTATTTTTGAAACTTTGTCGTTTAGCTCGTCGATTATTTGTGCAAAATGAATCCCTTCAACCTCGTTTAGTTTTACTCCATCTACATTAAATCCTTCTATATCATCTGGATAGATTTTTCTTACAGCAAAAGAAATTGATTTTTCTTTAATTATTTTTTCAAGAAATTCTCTTCTTTTCTGAGTTAGTTGTTTTGAATCTTTTACTCCAAGTTTTTCTAATTCTTTTTCTGTGTCTAAATCAATTAAACAACCAGCAATAATCATTGGCCCGATTACTGGACCTCGCCCAGCGTCATCCACACCTATTTTTAGTATTTTCATTTTAGTAAAAAAATTTAGGAATATAAAAGGTTATTGTAACTAGTAGGAAACCTTTAAAAGTTGACATTGGATAGTTAAATTATAGCGAGGTGGAGCAGCCTGGAGTGCTCGTCAGGCTCATAACCTGAAGGTCGTGAGGTTCAAATCCCACCCTCGCTATTATCCTAAAAGTAATTTGAACCTTCACTTTGTTATGCAAGATAAACTTGCATAGAGCTTCAAATCCCACCCTCGCTATTTTAAATCTGTGTGACTTGAACCTTCACTTTGTTATGCAAGATAAACTTGCATAGAGCTTCAAATCCCACCCTCGCTATTTTAAATCTGTGTGACTTGAACCTTCACTTTGTTATGCAAGATAAACTTGCATAGAGCTTCAAATCCTCCCTTGCTATTTTTCTTTAGAAAATCTATACCGAGGTTTTATATACTAATCTTCTTTGAATTCTTTTATGGCAGCAACACCTCCAAATCCTCAGAAAATGAGATTGGATTATAATATTGATAGGAAAACGTACGATGATTTTGCAAAAAATTGCAGTAGAAAAGGTTTTGCTCCGCAAGTAATTGTTGAAAGACTTATGAAAAAGTTCAATGAAACTGGACAAATTTAAATAATTAATAAAAAGGTGAATTATGAGGCAAGCAATAAAAACAGGCGTTAGTTTTGGGCTTACTTCTGGAACCATTACAACTTTAGGTTTAATGATTGGTCTTTATTCTTCTACAAATTCTCGTTTAGTTGTTCTTGGAGGAATTATCACTATTGCAATTGCAGATGCGCTTTCAGATGCTTTGGGAATGCATTTATCTGAAGAGTCAAGAAAAGATACAAATAATAAAAAAATCTGGGCTGCAACAGTTTCTACTTTTTTTACAAAGTTTCTTTATGCTTTAACATTTATTATTCCATTCTTATTTTTTGAACTTGCAACTGCAATAAAAATCGGAGTTGTTTATGGATTAATTGTTTTAACTTTACTTAGCGATTATCTTGCAAAAAGAAAAAGAGAAAATAGAAAAAAGGCTATATTTGAACATTTGGGAATTGCAATTTTAGTAATAGTTATAACTTATTTTGTTGGGGAAGGAATTGCCCTTGTTTTTGGGTAAAACAATAATCTTTAAAACTCTCAATTTATCTAATTTAATATAAGCCTCAATCGTATATCGGTATTACACGGGATTGCTAATCCCGACCCCTCTGGGGTGGGCAGGTTCGACTCCTGCTTGAGGCGTTTAGAAAAAGTTAGAAGAAATTAGCATAAACGCCGCCGAAGTTTTGAAAAACCTTTTGAGGCGTCCTAATTTGCACAGCAAATTCCAGCTTCTCTGTCGGACGCGCAAAGTTTTTTACAAAAAACTTCTGAGGCGTAAGTAGAAATCTGTAACTCCTAAGATAATTTAAACAACAATAATTATTAAAAAGTATTCTAAATTAAAAATTATATGAATTATCCAATAAAAAGAATTTCTGAATTGACAAAGGCAGATGTTGCGGGAATTTGTGACCATACTTTTTTAGCAAGACCGGAGAGTTATATTAAAGAAGGTAAGGAAAATGGTAGAGGAGCAGTTAGAGTTTGGGAAGAAAAATTTAATTCTTTTTTAGATGAAACAAAAAGTATGCTAAATAAACCCTATGCTATTTGCGTTAGACCTGAAAATGTTTTTGTAGCAAAAAATAAAGCGGGAAAAAACATTGTTGTAGCATCAGTTATTGGTTTTCCAAATTCGCAAAGTTATCTTTTAAGTTATCAATTAAGTGAAACAGATTTGGCAATGAATCATGGAGCAGACGAAATAGATATGGTTTTAAGATATGATCTGGTTCAAGGAGGCAAATACAAGGAAGCATTCAGAATTGTTGATCGTTTGACAAAAAAAGTACATGAAGGAAAATGTTTGATAAAATTAATCCTTGAAACATGTGAATTAACTTCTAGACAAATTAGGGAATGCTCTATTCGGGCGGAAGATTTGGGAGTTGATTTCATTAAAACTTCTACTGGATTTGGAAAATTTGGTGCAAAAGTTAAAGATTTAGAGATTATGGCTAAGAATTTTTCTAGAGGAATAAAAATTTCCGGAGGAATTAACAAAGAAAATTACTTGGCTTTAATTGCTACAGCTTCTAGAAAAAATGACGGAATGGTTGAATTAAACCCTATGAAGATTAGAATTGGAGAAAGTTCTCTATTAAACAGACTTTAATTTACTTCATATCGCAGAATTTATCTCGCCCACTTTCTTTTGCAAGGTAAAGTGCTTTGTCAACTCGTATTTTCATTGCTTTTATTGAGTCAGATTTATTTCTAAAAGCAGTGATTCCTCCACTGACATTCACTTTGTATTTTCTTAGGATTTTATCTTTGTGAACTGCATTTCTAATTTTTTCTGCAACTGTTTTTGCTTTTGTTAGACTTGTTTCAGGAAGTAAAAGAATAAATTCTTCTCCACCAAATCTTGCTAAGATGTCTGACTTTCTAATTACTTTTTGCATTACTTTTGCTAGTTCTAATAAAAGTTCGTCGGCTTTCATGTGTCCGTGTGTATCGTTTATTTTTTTGAAGAAATCTATGTCTGTAATAATTAATGAGAGTTCTTGAGTTCCTCGTTTTGCTTTTTCTATTTCCATTGCAAAGATTGTTTCAAAGAATTTGTTGTTGTAAAGTCCTGTTTTCTCGTCGTGGGTTGCAACTTCGTACAGACTTGAGAAAGATTCTATTATTGTGTCAAACAGTTCTTCTACTTTTTTTCTAAAACGAGGGTCTAGTGCAGAAAACTTTTTGTTTAAATCTTTGTCCATTTTCACTTTCCAGTTTTGAGTAAAAGAGATTATTTAAATTATTTGGGAACTTCACTTGTTTTTTTATACTGAATGTAAAATTTGTCTAAGACAGATAAAACTTGCTCTCTTGATTCTTTGTTTCCTAAACCTTTCCAGTCAAGTAAGATTAAATCAACTTCCTCGTCGGTGTTATCTATTGCTTCTTGCACAATACTTTCTGTTAAGGGAAAAGCATATTGAGGAATAACATGTGAAATTGCATAGTTTGAGTCTAGTTGGAGTTTATTAAATCCCGGGCAATAATGTGGTCCACCAATTGCAATTACATTTTCATTGTAAGTATTTTCTTTGAAAGTTTGGATTATCTCTGAGATTGTTTTTGCTACAACAAATGCTGCTCGCCGGTCATTCCATTCAATTTCTGTTGCTCCGATTTCTATAAACATGCAAGGTTTGGAGATTAAAGGTCCGTGATGAGTGCATTCTAAAGTCAAATTATACTTTTCTAATTCAAACTTTTCTTGGTTTTGTTTTAATAAATTGAATGTTTGTTTTAGAAACTGGGCAGAAGTTCTGCAAACTTTACCAAATTCACCTCCAAAATTTGCGTTATTCCAATTTCCTGGGGCGTGAATTGAAAGTGTTTTTTCCTTTTTTTGTGATTGATGTTTAGATGCAAAAATTATAAAATCATATTCATTAATCTTACTTAAGTCTAGATTTTCTGTATGTAAAACATCTTCTTCAACCAAATAAAAATTAAAGTTCCCAAACTGAGACAATTGAGTTGTTATATTTATTCCTGCTTTGTCGAGTTTACTTGCAACAATTAAAAATTTATTATACATCAATTTAGGAGATATAAAAGATATTTAAAGTTTATTTGTTAGAAAAAAGTATGATTGAGTTATTAATTGGGATAATAGTGTTGTTTTTAGGAATTCCTATTGGAGATTATCTTAAGAAAAATGTTGATTTAGAAGAAATTGTTCAAGGAAAAAAATGGTTTGGGATGGTAATTAATGTGTGTTTATTTGGAGGAGTAATTGGATTGATTTTTGGTAATGACACAATTATGTTTAGTTTGTTTTTTATTGCAATTGTTACAAGCAGGAGTTTGAATTAAAATGGCTGAAGTTCCAAGAAGGATTGGTTATTTTCCATTTATTGGTATGGCCATTGATTCAGAGAGATTAGAAGAAACATTAACTTGGGATTACGAATTAAGTCGAAGAGAAAAATTAAAAGAATTCCAAAAAGAAGTTTTAGATTTTAATTCTTATTGTCTTGAATAAATTTTATTTTCTTTGTCCAAACATTCTTAATAGATTCAAGAATAAATTTATGAAATCTAAATAAAGTGATAAAGCTCCAATAATTGCAACTTTTGAAATTTCTGTTTTGTTCCTCGCTGATTCTGAAAACTTCTTTAATTTTTGTGTGTCGTATGCAATTAAACCTGTAAAAATTACAATTGCCAAAACTGCTAGAGTTAAGTCGAATACAACGCTTTTTATGAAGATGTTTACTAGTGAGGCAAGTATTATTCCAATAAGACCGAAGAAAAGAATTCTTCCAATACTTGTTAGGTCTCTGTCTGTGAAAAATCCGTAGAGGCTAAGAAGCCCAAACATTCCTGCAGTGATAAAGAATACTACTACAATTGAGCTTTGTGTATAAATTAGGAAAATTGCTGAGAGAGTTATTCCGTTGATAAAAGAGTAAACAAAAAACATCCATTTAGCAAAGTTTGGAGACATTTTTTTTATTGCTGAGACAAGAATTATTACTAAAGCTAATTCTAGAACGATTAAACCGTAAAAAATAATTATATTTGAAAAGATAAAATTAAGTGCAGACTCTGAACTTGAAACAAAATACGAAGTTAAACCTGAGATTAAAAGTCCTAAGAACATCCAAGTGTAGACTTTTTGGAAGAACTCATTTGTTTTAGTTTGCATCACCATAAATTATTTAGAAGATTTTGCTATAAAAAGGTTTTGAATTATTTATTTAATATTTTTCTTAGAATCATTGTCGCAACAAGAGAGATTATTCCGCCAATTATTGCTGTTGAAATTGGTCCAATTACTAAACCTGCATAAAGTCCTATCTGAATCATTGCTGAAGAAATCTGTGTTCCGCTTGCGGCTGTTAGTTGAGCAAGTTGGTCGAGGATTCTTTGAGGAAATAAGTAGTATGAGATAATTCCTAAAACAGCTGAGATAAATCCGATTAATGCTCCTGCATAAAGTCCTATTTTTCCTGAAAAGAATAAATCTTTTGGTGCTTTTTTATCTTGAAGAACTAAGTAAGAAATAAAGCCAAAAACAAAAATTGTTATTCCCCAACTAATTATTGAATTGATTTTTGTTGATAATAAATTTGTTAGAGGATATGCGAGAACAATTAGAGAATAAACAATCATTACAAGCACTGGCTTTTCTGAATATTTCCACCAGTGACTATTTACCTCTTCTTCCATTGATTTATTTAGATAAAGAATTATTTAAATGTTGTGAAAGGAATGTTTAATAAACTCAAATTTCCCTTTATTTCTATGTTATATTTGATTGGATTAGGATTAAACTTGCATAGTATCCCAAAAGAAGGAATTGACGCTTTGACTAAATGTAAAAAGGTTTATTTGGAAAATTATACTGTTGATTTCCCGTATCCATTGACTATGCTAGAAGAAGCATTGGATAAAAAGTTTGAAGAAGCAGACAGAGCATTTGTTGAAGGACTAACAATTATTGATGAAGCAAAAAAGAAAGATGTTGCTTTACTTGTTTATGGTTCTCCTTTGACTGCAACAACCCATATCACTCTTTTACACGAGGCTAAATTAAGTAGAGTTAAAACAAAAGTTATTTTTGCTGGTTCAGTTTTTGACGCTATTGCTCAAACTGGTTTACAAATTTACAAGTTTGGAAAAGTTACAAGTATGCCCAGGTGGGATGCTGAAAAAAACTTTACTCCAACAAGCTTTATGGATGTTGTAGCACAAAACCAGACAATCGATGCTCATAGTTTAATTTTAGTTGATATTGGTTTATTCTTTAGAACTGCAATAAAACAGCTTGGAATTGCTGCAAAGGAAAAAAATATTTCTTTAGACAAAATAATTGTTTGTGAAAGACTTGGAACAAAGGGAAAAAGAATTCTTTATGGAAGTTTCAAGGATTTTGAGAAAGAGCGACGAATTAGTAATCCGTATTGTTTTATTCTTCCAGGTAAAATGCATTTTGTTGAAAAAGAAGTTTTAGAAGAAATTACTAAGGATAATGAATAAAACTTCCTAAAAGAATATAAAAATTTAAATATCTCTTTATTCTAGATATTTTATGGCTATGGATTTTACAAATAAGATTGAAATTATTTCTAGCATAGCAATTATTATTTAACTGCGAAGAGTAATTATTCTTCGCGTAACTGAACATGACTTCTAGTTTAGAACTTAGGGTTGAAAGAGAAAACTGTTCTGATAAATTTTATAATTTATTTTATAGAGAAGGAATTTCGGGGTTAAATTCTGCTTGGAGTTATTATCTTGGTTTATCTCCTAGAAAACAAAGAAATTTGCGAAAGACAAGAAAGTTTGAAGATTATCTTTTTTATTGCGAGAGAGTTTTTCCTTCTGGAACAATTGCCTCAGTTGATAAAATGGATTTGATTGAAAAAGTAAATGCTCATCTCTCAAGAACAAAGGATTTAAAAAAAATAAAACTTGTGTTTAAAGTATAATGGCAGATATAAATGAAACAGAAAAGGGAATTTTAGAGTTTTGGAATAAAGACAAAACTTTTGAAAAATCTTTAGAGAAAACAAAAAAGGAAAAGCCGTATATTTTTTATGATGGCCCGCCTTTTGCAACGGGTTTACCTCATTACGGACATTTACTTGCGTCTTTTCTAAAAGATGTTTTTCCAAGGTTTTTTACAATGAATAAAAGATATGTTAAAAGAAATTGGGGATGGGATTGTCATGGACTTCCTGTTGAAAGTTTGGCTGAAAAAGATTTAAAGATTAATTCTAAAGACGAAATTGAAAAAATGGGAGTTAAAAAATTCAATGATTTTTGTAGAGGAAAAGTTTTAGGCTATGCTAACGAGTGGGAAAAAATAATTAATAGAATTGGTCGTTGGGTTGATTTTAAGAATGGCTACAAGACAATGGATAGAAATTATATTGAATCTGTTTGGTGGGCATTTAAACAACTTTATGATAAAGGATATTTATACGAAGGAGAAAAAATTTTAATGTATTGCCCTAGATGTTCGACTCCGTTGGCAAAGTCAGAGATTGCTATGGATAATTCTTACAAAAATGTTAAAGATTTAACTGTGACTGTAAAGTTTAAAATTCTTGGGGAAAAAAATACTTATGCAATCGCTTGGACAACAACTCCTTGGACTTTACCGAGCAACTTGGCTTTAGCAGTTAATCCAAAATTAGTTTATGCTTATGTAAAAGACAAAAAAGATGAGAACACTTACATTATGGCAAAAGATTTGATTTCAAAATTCTACAAGTCCGAAAACGAATATGAAATTGTAAAAGAAGTTGAAGGGAAAAAATTAGAAGGAATTTCTTATGAACCTTTGTTTTCTTATTTCAAGGACAATCCTAATTCATTTAAATTTATTTTAGGAGATTTCGTTACAGCCGAAGACGGAACAGGAATTGTTCACACTGCTCCAGCTTTTGGGGAGGATGATAATGTTGTTTGTAGAAAGTATAAAATTCCAATGGTGCAACCCGTTGATGATAAAGGCTGTTTTACTAAAGAAGTTGTTGACTATGCTGGAAAATTTGTTCACGATACAAATGAAGAGATTGTTATTAATTTGAAAAAAGCAGGAAAAGCAATTATGTCAAAAAAGATGGAACACGAATATCCTTTTTGTTATCGATGTGAAACAAAATTAATCTATAGAGCTTTACCTGCTTGGTTTGTTGATATTCAAAAAATAAAAGAAAGACTTCAAGGATTAAATTTAGAAATTAATTGGATTCCAGAATTTTTGAAAGAAGGTCGAATGAGGCATAATATTTCTACTGCACCGGACTGGAATATTACAAGAAATAGATACTGGGCAACTGCAATTCCTGTTTGGAAATCTAAGTTAGGGAAGATAAAGGTTCTTGGTTCAATTGAAGAGTTGAAAAAATTTGCAAAGAAATTACCTCGTGGAGAAATTGACCTTCATAAAGATTATTTAGATGAAGTTAAGTTAAATGTAAACGGAGAAGAGTATACAAGAATTCCTGAGGTTCTTGATTGTTGGTTTGAATCTGGTTCAATGACTTTTGCACAATTTCATTATCCTTTTGAAAACAAAGAATTTTTTGAAAAAAATTTCCCTGCACAATTTGTTGTAGAATATATTGGACAAACAAGAGCTTGGTTTTATTATATGATGGCTCTGTCTGCGATTCTCTTTGATAAAATTCCTTTTGAAAATGTTTTAACAACAGGAACAATCTTGGCTGAGGACGGACAAAAGATGTCAAAATCAAAAAAGAATTTTCCTGACCCAATGAATGTTATTGAAAAATATGGGGTTGATGCATTGAGATTTTATTTACTATCAAGCCCAGTTATGAATGCGGATAACTTCAATTTTTCAGAAAAAGGTTTAGAAGAAGTTTACAAGAAAGTTTTAGTTTTGTTGTATAATTCAAATAATTTCTATTCTATGAATAAAGAAAAAGTTAAAAAAGTTGCATCAAAAAACTTGATGGATAAATGGATTCTTGCTAGATTAAACAAAGCGAATAAAGTAATTAGTGAAAACATGAATTCTTATAACACTATTAAGGTTTGTGCTGAAATTAGAAGTTTTGTCGACGATTTATCTACTTGGTATGTTAGAAACTCTAGAGATAGATTAAATGATAAAACCCCCGAAGCACTTTACACCTTTGAGTTTGTGTTAGAAAATTTTTCTAAGTTAATTGCTCCAATAATGCCTTTTGTTGCTGAAACAATTTACCAAACAATTCATACAAAAAAAGATTCTGTTCATTTAGAAGATTGGCCAAAATTAGAGAAATTCGACGAAGAGTTAATTTTGAAAATGGAACATCTTAGAGAAATTATCTCTTTAGGATTAAAAGAAAGAGATATTACAAAAGTTAGTTTGAAGTGGCCCTTGCAAAAAGTTCTTATTTCTTACAAAGAATCTTTAGAGTTTAGTTCTGAAGAAAAAGAAATTATTTTGGATCAGTTAAATGTTAAAGAAATAAAATTGATTAAGAACAGCGACGAAAATATTAAAGTTGAACTTGATTTAAAACAAACAAAAGAATTAATTGCTGAAGGATATTCTCGAGAAATTGTTCGTGCGATTCAAGCATTTAGAAAAGATTTGGGTCTTGTTAAGGAAAATAAAGTGAACATAAATATTTCTTGCGACGAGGAACTTAGAGGAATGCTTAAAGAGAATAGCGAATATATTAAGGAAAAAGTGAATGCCAAAAAAATGGAAATTGTTACAACTTTCAAGGAAACATTTAAAAACAAAACAAGCTTTAGAATTAAAGAAAAAGAGGGCGAGATTGGATTGGTCGTTACTGACTGATTTTAATTTTTCGACGCTAAAAAACTTAATGTTGCCCTTTTTGAATAACAATCTTTAAAAAGAAAGGTTGCTAAAACAAAATATAATAAAATGATAGTAAAAGAAGAATTTTTGAGCAGACTAAGGAAGATTTTTGATTTGAATTTATATGAGGTTAAAGTTTGGACTGCTTTACTTTCTCGAGGAACTTCTACTGCCGGCGAATTAAGTAATATTTCTGATGTTCCAAGGTCACGTACTTATGATATTTTAGAAAGTTTAGAGAAGAAAGGATTCATTATTATGAAACTTGGTAAACCAATTAAATTTGTTGCATTAAAACCTGAAGAAGTTGTTGAAAGAGTTAAGAAAAACCTTGTTCGTGATGCTCAAGATAAATCAAAGAGATTAGAAAAATTAAAAGGCGACGATGTTTTAGAAGAATTAAGTGGATTATTTACTCAAGGAGTAAAATTTGTTGAGCCAACTGATTTAAGTGGAAGTATGAGAGGAAGACAAAATGTTTACAATCATTTAGATATGCTTGTTCGTGATGCTGAAAAAACAATTACAATTGTTACAACTTCCGACGGCTTAAACAGAAAAATGGAAGCACTTATGCCAAGTTTAGAAAAAGCAAGAAAAAGAGGAGCAATAATTAGAATTGCTGCACCAATAAATAAAAATAATGAAAAGATTGCAAAAGAATTAAGCAAAGTTGCTGAGGTTAGAAATATGGAAGATATTAAAACAAGATTTACAATTATTGACGGCAACCAAGTTATGTTCATGCTACTTGACGATGAAAAATTCCATCCAAATTATGATATTGGTGTTTGGATTAATACTGAATTCTTTGCAAGAGCATTAGAACAACTTTTTGAACTTGCTTGGAAAGATATGAAGAAAGTTAAATAAAATTTCTTAAAAAATGGCAAAAAAGAGAAGAATAAAATGGTATCACAAATTAATTTGGATATTAGGCATATTTGCTTTAGCTTTGTTAGGATATGGAATAATTAGAAATTTATTTTTTTAAGATGAAAACATCAGACAGGTTTTCTATATTTACACAGATATTAAACTTTGCAATTGTTCTTTATTTTACTTCTTTTCTTATAAAAAGAAATCTATTGTCAATTAGTGATTTAGTTATTAGTTTTGTTGGATTACTTGCATCAATTCTTGCAAATATATTTTCAGTAATAGAAGAAGATTAATTATACAACCTCTCCAAATCATCTAAGTTTCTTGTTTCAAAAATTTGTAGTCGTTTCTTTTTTGCGTCTTTATCGTTTTTTGTAAAGTTCATTGCTTGAAGTTTTATTTGTTTAAAGGGAAGTTTATGTTTTTTTGCTAATTTTATATAATCCTTGAAATTATTTTTGAATTTTGTCTTTGTTAGTTTTGAGAATATTTCTGGGTTTCCAATTGCGCTTCTTCCAATCATTACAAAGTCAAACTCTTTTAGTAGCTCGTTTGCGTTTTTCTCGTTAACATTCCCTGAATAAATTACAGGCAATGTTGTTTTTTGTTTTAGTTTTCTTGCAAATTCTATATCTGGCTCACCAGAATAACCTTGAGCTCTAAGTCGTGGATGAATGCAAATAGCGTCGCAATATTTTTCTGCTAGTTTTAAAATTTCAAAAGAGTATTTTGATTTTCTAATTTTAATTGTAATTGGTTTTTTTGTTTCCTCTCTCATTATGTTTAGAATGTTTTCTATCTGAACTAGGTCGTGTTCCATAAAACTTCCAAAGCCGTGCTTTCTTGCAGTAGTTGCTGGACAACCTAAATTAAAATCAAATAAAGAAACTTTCTTTTCGTATTTTTTTATAAATTCTTTTATTCCTTTTGTTTTGTAAGTGAAAATTTGTAAAGCAGGTTTATCTGGAATATCAAGTTCATAAGGATAAAGAGGATGAGTCATTTCTGAATAAACTAATCCAGCTCCAGCAGATTTACAGAGAGTTCTAAATGCGACGTCGTTGATTCCTTCCATTGGAGCAAGAAAAAATCTATTTTTTGGTTTAAAATTCCCAATTTTGTTTTTCATAGATTTAAAGAGAAAATGAAGTTTAAGAAATTAATGCTAGAATAAAAAATAAAAGAAGATAAAAATAAAAAATAAAAAAAGAGAAGTTAACTTCTCAATATTGCCATTACTGCACTAATTAGTGTTGTAACTAAAGCAATCCATCCAACAACTACTACGATTCCCGAACCAATTGCAGTTGTTCCTCCAAGCCAAGAAGGAAGTCTTAAAACTTTTTCAATCATACCAAAGCTTACTGCTAAAGATACAATTACGCCAGTAAACCAAACTACAAAATTAAGAATTTTTCCTCCACTTTGTTTTTTTGCCATTTTTCACCTCCTTTACATCTCCTCTATTGTGTTTATTCCTAAAAGAGCTAAAGCATTTTTTATAACTTGTCTAAATGCTTCAACTAAGGAAATTCTAAATTGTTCTTGCTTTGAACCAATTACAGGACACTCATGATAGAACTCGTTAAATAATTGTGAAAGCTGATAAGCATAATTTGCAATAATTGCTGGATTCAAATTTTCTTTTGCACTAAGAATTGCTTCATTAAATTTTGAGAGTTTTATTACTAATTCTGTTTCTTTTGTCTCTAAACTTGTAAGGGTGTTTGTAACTTTTTTTATTTTTGATTTTTTAATTATTGAAGAAGCTCTTGCATAACTATACAGTAAATAAGGTCCTGTATCTCCTTCAAAAGACACAAATCTTTCTATGTCAAAAATTATATCATTTGTTCTAGTGTTTTTTAAATCTCCATAAAAGATTGCTGCAATTGCAACTGCTAAACTTCTTTTTTCTAATTCTTTTTTTGAAAGTTTAGGCAATCTTTTTTTAATCTCAACTCTTGCAAATTCTTTTGTCTCGTCTAGAATTTCTTTCATAAAAACTGTTTTTCCTTTTCGGGTTGAGAATTTTTTTCCTGATTTATCTAAATATAATCCGTGATAAACATGCTTGCAATCTTTTGCCCAAGAGTAACCCATTAATTCTAAGATTTTGAAAACTTGCTGGAAGTGAAGTTTTTGCTCTTGACCTACTTCGTAAATCATTTCTTTTGCTTTGTATTTAGTTTGTCTATCAATTGCTGCTGCTAAGTCTCGTGTTGCATAAAGGCTGGTTCCGTCGGACTTTTGGATTATTGAAACACCTAAATTATATTTTTTTAAATCAACAATTAAAGCTCCGTCACTTTTTTTTATTAATTTTTTATCAACTAATTCTTTTAAAACATTATTCATATTTTTGTTATACATTGATTCTCCTTGATAAACATCAAAAGTGATTCCAAGTTCTTTGTAAATTTCTTGGAAAGCAGATAAACTTAATTCGTGAAAAGTTTTCCAAAGTCTTATTGCATCTGGGTCTTCATCTTCTAATTTTTTGAACCATTCCCTTGAGGGTTCTTCGTATTTTTCATTAGAATTTACTTTTACATAAATTTCATATAAATGCCCTATTGGGTCTTTGTTTAATTTTGCTTGACTCCCAAATTCATTAAATCCATAAATTAATTTTCCAAATTGTGTTCCCCAATCTCCTAAATAATTTATTCTAATTGGTTTGTAACCTGTTGCTTCATAGATTTTTGATAGAGAATTTCCTATAATTGTTGAACGCAAATGTCCTATCCCAAACGGTTTTGCAATGTTTGGCGAGGAGTATTCTATAACTACTGATTCATTTTTTCCTAAATTAGTTTTTCCGTAATTGTCTTTTCTTTGGAAAATTTCTTTTAGTGTGCTTCTTGCTAAAGCTTTTCTGTCAATAAAAAAATTCAGATAAGGTCCAACTGCTTGAATATCTTCAAACTCTAAAGGAGCATTTCCTATTTCCTTTCTTAGTTCAGTTGCAATCTGGTCTGGAGAGTCACGAAGTTTTGAAGCTAAGAAAAAACATGGAAACGCAAAATCTCCAAGGTCAAAACTTTTTGGAACTTCAATGAACTTTTCAATTTCTTCATTTGAAAGCTTTACGTCTTTTTTTGCTAAAGCTTTTTTTAGAATTTGTACAACTTCCTCTTTCATTAAAAATAAAGTAAGAAAGAAGTTATAAATGTTACTTTAGGACGCTAATCTATTTAGTAAATTCTCTAGGTTTATTCTTGCATTATTTTCACATCTTCCTCTAAAATATTCTGTTTGGTAAATGTGCTCTCTATCTAAAAGGTATCTAAATAAATTTGCATAAGTTACATTAAATCCTTTTGGCATAATAAAATGCTCGGGGGATTTTCCAAATCGTACTAAGTCAATATCACACGCATATGCAGATTCATCTTTTTGAGGAGAATCGTGCTTTAATGCAAGAATTAAAGGGGTTGCTTTTTCGATTATAGAAATTGGCAGATTTAAAGAATTCCAAGATTCTAAAGCAAGTTTTACACTCTCCTCTTGGCTTTTTGGGCTTATATGTCCATACCAAATATTAAGCTCTACTAAAAACGAATTTTGGCGATGAATAAATCTTTTTGAATGCTCTAATTCTTCTAAACAATCTCTAACAAAATCTATATTATAATCAGGCCTATTTTTATAAAAACTTAATACATGGGAAAATCCTGCACCTAAATCTCCTGTTGCTTGAAGATGCCTTAGTAAATCTTTATATTTTCCTTTTAGTTTAATCTCTTCATCTAC
>Ga0265297_10006405_pt1 | contig 17134 bp, 16 predicted proteins | sample Munlanlwell13791_FD_192502 | JGI IMG/M metagenome (GOLD analysis project Ga0265297, IMG submission 192502) | Leachate microbial communities from a municipal landfill in Southern Ontario, Canada - Leachate well 137-91 | ecosystem: Engineered > Solid waste > Landfill > Unclassified | place...
TAGCCATGTAGATCATCGGGTAAGAGTTACTTTCAACCGTGTAACTTGTGTTTTCAAATAAGTTAACCAGTTGATCCGCGTTTTCTTGATAATGGCAATCCAGAACACCTAGAACCATTTCATACCCCGCCGGGATTGCCGTGCAGGAATACCGCATGAGTTTAGCCAAAGTCTCTGCCGTAACCGGCTTATTGCATACGTCTGCACTGCACCCTTGGGTAATACTCCCGAAATTCAGGTAAAGTCCTATCCGTTCATGGCGGTAAAGCCTTGGGTAGTATTCATTTCCATGTAATTCCACCTCTTTAAGTTCTTTCTCGGCCCCGCCCCAAGTGTCAAGAATAGCTACCCGCCAATATTTTACCGGCTGGCGCAGATATTGAGGAACCTTAAACGAATACCATTGGTTGATAACATCCTTGTCTTCCAGCGCAGTATAACTGATAGCGAGCATATCATCCACGGTAAACTGGTCTGGACGGATCGTTACCAATCCATCATCCCGACTCAGTGTGTACGCGCCATAACCGGACGTGGCGGAGAGCCCAAGCTCTGAAAGGGCTGTTCCACCCACGATAGTCACGATAGAGGACGTACCAATGATGCTGGATACCACCCGGAGGCGGTTATTGATAACTTCAACCGATCCATACGTTATAAGATTGTTCATGAACAGCGCGGCTTCGTAGGCGGTCGATGTGGCTCCAAACCCGGAAAAGGTTACAAGGGTTACATGACCATTAATGTTGACCGTGACGTTAAGTCCATTCAGATCCTCACCGGAGTAATCAGCCGTTCCGTCCACATACGCATAAGGATGCCGGAGAACCGATGCTGTCTTCCGGACAATCGTGCTGTATTGTGGGAAACCATTAGATAGCATGACTTTACCGTAAAGCTCTACATCGTTACCGCTAATCTCTTTTATCTGGACGCACGTCTTATAGCTCCCGTTTTCCAGCATAATCCATTCATCATCGGCAAACAATGTCGGGTCCGATACCTCGATAATGGTATCATCGGCGGTAGCAGACCGAGTAAGGTACCCATAAATGGTAGCCGAAGGCGTAACCACGTACAATCTTTCGTCCGGAACATCCTCAATCAGGGACTTCCGGGTATAAAACTGATAGGTTCCGGGTACGTACGTACCCAAATAGTGGTTGTATCGGTCAAAGCACCCCACGCGGTATTCCCCATCCCGGTACCATGTGAACCCGTCTGTGGAATGCTCGATAGCGAAGTCCCGGATACCGTTCCCGCCAAATACCCTGACCCAAGACGGGAGCTTATCATCATCAAAGGTGAATTGAATCGTATTATCAGTATCCGATATCAGGGGCTTCCACGAGGATTGTTCCGACTGGTCTACCGCGAGAATAGCGTCATAGCCGATTTGGGCGGAAGACGCAGTAACTTCTCTAGGAGTCATGTAGGACTTATGGACATAATCCTCTGAGAATCCTGTAATGTCTCCCGGAAGGTCATAGAAGTACCGCTTTTCCGGATCCGACGTGTCTACGGACTCATTATAGGTATATTTCAGGGAATTGGTGTTCCGCGTCGAGATAAGAACGTTATCCACAAACGCCCGGCTGAGGCAGCTAACGCGGGAGATCATATACCCATAGAGTTCATTACCATCATGGGTGCATTTCCGTTTATACCATGGCACCGCCTTCTTAATCTCTTCGCGGGCCTGTGTAATCGGAATATCGTCATTGAAGTTAACCCCAAGGAGTTTACCAATCGGGGCCAAAAACATCGGATCCGTGTTATCCACGTCCAACATGACCGGGAAAGCATCCAAGAGCCCCTTGGCTTCGTCCAGAACAAACCCTATAGCTTTCAGATACCTTTCCAGCGGCCCTTTCTTCTCTCCGGTTTCGTCCAGATTGAAGTATTCCCCCGTGGTATCCTGTGTTGGATCCAAAGCTATCTGAATTTCATCATCCATCGCTAAACCTCACCATCTTGGGTATGATAGATCGCCGGGAGGTTATCCCAGAGCTTTTGCGGGAAATACCCCGTCTTGATCCCCATTCCGCGCCCCAGATTCTCTTCATCTGTCACCCACTGACCAGAAGAAATGGACTTGGCAAAGAATCGGTAGAAATACACCTTATTCTCCACGATACCTCTACCGGTTATGCCTTGATTCTCAAAGTAATACGCAGGTAAATCTGCATAATTCCTTGAAAAGAAAGGAGTTACACCATCTTCGGTCGTGAATACCACAATACCATCATCGGGATGGGTCGGGAAGTCATATTCCCGCCTGACAAGCCGATAATCCTCAGTCAAGGCCGGTGATGGAGGTTCCCAAGTGATAATCAGTTGTGGGCCTTCCACGCCGCGATAGATAAAGAACTGCGTAGGCATGATGGTACTGACCTGAGCCACTACCACCGTTGGCTGTGGGACAATAACCGAGGATCCCAGAATCGGGGTACGAATAGGCGTTACCGAAGACGGGTAACCGACCAGAGACGTACCCAGTATAGGAGTTGGAGTTACTATAACACCCATTTGTCACCCCTACAGAGAAAAGATCTTGGCGGTATTGGTGTTCCACTGGATATTGAAATCCCCATTATTCATCAGGATCGGCAGTCCGCTACTAGTGTCGATGTATGCGATAAGCGGTGAAGACGCTTCCGACCCCGTATCCTGATAAATCACCATAGCATCTACTTGCCCGGTTACTGAAGTTATAAGGACATTATCAGCACTTGCAACCCCTGCCGTCGCCGTTTTCGTGGTCAGGGCGGCAGATGTAGCAGTCCGGGCCGGTGCTGGTATATCGGACAAGAATTCGTCCGCAGTGACATCCGCTGTGTAATAGGTACGGTCAATCAGCACCACTTTGATTGTCGCGGCAGTCCAATTCAGCGCGCCGGTGAGAAATCTGTTCTTTGCTGTCACATAGAGAGCATTCGCCATGATTCATTCCTTATCGTACACAACCCTTGTTGGAGGATTCTTCCACATAAGCAAACCGAAGCGTTACATTCCCTTCGGTAAAGAATTCATCAGTATCCATAACCACGTTGGCTATCTTGGGAGACGTTCTGACTATGGCTTTATCCTGTACAGACATTGGGGTAGTCCCTGAGAACAGAGTAAACCCGAAATAGCCATTCGTTGATAGGAATGGAGCATCCAGCGAACCCGTACCCTGAATACCAGCGTTATAGCCCCTTACGGAGAACGTAGTTGGGGAGGTAAATACGATTGTCCACTCCTCATTGATAGCGTCATCACCGACAAACCACGCCGTGGCATCAAAAGTAGCATTCCCGGACCAAATTTCCAATTCCGGGGTGGGCTGTCTTGAATATTTGACAAAATCCACATAAGCCACACCTTCGGAACCATCAATAACACTGGTTATGTCGGAAAGATATGAGGCTTTGCCAAACCCAGTATAGGTACTGGATTGGATATTAAAATAGTCATCTATGCTTTCCCGGACATTTGTGTCTACCGTCGAGGTTGCATAGTTGGCATACATAAAGATGTTGGCTTCAATATCAATCGGCTGATATGCTGGATCAAAGAGCTCTACCGTGGTTCCCGCGATTTGTCTTGGCGCAAGATAATCCAGAATATCCTGTTTTTGGCTCAACGCCATGGGTGAACCGTCTTCGGTAGCCACAAAGAGCGATACCGGGATGGCACTGGAGCGGTTACAGTTGTGCCAGCGGTCTACCGTGGCCCGGACTGCATTGACATTATCCCGGATATCCGTCAGGGCTTCAAAGTCTTCCAGTGTAATAGCCCTATAAAGAGCTCTAAGGGCCCTTGGGCCTTCAACCTTGGCGGATTGGATAGATTGTTCATCTGTGCCGCCCGTAGCAGAGTCGGGGTTTGTAGCCCCTACCGCGATGGGTGATCCACTATAGAGGATTTGTGAGTCAACAATCGTAATGGTATTGGAGCCGACATTCCCCTGCGTCCCGCCGCCGACACGGTAGATAGCCGACACGATAGCACCATTTGCGGGGATCTTTCCTTGACCGTTATCCCCGAAATAGATATTGACTACCCCATTGGCGTTCCGGAACAGCATACAGTCTTGAGAACAGCTTTCACTGTCTACAAGGGTTTCTACGATTGTCCACTTGGTATATCCAGCACCTTCATTGACGTAAACCAATACAGAATCATCAATTACAGGAGTTTCCGGGAGGGTAAATATCTGGTTTGGTGCTGCATTGGACTGCCCAAGAATGATCGGATCATCAACAGTACCGGAAGTCTTGCCCTCTACGGCGCTTACCGAACCCGTGGTGTATCCCGATGGGATAGTCAAGGCTACTTCGGTCTCAAAATAGATCGGGGTTGCCGACGTGTCTGCATACGTATGCAGTAGGGTTCCCTTGGGAATCAGGAGATCCCCGGAAAGGGCTTGGTCAATGGAGAAAGTGACATCCACCGTCGCGGCGGTCTTCCCCCGGAGCTCATAATCAATCAGCTTGAGAAGGTTGACAACGGATTGACGGGTAATCGCCGTGGGGAGGAATGATTCTTCCGCCATCCGGTCGATATAGAAATGGAGGTTATCCCCCATGTAGGCAAGGAGTTCCATCAGGACAACGCCGAAATCACTGGGGTTCATGTCTGTGTATTCAGGGCAGAAAAACGGCAATGTCCTGAGAAGGTCATCACGAAGGGATTCATAATCCCTTGAGGTATAGTCAATAGTCGGTACGCGCCAAGATTGTGTCGCCATTTATCACTCCTAACCGAATTGTGCTGTACTTTGTGCGTCCGTTACCCATGATTCCTGTTCCGCCGGGTCAAGAAAATACGGGAAGACCAGATTCCGCTTAACATTAGTCTTTATCACCGTATAGGTTACACTGACATCCAACCGGCCTTCTTGACGGAATGAACGGTCGATATAGATGGTTTCAACGATTACTCGGGGTTCCCAGCGTTCAATAGCCCCCTTTACAGCATATTCTACCTTGGCATCCAACGCCGGATCATTAGGACGGAACACGATTTCCCTGAGATAAGAACCAAAAGACCTCCGCATGACGCGGGAGCCTACCCGGATACCAAGGATCTGAAGGATACTTTCTATGATATGCTGATCGCTCTCAGATTCTGTGACCGCGCCGAAAGCTGAGACACCCCCTGATCTCCGGGTAAACCGGAAGGGGAATGCCATACCACGACCTAGAAATCCACGAGGGTCAGCCATAATTATTCCTTACCTACAAGACCTTCAAGCAATGCCGCCAGTTGACGTTTCCCCTGAATAGTAGCCAATCGCCGCTCCAAGTCAAGTTGTTTTTCCATCTTTGACGTGGGCTGGACTGCATCAATCTCCCGGTCAATGAAATGAATCAGCATGTCAAAAGCGGCATTCAACGGATCTTGCTCCGATGCTACGAGGATATTCTTTGACTTAACCAGATGCTGCCGTTGGTTTTGCAATTTTGAGATAGCAAAGTTCATGACACGGATTTCATCTACCAGCTTATCCCGGAACTCCTTGAGCTGCCGGTATTGGTATTCATCCACGTCCCGGAGAAGCATTTCTCTCAGGGTTGTCAGAGTAAGTCTGTCACTATCACTGAAATCCATTTCCGAGCTCCTTAGCCTTCATCTGCATACACGTTAGGACTTCCCGTCACCTGTGGGTTAGGCGGATGCGGGCAAGGATCGCCCTTGTGGTCATCGCCTATTCTCGCCACCGGTATATTATCCGCAAAAACTGTAGGACTACCATCTTTTTGAGTAGTAGTCCCGCAATGCGTGTCAATGTCCCCTATCCTATGAACCGGGCTGCTATTGGCATACGTGGTGGGACTTCCACCGGTAGCCACCGCCCCACACGCATGAACATCCCCGATACGGCATACTTTCGGCATATCCGTTATTCCTAATTATGGTCAATTCGGGGTGCGTTATCTACTATGTGCGTATCAGAGTTACGTGTAAATTCCCCCTTGACGGTTGTAGTGTTATACCCATCAACGTTCAAGGTCTCGTTTCCTACCACGTACTGGGTATTATCACCCTCCACGACCCGGATAACATTCCCATGAATCCGTTCCGAAAGGTCACCATTTATCTCAGAATAGACGTTACCAACGACCTTAATACGGACATTCCCGTCGGTATCAATATCCACAAAGGTTCCCGAGGCATGGTAAATCTTAATCCGTTCATGGTCTGGCGTATCATCAAACTCCACGGTATGCCCAGAAAGGGTCTTGAAGACGTGATTATATGGATACTGGGCCCCATAGGGGTCTGGAACCGGTGGGGTGGCCGGATTAATGCTTTGAACGGTGTTATCCGGGGTTCCCTGAGCCAGCGCCGGTGGCGGGGTGGCCTGTGAATACCAAGTCCCTGACCAGATAGGATAATTAGGATTCCCTGACTCGAATTCACACCAAACGGCATCACCCGTGTTCGGGATATGGAAATCACCCTTTTCATGCACCCCATCGGATCCGGTAACCCCGACCTTGCCAAATGCCCAATCGGTCACCAAGGTCTCCCCGAATATCTCGGGAACCTTCAGGCGGACGCGCCCAAGCATCTCAGGGTCTTTATTGTCTACAACAATAGCCCGGTAGCAAAACGGGTAGACATTCTTATTTGTGCTTGAAAACATTACTTAATCCTTGTATTGCACCGCTGACACCACTTGACCCTGACCCACCGGTTATTACAGAACTCCAAACGGCATATGACTTCTGTCCGGCATACCGAACAGAGTGTTGTATCCAAATCCTTCCGTGAATCTATCCGTTCCGCCATAGCCTTAGCCTGATCTGCTTTGGCTTGGTCAAGTGGTATAACCTGTTGTACGACAACGGGTTGTGTAGAAGTTACTATCTGTGCTCTAGCGGCGCTTGCCATCTTTGACCCGCAATTACATCCCATTATTCTCTCACTTCCACAAGTTGGGTAGGCGTATTGGACACTTTTGATTGTCCGGGGCCACCCTTCCACGTCCGGGTAAGAAGGACTTCATTCGTATAGATACCACGTTCATACCTATGATACACGTCGGTCATGTAATACAACCCGCTTGCGCGGCCTACACCGGCAAGTTCTATGCTATCACGGGCTCTTAGCCATTCCACACCTACCACCTTTGCCATACCCTTCATGACCCAGCGGGAGTTTTCAGAGAATCCTTGGACTTCCGTCTGAAGAACATACGGATCCCGCCCGGAGTGGTAGACGTACTTCTGGTTTTTCTTCCCGCCATAGGATACAATATCAGCCCACCGCTTTACACCACTGGTTGTGCCGTAAGAGGCAGCATTTGTGGTAAACTTCCCGATTCCGACCTGAGACAGTGGATCATCGGTATCCTGTGACGATACGGTATAGGCCAGACCCGACAGGGGGTCGATTTGGCTACCCTCGACAACATTACCCTCTTGGAGCGGTTCGCCCCAGACCGAGAATCCGCTGATTTGGCTATCATCGCCTTTGTAGTAAACCATCTTGATCCCACTATCACGGAAAAGCGGCTTGTGAAAGTGGAGGATACTGTTCTCAATATAGAGCTGGTAGCCGTATTGTTCGGCCCGCTCTTCAAGGAAATCCCAGTCGGATTGGTTCATCTGGGATACCTGTCCCCAAATGGGTTCTGTGTCCTGTACCGCCGCAAGGAACCCATACTTCTTGGCTATCTGTTGGACAATCTGTGAGTCGGTAAGATTGTTCCATACAATACGTTCCTGACCAAGACCCATCATGAATTCTTCACTGACCCCGACAAGTTCGATACTCCCGGCTAGGCCGTCACCTTGACCAAACATCATTTTGGCCCCAAGGGAGTAGAAAGTCCCTCCGATTTGCTTAAATCCAGTGGTTTTATACCCCATCTGGACCCGGATTGGCTTATACTCGTCCCAAATCGGGTCATTGGTGAATCTCAGTAAGTCATTATCAAATAAGATAGATACCCGTGACATTCGGTGCTCATGCGTCAAGTGAACCGTAACCCGCTTAACCATGCTTGCATAGTTATCCTCGATAGGCTTACCGTCAATTTCAATGATAAAGGCGCTAGCCATACGGACTACCGGCGTTGGCGTTTGAAAGCTCTTGGTTGCCGTGGAGTTACCCGAGCTTGCGGTTGTCTTAAGACCACCGGAAGCGATTGTCTGTTCCAATTCCGTTACTGCATTGACTGCATCCACGATACCGCCAGAGACCCCGGAGACGTTGGTAACCTGATTGGACTGTCTACCCAGCGTGGCGAGCTTTGAAGCCACACCGGAAAGGCTTAGGTCAATATCCAGCCGTGTGGTTATAGAGGCATTGATTTGAAGCCCAGCAATCCCTGCGGAGCCTCTAAAGGCTGATTTAAGGGAGTTCATGGACTGGATGATACCAAGGACTTCCCCGGATTTACCGGATCCAGCCGCCATATTGACAATATCAGATATAGTCGGGAGCCGTAGCTTTGCCGACAATGACACTTTGAACCCGCCAATACTGGCAAACCCAGTCCCACGGGCCAAAGAAGTGATAACCCCGGTACGCCACGTCCCGGCGCGGATGAGCTTATTGGCTTCCGCTTTCCATTTCCCTACGGCCTTGGTAACTTGGCTCTGGGCATATGACTTAACGACCGACGTGGCCTTCTTACCCCAATTCATTGAGTTCCCTCACCGGAATGATGATCTGTTGACCCGGAGTCAAATCCAGAGGCCACAAGATTCCATTGATTTCCGCTATCAGCCACCAAAGGCGTTCTTTATCATCCACAGAACCAGCAAATCGGTATGCAATATCATCAAGGCTGTCCGCGACGGTTACCGTATAGAGGATCCAGTCGGAATTGACATCCTGCTGAGTAAGGGCTTTTCGCGGGTGGAGCCATTTACGGGGGATATCATCCGATCCCGGAATAGTGGTGTAAGGGATACCCTCGTAACGACTTCCATGAAATACTGACATCTAGCCCTCCTGCATACGTATGCAGTTACAGTTTTACACTCACGAATTCCGTGAAATTAACCGATACTTCGGCCCAAATAGGTTCACCCGACAGAGGACTCAGCTTCTTGTAGGTGATCTCCGCGCTTGTGATAAAGGCTACAAAGGGTTCATCAAACAAATTGACAAATACCGGGGGTGGCCCGCCCAGTGTCCCACCGAATAGCTCAAACTTACCGGCCTTTTCATCGGTGCGCTCGCCCCATTGTGAGTTGGTCTTAGACGGACGTATTGTCTCTTCTAACCAATTCAGGGAGTCCTTGACGCTCATGGCGGAACTGTGGCGGCTTCGGAATTCATCACCCCATGTCGAGAAAAGGAGAACCATAGACCACGTATTGGCCTTGCCTTCTTTGAATTGGAAGCGTTCCGTTCTGACACCGGTCGTTCCTACCCCGGCAATGTATTCGGAGCTGACACTCTTCCGGACTGTTTCTGGGTTATAATGGCATACCATTTCATCATTGCTGAATTTCGGGGAGTTACCCACGATAGCCATTCTGGTAATAGACATCTTCTTCTGTGCTACATGGATCTGACCGCTATTGCTGACTTCATAACGACCGGCGGTATCCCGCCCAGATACGTCAAGGTCTTTTATTGCCTGCTTCTGTTCCGGTGTTGGGTTAGTATTCTGCGAAGAATACCATGCATCCATATAGGCGTCACGATGCGAGGTAAATGTCGGTTCATTCTCTGCCATTTTATCGTATCCCGTGTAAAGAGCCACCGGCATCGCCGTAGCCGAGAATATTCATTTTCCTGTTAATGCTAACCATGGCCTGACCCAGAACATAATCATCAAGGATGATCTGGATCGGCACGCTTCCCGAGGGTGTTGAGGCCTCCGCGCCGGACGTTGTTTCTTGCGGAGCCCTTGGTATATTCGGCACCGGGACGGTAGAGGCCATTGCTACCTGCCTAGCCGGGGATGGCATAATGCTCTTTCCAAAGTTCACCACGGGCTTCTGGGTGTTAGGAACCACGGCAGTCTGCTCACCTGTTGGCATCTGTGTAGCATCATTTGCGGCTTGTTGAAGAGCTGCCGCTGCTGATTGAGACGCCGCTGTAGTATTCTGTGATGCTATGTTTGCCGCGCTAGCTGCAAGGACAAGAGTATTAGCGGCAGAATTTGCTGCTGTTGTAGCTTTGGCGGCCTGCTGTTGCTGTGCAGCAGCAACTCCGTGGAGGTCATTATAATCCTTAGCCGCTTTATCTGCCCTAGCTTTAGCCGCTTTATAGGCATCCGTTTCCTGATACTTGTCGGCATCAGCTTTATCTCTAAGTCCAATCCATTCAAGGAATTCCCCGAATAGCTTCTGGGCACTCTTCAATGCCCCACCCAAGGCATTCGTGACCAAAGCACTAAACTTAACCATGATAGCTGCCATGCCGTCACCACCGAAATAGTAGGTAAACATGTCAGCCATGTCTTGGAGCCAAGCTATCGTGTATCCAATAAGGAAAATGGTGTTATGCAGCCAGTTAGCTACCTCTTTGAATACCGCCCCTACCCACCACCCGAAGTCTTCCATCCCTTGTGACATTTCGTCAATACCCTTCTTACCGCGTTCAAAGGGTGTTATCAGGGATACAAGGGCATCCCAAAGATGAGTAAACTGCTCTGCTGCGTCACCAAACCCAATAGAGAACCCTTTTGTGAAGGATTTCCATGCCCCACTGAGCTTTGCCATGACATTATCCATGCCGCCCATGGCAGATATGACCAAGCCAAGCGCCAGCGCGATAGCTCCCGCGATAGCAATATAGGGAAGCATCGCTGCCAGAAGGGATAGTGCGGCGGGTAAGGCAGACCACATAGCCTTACCCATAACGGTTATACCACCAGAAGCGAGGCCTGACGCACCGGCTTGACCAATGAACGCGGTTGAAAGGGTGCTAATAGTTCCAATAGCGATAGTTGCTATCTTAGAGACAGCAAGGTAGGCCGTGGCAAGACCCAGTACAAGACCTATCAAGCCCTTAATCGGTCCCGGAATAGCATCAAGGATATAAAGGAAAGCACGGAACATCGCGATAAGCATGGCAAAGACCGGGACAAGGTATTCCCCGAAGGATCTGGCGATCTTCTTCACGTCTTCCCAGAGCCTCTTCATCTGTTCCCCGACACCACCTACAACCCGAGCATAGATATCGTGGATAGTCTCAATACCCAGCGCGTCACGACGTTGTGCTTCAATAGAGTCGTTTACAACCTTACCTTGCTTGGAAAGCTCCTGCAACTGCTGAAGTTCTACTGCCGTAAACTGTCCCGATGCTAGGATATACCGGCGTTCCGCTGCTGTTAGACCTTCAAGACCTTTCTGAAGTGTCGCAATAGCCTGAACAGGGGAAGTAAGCATCTCCTGTGCTGCCTTGTTGAAGAAGCTGGGCAACCCGGAAAATTCCTTACCATAGGACTGAATGTTACGCATGAATTTGCCGAACATGGCCTGAGCGCCTTGCGCCGAGCTGGTGGCGTTCTCAAAAGCCGCCGCGAGTGCTAAGGCATTTTTCGTGCTTCCACCAAAGGCCATGGCAAGAGAACCGCCCTGAAGGGCAAAATCGCTAAGTGTATCCATTCCAGCACCGGTTTTTGCTGCCAGAACACCCATGGCGGAGCTCATACGTTCGAGTTCCGCATTGGTAAGGCCAAGCCCTACCTTGAGTTCCCGCATCATCTTACCGACTTCTTCCATGCTCTTATTCATGACCGCACTGAGTTCTCGGGCTTGTACGGTCAGCCGTACCATGGATTCTTGTGTCATCCCCTGTGTACGAATAAGCTGTGAAAATACCGACACTGCATCCTTGAGGCCGGAAGACAATCGTCCGTACCGGTTTACACTATCTGTCAATACAATGTTTTGTTTGGCATAGATATCAGAAGTTCGCCTAACCGTGGCGTCGATCTCGTCATAGGACTTAACGACGGTACCGAGGACGTGCTTGAGGTACATATAGGCTTTGGTTAGGTCGGATAGTTTTGTAGCAAGATCCTTAAGCTCTTTGATAGAGCTTGCCACGTCTGCGAGAATGCGGATTAGGGTCGTTCTGACTGTGCTGGTTGATCCCGCAGACATGGCATCTCCTATAACCGTTGTGACCCAAATTGTGACCTTGAGTTCATTTCTTCTTCTTGCTGCCGCAACTGCTGTAGTTCTTCCTCACACTTTTCAAACCAGTAGATACGTTCGCCTTCGGGCATATTCATGATTTCTGTATATGTCCACCCGGTCCTGACAGCACTTATTACCCAAACGTGGGTGTGTATCGTTTCTTCCACGTTATGGGTAAATATGTCAAGCTGTTCCTCGGTTACTCCCGAAGGCGGAACAAAAAATCCGATGATGCAAGAGACAGCCGCAGATCACCACCACACATGGGGCATTCCGCTGGAATCTCGAAATCAGGGCCGGGGAGCATCCGCTGGAATTCGTCCAGAACGAAGTCGGCCTGCTGAATCGGGAGCTCATCGAAGATTGCCAGTGTCAGATCCTTAGGATCCTTGCCGTTCCACGAGATAAGGCAATTATACATCAATGCATAGGTGCCTTCCACGGGGTTCTTCATGATATACCGCATGGCATTAGCTTGATCCACCCCGTTCGGGAAGGTAAAGACCGCATTGAAGTCCGAATCCGGGTCAGCGATGGTAAACTGTGGTACACCATCAATTACCGTGTATTCCAAGCCGTCCAACTGATTGATCTTGATATCCGCGCTCAAATCGCTTGTCATGGTCAGCTTTTCATTACAGTGCGGGCAGTTAATGATCGTTGTGAGCTTGTCACCCCGGCTGATCTTGCGGATTTCCAGTGCCAGAAAGTCACGGTCTCCGATGAAAAGGTCGCTAATAACGCCATTTGTGATTCTTGGGAGCCCGTCAATGGAAACAACACAATCCATAAGGAGTGTGTTGAGAAGTTTTACTGCGTCTGAGCGGACTTGCTTGGACGCCAGCTTCTTTTGGGTTCCTCCCGTCATGGGGCGAATGACACACCGGCGGTATCGGTTTTCACCATTAAAGATACCAATAGGAAGTTCTACACTGATCTCATTCATGACACAACCCTCATTAGGACAAACGACACAACAAACTGCATACGTATGCAGTCATTAAACGGTAGTACCGGGGCCACGACCCTGCGGGTTATTCTGGCCGGGGCTTTCAACCTTCATGCCCTCGTGCTGAATAGTCACGGATTCGATAAGGACTTCATTACCCATGGCGTTAAGCGCACCGGTCTTGAGTTCGCTAGGCCAAGCATTAAAGAGGGTCCATTTCTTTCCGGGGGTATTGCTATCGCCCTTACCGTACATGGAAATCGTAATTGGCCGACGGTAATTCGGGGGGATAATACCATCACCATAGCCTACACCGCCATTGGTCGTGGTCGCATCTTCATACGAAGCGCATTCGTTACGCCAATCGAGAAGTGTGGTGCTATTACTGGTACCGCGCTGCATTGTGACCGGTTGCCATTCAATCAGGCCCGGAAACTTACGCATCCAAATCGGCATATTACCTTCGCGGTATTGTACCACGGCGGACACGCTACTCAATCCATCAACCTGAGAAAAACCGATTTCTGCATCCCCGATGGAGACTCGGAACCGATAACCCATATAGGGTTCATACGAGGTAACATCAGCCATAATAAAAACTCCTCTTAACCAAAAGTATATTCAAACTCATCCGCCACATGACTCTCTGCGGTGTATCCTTCATAGGCCAAAACAACCTGTTGAATAAGCAAATCTTGTGACATTGAATTGAAGTCACCTATCTTTATCGCTTTCGGGTACGCATCGAACAGCTTATACAGAATGTAGCTTGTCCAATCCTTTGCGTACGCCTTTATCGAAACCGTGTTCCTGATGTAATCTTGTGAGTAGTTACCTGTGTATCCTGCGGCTAGGTTTGAAGTTACGTTATCAAACCATGTCTCTAATGCTGTGCCGCCCAAACGGACTCCCATGGAGAATGTAATATCTGAGCTCTCCATGACACTTGGTAATTTTACAGGAGCAACCGTCTCCGTCAACTCTGTCCATTTGCGTTCACCACGGGATTTAGAAATACCCGAGATACGCTGAAATCCATAGTTGAACCCAGATTCGGATCCAAAAGCCACTCTAAATCTAAAACCACCAAGAGGATCTTCTTGTAGCATAGTCGTCAAGGGGGGCTTTCGCCCCCCTTCCTTTCCTCTTAGGCGATACCTTCGGTAACAGAGCTTCCATCGTACCACAGGCCAAGGCTGATAACGAAGAACTCGACCGGCAGCGGGGGATTCAGGCCGATTTCCATATTCAGGCGGCCATCCTTACGTTCACTGTCCGGGTTGAGCTCCGCATCACACTTGACGTAGTAAGCCCTCTTAACGTCATTACTCGGGAAGAGCATACCACGGGTCCACAGGCCGTACATGAATTCGTTGTTGACCTGTTCAACCTGATCCCACAGACGGGGATCATTCACCTTCATGATAACCCAGCGGTTACCGATCCGGAGGCTTGCCTTGACGTAATTCAGCAACCGGCGGACGTTCACGTATTGACGGCCATCCATGGTATTCCACAGGGTACGGCAACCGTAAATCCGGATGCCATCACCGGGGAACCAACGGATCACGTTAACCCCGACCGGATTGAGAAGGTCTTGGTCAGCATCGCTGGCGTGGTACTGGGTATCAATAACATCCCGCAGAAGAACGTTCGCCGGGGGAACATGCACACCTTCGGTAGCCGCTGTACGGGCGTACTGTCCGCACACGATACCCGAGGGAGGAATCAGCATGTTCAAGTCGGTATTGTCCGGATCGTTAACTTCAATCCACGGGTAATACAGCGCCGCGTAGGAGCTGTTGATGTTGAGCTCGAACACACGGTAGTTGTATACCTCTTGGGGCATATCCGTCCATTCCGGGCAGTCCATGACGTACAGGACTTCCCCGCGCTGTTCCGCATACGCAGTAGCAGCAACTTGCATGGCCGTGGTCGTGATACCGGGAACGGCGAAGAAGTTAAGGTCGCTGACTTCATCGAAGAGATACATGCCGGTCTTGGGATCAACATCACTTCCGATATAATCATCATCAACCGGGGTAACACCATCGACACCGCCAGCCAAGGACTGCTTCACCACCGGGCGGGGGATCTTCATCCACTCATAAGTCGGGGTGGCGTAGAGGTCTGTGACTTCAATCTTCACTGAGCGGTTCGAGATACCGCTGAGAAGGTTCAGCACGTAGCTATTGGCGTCTTCCATCATGGACAGTTGGATAAAGGTCTGTTCCGCATATTGACCCTTCTCGTACACCTGAATCTGGAACTCTTGAGATACCGCCAAGGCACCAGAAGCAATCGGGGTAATCAGGCTTACATCGTCAAACTTGATGATATTGCCGTCAATGCCGGTGATAATCACTTCGGTCATGGTTGTACCGTCCATGATCGTTACCAGACCACCGATTTCAAGGCCAGCCGTATTCCCAACCGTAACTTGGGTATCCCCATCACTGAGGATTGCCGTGGTTGTGGTGGACATCTTGTGGTTACTCGAACTGGCAAGGACGGAACCCGCCGGAAGCTGCGCGGTGAGGCCGGAGACCGGGAACGCCAAATCGAGGGTCTTGGTCGAGGTATCCACGTCATAGATGATATTGACAAACATATTCGCGGGAGTCGTGGGGTCATAACAGTAGATCACGTCACCCTTTTTGATATCCCGGAGACTGGATACAACCACTTGGGTATCCGCGTTATCCACAGGATTCCGGAACGTGGTAGACCAAGCCGTTGTGGAGATGCTCAGTTGGTTACCCCAAGCCCCTTCGGAGTTTGCAGTAATCATCAGGGCATTCTGGAAGGACGCTGCCGAACCATAGTGGACAACGTTATCAAACCCAAACGCGGTAGCCGTGGTCGATACCATGACCTGAATAGTAGCGGTTGCACCAAGGCTTGTGGACTGAATCTGCACCTTACCGGTTGTGGTAGCAGTAGCGGTAGCACCGGTCAGGGTCAGATTGATAACGCTAACGGCTGTAGCGGCAGTCACGGCATCAATCAGAGGCACGTTACCGGTACCGTAGGTAGTCGCGGCTGTCAGGCCGAGCTTGGTAAGGGCTGTACCACCAACGATTTCAACACTTGCGGCTGTACCGGCGGAATCCGAGGTAATCCTAATGAATCCACCGCTTACCGTGACCTTGGCAAGACTGATAACCCCGTTGAGGTATGCCGCAACTTCTTCTACCGTGGCCGGATCCGGGATACCGTTAATCAGAAGGGTCTGATCCGGTGTTCCATCCACGGACAGGATAACCGTCAGGGCATTCAGGCCGACACCATCAAAGGCTGACCCAGTTACTTCAGCGGGAGCCGCTGTGAAGACGAATGACTGCGGCGCGCCACCATCTACCTCAACGTCAAGTGAGTCTCCGGGTTCCAGATTGAACGGACTGGCGTTGGCAGAGATAACCGTAGCCGAAGCCGGTTCACTACCGAGGTTCTGGAGGTTACCATAGGCAGGATCAGCCCCGGCACCAACGGCGCGGGCGATATAGCAGCGGGTTCCGCCCTGTTTGAAGAAATAGCGGACGGCCTGATACAGATGACTCCCACGGTAGGAACCACCATAGTTGTTCACAAACTGTTGGAAGCTGGAACAGAAAACGGCCCGGTCGGTATAGCCCTTTTCGGCTGAACCGACAAAACCGCAAGTGTTTACACCAACACCCACAATACGGGGTTCGTTATCTCTCTCGATAACGTACACTCCGGGGTGTGTAGTCTCTATGCCCAATATGGCCATTATTTATACTCCTTTATCAATCGAAGTTTATTTTCTAACAACATAATGGCTATTTCCGCGCCATCAAAGCGGTAACATTCGTTACAAATTTCCCCTTGAGGGCTTTCTGTACTTCAGGACTTGCCAAATCCGCATTTGACATAGCCGCCGAAATCTCTCCCTTGGACAGACACATCGAGCGGGTAGTCCCATCCGAATCCTTCGGAAGGTTGAACGTCAGCATGGTACGGGAAATGTTCTTGATAAAATTACGTTCCATTTGAATCTCCTAATCCTCTATGATATCGCCTTCATCACCGTAATAGGTCGAAATATACCTGATTCTCT
>Ga0265297_10006408_pt1 | contig 17130 bp, 16 predicted proteins | sample Munlanlwell13791_FD_192502 | JGI IMG/M metagenome (GOLD analysis project Ga0265297, IMG submission 192502) | Leachate microbial communities from a municipal landfill in Southern Ontario, Canada - Leachate well 137-91 | ecosystem: Engineered > Solid waste > Landfill > Unclassified | place...
AATAGAGGTTTACATAACCTTTATTATTAAATACAATATTCTCTGGAAGTTGAGTTAAATTATAGAGGGCTACATAACCTTTATTATTAAATACAGTATTCTCTGGAAGTTGAGTTATATTATCAAGAGCTACAAAACCTTCATTATTAAATACAGTATTTTCTGGAAGTTGAGTTAGATTATAGAGGTATAAAGGACCTTTATGATCAATTATAATATTATCGTTTACTCTATGAAAAGAATAATTTTTATCATGTAATGTTTGTTCTAATTCATAATAAGCATCAGACATTATTTTCCATGAGAGTTTGTTATAATTAGCTCCACTAGTAAGGCTTGTTTGATCAAAACGACTACTTACATCACTATCCCTTAAATTTTCATTTACGTTTTGATATATATCTTTACGTTTATCATATCTAGGGGGGTTAGTGCGTTTAAGTTCATTATCTGTATAAGGAATAACAAAATTAGTATCTTCTGGTTCTCTAAATTGAGAGTCTACTACGTCATAAGTTTGATTAGAAATAACTAAATACCTATTACCGGGTATGTTTAATAAGAATTTATCTACATCTTCCATAAATTGTTCGTTAATCATAAAATAGGAATCATCTAATTTATCTAATTGATCATATAAAGTATGTCCTCTATATTCTCTAACATCTAATTTTTTTAATATGGTAACTGCTTTCTTTAAAATCTTTAAAACTTGTAAAGAAGAAGGTGTATTTATTTCTAAAAGTATTTTAAGTAGTCTTTGATAATCCCTAGGACCAAAACCATTACCCCACCACTGATTCCATCCTCCGTTCTCTACTTGATAATTTAAATTACCTAATATTACCGCATATTGATGAATAGTACCTTCTAACTTTTCTATAAACTCTCTATCATCCCAATTATTTTTTTGCCATATTTCATATGCTTCATTCATTAAGTCTTGATGTATAGTAATAGGCTCTTTCCAACTAAGTTTTTTATTTTTTTTTCTTTTTTCTCTTACTTCTTCTAAAAGTTTAGTAATTTCAGGATGGGAAATTACTCCTATTCTGAATCCACTCCCTGTTAAATAATTATGTACTCTTCTTAACTTTAAAGGATCTTTCATATCTCCTAAGTAATCCCTTAATTTTTTTATATTCTCTTCTGGATTTCTTTTCCATGTGTTAATAAAAGATTTTCTTAATTCTTGCCATTCTTTATCATTTACAACCTCTCTTATATCTTGCCAACTTAGCTTTTTAGTTCTTGGATCATATACAGTATTTCCATAATAATAAACAACCCCATCATTTTTGAAGATTTGTTCTTTATTCTCTGGAAGTTGGGTTAAATTATAGAGGCTTACATAACCTTCATTATTAAAAACTATATTTTCTGGTAGTTGAGTTAGATTATTAAGGTTTACAAAACCTTCATTGTTAAATACAGTATTTTCTGGTAGTTGAGTTATACCATCGAGATATACATAACCTTTATTATTAAATGTAGTATTTTCTGGAAGTTGAGTTAAACTATAGAGGTCTACATAACCTTCATTGTTAAAAACTACATTATTAGGAAGTTGAGTTAGATTAGGAAGGTATACATAACCTTTATTATTAAATACAGTATTTTCCGGAAGTTGAGTTAGATTGAAGAGGTCTACATTACCTTCATAATCAATTACAATGTTATCGTTTACTCTATGAAAAGAATAATTTTCCTTTCTTAATGTATCTTCTAAGTCGTAATAAGCATCAGACATTATTTTCCATGAGAGTTTTTTTACTCCAGAATTTATTAAACTATTTAAATCCCCTACTAATAAATAATGATTAAAAATATTTAAAGGTTTCTTAAATTCTCTATGATAATTATATTCATCTATTATATTTGATAAGTGTATTCCATCTTCTTCATTATATAATTCATAAACTATCGCATAATTCCCTGTTATTCCTTTAATATAATAAAATTTATCTTCCTCCATATTTTTCCAAATAGAACCTATTTCTATAGGAGGTTCTTTCCAAGAGATTTTATTAGAAGATGTTTTTTCTAAAACTTCTTTATAAGAAGATGCAAATCCAGTAGAGAGTATAGTATATTCCCCATTATCATCTACTCCTATTAAATCATATTGAGTTCCATAAAAAGTGTTTCTTTTAGCAACAAAGAAGGATATAAATTCTAATCCATTATAATCTATTTCATGTTCTCTTAACTTATTCTTTATTGATATTACTTCTTCTAATCTTAACGGAAATACCCCCTCATATGTTTGTTCATCATATGCATCTGCAAATCTATTAGTTTCTTTTATATCCTTATTTAAATTCTCAAATACTTTATGTTGAATATCTTTATTCGGAGGGAAAGGAGGTTCTTTCCATGAAATTTTACTTCCTAAACTTACTAACTCATCCAATCTTTCTTTTATAGTGTTTATTTTATTAGAATCTTTTTCTTTTTTTGCTTTATATAAATCTTCTAAATACTGATTGATTAAATGTTCTTTATCTCTTTTATAGTTAAAATGTAATTTATTTAAAATATTCTCTTCCTGCATAGGTTCTACTTGAGGATCTTCGTCTTCAAAATCTTCTTCCTCTACCCAACTAAGTGTTTTACTTCCCTTCATTATAAGATTAAAAGTATTTATAACATTTTCAATTTCCTTTGTTTCTATAACTCTTCTAAAAGTATCTTTAATGTTTTCTGGTAGACCTTTCCACTCTCTTCCTACATATGAATCAAATTGTTCCGGAATTAATTCCCAAAAAGCTTCTAAAACACAGTCATCCCACAATACTTCTGCTGCTTCTCTTATTATCCAACTAAGTTTTCCAGTTCTTGAATAATATTCATTATCCTTATTATAATAAACTTTTCCATCATTTTTGAAGATTTGTTCTTTATTCTCTGGTAGTTGAGATAAATGAAAGAGATAAACATTACCTTCGTTATTAAATACAGTATTTTCTAGAAGTTGAGTTAGTTTTGGAAGGTATACATAACCTTCATTGTTAAATACAGTATTTTCCGGAAGTTGAGTTAGATTGTCGAGGTATACATTACCTTTATTATTAAATGTAGTATTTTCCGGAAGTTGAGTTAGTTTTGGAAGGTTTACAAAACCTTTATTGTTAAATACAGTATTTTCCGGAAGTTGAGTTATATTATTAAGGTATACATCCCCTTTATAATCGATTACAATATTATCTCCTTCTCTATGAAAAGAATAATTTACCTCTCTTAATATGCTCTCTAATTCATAATAAGCATCAGACATTATTTTCCAACTAAGTTTGTTAAAGGAAGCAAACTTTTCTATCCTATCTACTGGAATTATATACCACCCGTCCCTTATTTCATAAGGATATGTAGACACTTCCCCTTCTTCAGTTGTATCATGTATAAGAGAATCATATACTCTATGAGGGGATGATTTATCTACTGGAATCATTATAAATTTAGCCTCTCTGTTTTTCGCTTCTCTAACGGCTTGATTCATAAAAACTTTAGGCCACCCTCGAAAGTAATTTTCTAAGTCCTTTCTATACTTGGTAAATTCCCTTAAATCTTTTAAAGGGGCTCCTTTATGAAAGTCTTCCTTCCCTTTCTCTTTAATCTTATCCAAAAAATAATTATTTAATTCAAAAGATCTTTGCAATAAATCACTTCTAACTTTCGTTATATAAAGGGTTTGAGAATTTTTATCATACTTTCCTCCAATCCACCCTAATAACCTTTGTAAAGGAACTTTATGAAAATTAAATAAATCATAAAGTTTAGAAGGGAAGGGAGTAGTAGGAGATGCTTGTATAAAACGAATCCAACTCTCTCCTTTTATTTCTATTCCTCTTCCTGGAGCATTCTTGTCTAAATTCATTCCAGAATGGTCAAAGCTTTCATCATCTTTAAACCCTCTTTCTATCATCTCTTTTTGAGAAAGTTTAAGACTTACAAAATTTATAGGGTTTCCAACATTTATATCTACATCTATTTCTGAAGATAAAATACTTCCTTTAAAATCTGCATTTTCTATATTATTATTTTTAAAAGAAGTTACATTTGAAAAATTACTTCCTCTAAAATTAACGTCTTGAAAATTACAATTTTCTATACTACAATTTCCAAAATGAGAGTCATTAAAATTACTCTTATTAAAGTTACAATTATTAATACTTATTGAATCCCCATATAAAGAGAGAAAAGAGAAATCTACCTCGTGGTAATCTTCATTTTGAAAAAGGGATTGTATTATAGAAATAAATAAATCAGGAATACATGTTAACTTGAACTCCTCAAATATTTGTACATTATCTTTTCTAGTTTTTAAAAAGGTCTTTAATCTATTTATTATATCTGCAGGATGATCTCCTTCATAAAAAATAAAATTGTTGTGTTTTCTCAAAAAATTACTAATAATGTTGCCTAATTGATCTAAGGAAACACTTATCAAATTAGTATTTTTTATATTATAAGTATTTTTTATATTCTTAATTATTTCATTATAAAACTTATCCTTCTTTACAAAAGTACCGTTTTTATGTAAATTTAATTTCTCGAAAAACTCGGTTAGATCTGGATTATTTAGAAAAGTATAAACTTTATCATAAACACTCCTATACTCTTTACTACTTGCAAATAAATTAGAATGTCTAGGAGAATAAGCGTGCAATCTAGTAACTGATTCTGCTATAGCGTGTTCTACTGATGCAAGAAATTCAGGAACAGTATAATTACTTTCACTCTTATATAACAAATCAGGAAGGGAGAAATCGAATTTATTAAATACTGCATGTACATCCTCTGTAAATTGATCTATATCGTGGTAGTTTCCAATATCTTTTTTTGCAACTAATCCCACATTCCTCATTAATAAAAATAATTCTGGGTGATTCTTTGCAAAATGATCTAAAAAACCAATGAAATTATTAACCCATGCATCCCATATTTTTTGGTCTTTTCTATTTTGTAAGGTAACTCCCTGTTGTGTTTTTCTTAATTTTTCATATGGATTTACTCTTTTGCCTTGAATTATAGAATCCCCATAAGTCGTTAAATAATAACCTTCATCATAAGGATAAATTAATCCCCCTTTTATTAAAGATGGTAACTCTTGTTGAAGATCTATAGAAGGAAAAGCTTGTTGAAGATCTTCTATAAAAATAGGATGTCCTTGATTTTGTTTTAAAAACTTTAATATCTCTTTCATAATCTAGCTCTTGTATAGGAATATAGTAAAGTCATCATTTAAATAATTATCTTTTAATATCACTTTATCAGTTATATTTTGTTTAATAAGATTAAGTATAGTTTGAGGATTATTATATTTAAGTTGATTAATAGAAGATTTTTTATAAGAATCAACTTTATATAAAGGTGTTACATATCTAATAGAGTATGTTGAGAAACTAGGGTGATGTCTAAGGTCGGTATAGGCTGTGTTACTCCATAATCCGTAATAATCCTCTATAGCGTCTTCTTCAGTAGGAGAGAGAATAATATTTATATATCCTTTTCTAGAATTACCTAATACTACTCCGTACCATCCACTTATTTGTACTAACCACCCTACCAATGTTTCTGGTTCTTTCCAACTTAGCTTTTTAGTTCTTGGATCATATACAGTATTTCCATGAAAATAAATAACCACTCCGTCGTTTTTAAATATTTGTTCTTTATTCTCTGGAAGATAAGGTAAATTATAGAGGTATACATAACCTTTATTATTAAATACAGTATTTTCTGGAAGTTGAGTTAGATTATCGAGGTATACATTACCTTTATTATTAAATACAGTATTTTCTGGAAGTTGAGTTAGAGAATAGAGGTTTACATAACCTTTATTATTAAATACAATATTCTCTGGAAGTTGAGTTAAATTATAGAGGGCTACATAACCTTTATTATTAAATACAGTATTCTCTGGAAGTTGAGTTATATTATCAAGGGCTACAAAACCTTCATGATCAATTACAATGTTATCGTTTACTCTATGAAAAGAATAATTTTCCTTTCTTAATGTATCTTCTAAGTCGTAATAAGCATCAGACATTATTTTCCAACTTAATCTATTTATATTTTGTTCTTTTAAAAAATTAACTCCTACCCCTATTTTAGAAGAACTTAACATTTTCTTTAACATATCTACTACATAAAAATTCCAGTTGGGATCATTTACTGCGAATATGCCACTTCCAAATACGTAGTCAAAACTATCCTCTTCTATAGGATCTTTTTGTATATCTCTTGCAGAAATATTAACATCAGGATGTAATTCTTTAGCTTTCTTAACTATATCCTCAACAATATCTACCCCTACATATTTATTTATGTTAATCCCTTTATTCTTTATATAAGTAAGAAAATCCCCATACCCGCATCCAACATCTAAAATTTCTTTATCTGTTAAATCCCCAATATCTAATAATGCTTCAAACCTTTTTTCTTGTGCTGTTTTACTAGACCAGAATATTTCAGGGCCATTATTTTCATTATAAAACATAAGTCTTTTTTGGTACATCTCTGAGTTTTTATCTTTGTAAATATCAAAAGCATTTGATGAACTTTTATAGCTTTTTACCTGTCTTATAGGAACAAAGTCAAACTCCTCTTTTTTTACATAGAAAGGAAATTGATCTGGATCAAAGGTGTCATTTATTGCTTCTTCTTCATTTTCTCCAAAATACACGTATAAGCCATCTTCTACAATTCTTGATATTACAGCGTATTCCCAGAAAACTTTTTTTCTAGTGCTCTCTTCCACTCTTACTAACCATCCGTCGTAATTATCTGGTTCTTTCCAACTAAGTTTTTTAGACTCTTCCACTCCTACAGTTTCTTGTAAATTTTGGGATTCTTTAACTTTACCAGTTTTAAATTCTATTTCAATAGCCGGAATGTTTTCTTCAAATTCTATATAAATACTTTTAGGATTCCAACTATATTCTGGTAATTCTGATATTTCTAAATCCTTATCTATTGTAGTATGAGGAATAAAATTATAGTCTCTATCTACATCAATGTATTTACTTAAAGTTTCTACTATATCAGAGTATAATTCTGCTCCGTTTTCGAAATTTATTAATATTACTCTGGATTTATCATCATTATCAAAAGTAGCTACTCCTTCCCATGAACATTTTGGAGGACTATAATTTTTTAAAATATTAGAAATATCTAAAATTATTTTTTGCCTATCTTTCTCTTCTACCTCGTTATTTAAATAAACTATTGTAGTATGAGCTTCTTCTATAGATAGGGGGGGAGGATCTTCTGGTTTTACATATATAAATAACTTATTCTGTTTTGTATATTTATCAATTCTTGAATAATATTCATTATCCTTATTATAATAAACTTTCCCATCGTTTTTAAAGATTTGTTCTTTATTCTCTGGAAGATAAGGTAAATGAAAGAGGTATACATTACCTTTATTATTAAATACAGTATTTTCTGGAAGTTGAGTTATATTATTAAGGTATACATTACCTTTATTATTAAATACAGTATTTTCTGGAAGTTGAGTTATATTATTAAGGGCTACAAAACCTTCATTGTTAAATACAGTATTTTCTGGTAGTTGAGTTATATTATTAAGGTATACAGGACCTTTATGATCAATTACAATGTTATCGTTTACTCTATGAAAAGAGTAATTATACTTTCTTAATATGCTCTCTAATTCATAATAAGCATCAGACATTATTTTCCAACTAAGTTTAGAAGAAATTGCATTTATATCAATTACTTTTCTTATAGGGGTAAGTTCTTTTCTTTCAAATTCATACCCCATTAAAAAATCATAGAATCCTTCTTCTATTACGGCGTGTAAAGTTGCTTTTTCTATAGCGTAAGTCATATTAGGAGTAGGATCATACCCAATCCATTTATCTAATCCCCTCCCTCTTTTACAAATTACAGAATATAAAGGCATACCCCCTTTAATATTATTATCGTAAGTTTTACATAACCAACCTGTTAAATCTTCTATTTCTATCCAGAACATAATTTTATATCCATAATTGAGTGTTGCTTCTATCTTGCCAATTAAGAGACTTTTCTTTTAATTCATCTTGATCTATATCTGTAACTAAATTTTCAGTATTCCATGGTTGTTTCATAACAAGCGGGGATAATGCAGAACTTCCCTCTTCTCCTACTTCGTATTCGTTTATTTGTTGTCCTCTATCTTTGTCATAGTTAAAAGAAATATCTTTATAAGAATCTTTTCCTGATTGCCAACTAAGCTTTTTAGTTCTTGAATCATATGCTCTGTCATTGCCATGATAATAAACTACCCCATCATTTTTGAAGATTTGTTCTTTATTCTCTGGAAGTTGGGTTAGAAAGGGAAGGAATACATAACCTATATTATTAAATATAGTATTTTCTGGAAGTTGATCTAAACTAAAGAGACTCACATAACCTTTATTATTAAATACAGTATTCTCTGGAAGTTGAGTTATATTATCAAGGGCTACAAAACCTTCATTATTAAATACAGTATTTTCTGGAAGTTGAGTTAGATTATAGAGGTATAAAGGACCTTTATGATCAATTATAATATTATCGTTTACTCTATGAAAAGAATAATTTTTATTATGTAATGTTTTTTCTAACTCGTAGTAAGCATCAGACATTATTTTCCAACTAAGTTTAGAAGAAATTTTTATAAGTTTATTATTAGAAATATTTTCTTGTAAAGAAGGTAATGTGTAGTTAAATACTTTCTTTGTGTTTTTATCTTGTAAAACTATGATTGGTTCTTTCTCTTCTTTTATATCAATTACTTGTAAATAAATTGAACCATTTAATATAAATTCTTTTCCTACCCATTCTTCTTTGTTAATCTTATTAGTTTCTTCCCCTGCATATTTCCATTTCCATCCACCCGCACTACCTTGTCTGCCTTTTAATGCATGAATAATACTTACTCTATCTATTCCTAATTCTCTAGCAGCATCTCTAGCGGAATTAAAAGAGTATTCTGTACCAGTTTCTGGGTTTATTCCAATTATTTTCTTTCCTCTTATCTCTGATTCCCTTTCTGCTCTATTAGGTATTCTAAGTCTTTTCTTTTCCTCTTTAGTAGGGTCAATTATAAAAAATCCTTTTATAGCAGTATTTGTATTTAACGCTCTCTTAGCTTCTGAGGGATAAATTTTATATTGCTTAGATAATTCTTCTAATGTTAACTCTTTTATAAAAAGTCCTGTTTTACTATTATATATTCTATACGTTTTATTAGATTGTCCTAATTTAATCATAGTTGGATCCCAATGTTGAATAAACCTTATATTGTTTACATCATTATCAGTTAAATAATATCGAGGGAAATTTCCACTACTGTTATAAATATCGTAAAGTACTTGTATTTTTAACTTCTTTAAATCATAATCCCATCTACCCTCTATATCTCTATTAGAGTATCCTTTATATATATAAAAATATTTTGAAACATTTTCCCCATACCTAACATCTGAAATTACCCAAATAGAATTATCAAGTATAGAAATATCATTACTTTCTTCTGGATAATTTATCTCTTTCCAACTAAGTTTTTTAGTTCTTGGATCATATTTCTTATGTACATTATAATAAACTATTCCATTATTTCTAAATATTTGTTCTTTATTAGATGGTAGTTGAGTTAAAGATAAGAGGTCTACATAACCTTCGTTATTAAATACAGTATTAGATGGAAGTTGAGTTAAACTATAGAGGTCTACATTGCCTTTATTATTAAATACAGTATTTTCTGGAAGTTGAGTTAGATTGAAGAGGTATAAAGGACCTTTATTATTAAATACAGTATTTTCTGGAAGTTGAGTTAGATTGAAGAGGTATAAAGGACCTTTATGATCAATTACAATGTTATCATTTACTCTATGAAAAGAATAATTTTTATCATGTAATGTTTTTTCTAACTCGTAATAAGCATCAGACATTATTTTCCATGAGAGTTTATTGAAATTAAAAAACTCTTCTACTTTTCCATTAAACCCTCGAGAACTCGAAGAGTATTGATCATCTATAATTATTTCTACGTTTTTATCTACTCTATATTTTATCAAATAATCTTCTATTCTTCCTTTCTTTATATAGTCCAACTTATATAAAGATATCCCAATAAAATTTTCAAAAACCCCAGAAATTCTAATCCACCCTTTTCTATACATTTCCTCCATAATATCTTCTACCATTTTTTCATTAACGCCTTCCTCATGATGGTAAGGGGGGAAATTTTCTATGCTAAAAATTACATGATCATCTACTTCCCTTATTTCTCCGCTAGGAGATATCCAGGCGTTAGGATAAAGAGTAGAGAATTTTAAAGACTCATATTTATTAAATTCTTCTTGTGCTTTAAATGCCTCTTTTTCAAATTTATTCTCATAATATATTTCATAATTAGAAAATGTAGATACTTTTAATAATTCTCTCCCTTTTTCAAAAGATTCTTTATCTACATGATATTGAAAAAAATGAGTAGTATCATGTATTATTCCCCCCCAATTGATAGACTTCCCAAAGTGTTTAATCTTATAAGGAGGGGAAAACTCTGCTTTTACAAATTTTGGATAATTTTCTGGAAGACTTTCCGAAGAAATGTGTAACAACTTTAATTGGTTTTTTAAAGATTTATTCTTTGAAAATAAATCAAAAAAGTAAGATTCTATGAAAGATCTTACTTTTTTTGGAAACTTTTTATATGGTATTGTTTTCAATAAGATAACATAAGTTTTAATTTATGTTAAATATTTAGGCTTTTTACTCTAGTTTCTCAATTTCTTGTGAGGGGGATACTTCCGGTTTAGGTAAAGTATCTACAAATCTTGATAAAAATCTATCAGCATAACTTGTTTTTACAAAGAATATACTATTTGGGGATAATTCTATTCCGTTATTATTTACTACTCCTTTACTTATAATAATTACTTCATCCCCTTCTTTAAAATCCTCTAAGCTTTCGTGACACCTAGTTTCTACTCCTTTTAAATCTGTAAATTTTATATTATTTAATTCTAAATTAAGTACATCTCCTGTAATGCGCATTATTTCTCCTTAATTATGAAATGTATTCTTCATTTCTCAACCATTGATTAGTATTCGTGTTTTGATCATACACTAAAATAGCTGCAGTAATCATATTTTTAAATAATTTATTTGGTATTAACTCTTCAAACTCCCCTTCTAAAGATGCTTCTTCTATAAACTCTTTGAATTTTTTATTTAGTCTCTTTTTGAGTTTTTTATTCATAACAACCTCTTTAAAATAACTTTTGGAAAAAATTTAAAGTTCTACTTAAATTTAAATCATAATATACCCCTACTCCTATATACTTTTGTAAAGGCTGGTAAGTAGCATGTAAAAATCTATAATATGTTTCTACAGAAAGATCTAATGCATGTTGGTTGTACCATGTATCCTTTTCCCATCCCCCTACTATACTTGCTTTTACTCTAATACCGAAAGGAGTTAATTCTTCTTCCTTATCCTCCCCTCCACCTTGTAATAATGAATAAAATGTGGAATCAATATTATAATCCGTCTTTATTGTAATTCCCGGAGTAAGAGATACAGTTTTAACTCTCCAAATATTTTCATCATCTCTATAAAAGTCAGAACGTAAATTTATGGGATCAAACTCTAAGGATAATTCATATATATCTTTTTCAGTACTTACATAATGCTTAGTAAATCCATTATAATTAACAATATAATGTTTCCCACTAAATGTAACTTTTACATATCTTCCTAAACTATCTTCCTCTGTTGTGGAAGTAGCCGGGGATGTAGTTTGTAAAGATGCGATTTTTACTTCTAAGGTTTGTACTTGAGTTTTCCAATATTTTTCTAAATCTTTCTTCTCCTTATTTAAAGAAATTACTTTACCTGCTAAAATTTGCAAGGAATCATCTTTTTGTTTCTTAAATTCTTCCATATATGTAAGGTTTTGTATATTTTTAGCATTGGAAATCTCTAAATCTTTCAAAGACTCTGTATACTTTTGATAAAGTATATATAACATTGTTCCCAACCCTATTACTAGTATTGATGTAATTATTAAAGAATACTTTATAATAGTATTTTTCATAATATTATGCCCATAACCACATTGATAGAAATAATAAAATTAGTTTAATTATAGAATAAAAATTCAGTATTCATAAAAATTTTCAATGAGTATTACTCTTCTTTAAATGACACATTACTTTCTTCTTCCATAAACAAAGTATTAGGAATAAATTCTAAAGCATATATACCTCCTCCTATATTTCTTAACGAATTCCGAATAATGGAAGGAGTTAATTTTACTTTTAAAACTTTATAATCATCATCAATTAAAAAAGTAGGAACTTGTTTTAACGAGTTCCATAATAACACTCTTTTAGTAGAAAGTTGTTGATCATCTGGAAATATTCCTAAGGAAACATCATGGGGCTTGGGAACTATCGTAAATAAAGTATTATAGTATAAATCTGCTTCTTTTTCTAATGTAGGGTCTTCCTTTACTTCCCCTTCTATTTTCTTTTCTAAGTCGGAGGTTTGATCAAAAGACAGTTTATTCTTTTTCATTTTCTTTACCTTTTTCTTCTATATAAATTTCTTCCTCTATATGATAAGAAGATGCTCCTACTATTATACTAGGTTCTTTACACATTTTTATTTTGTAATCTTGCATGTAAAAATATTCTTTTTTAACTAAATCCTCCACTGCCAGATTTACAGATATATTAGAGATTTCGTAAGTAGCAGTAGTAATTTTTTCCGTTTTTAACATAGAAGTATCTTCATTAAAAACTATTTTATATCTCTCTCTAGTCTTGTTTAAAATACCATTTTCTATAACATTTGTTAATGGAACTATGAAATGGGAAGTATCAGAAGAGAATTTATTAGAGGATGGCTTTCTAATAGGGGAAAAGTCCTCTTTTGATTCCCCTTTTTCTGTAAGAAGAGTTTCCTCTTTGAAAAACTGTAAAACCACATCTTCATTTACGAATTTGTTTTGACTAAACTCCCAATAATCCGCTTCTATCCTAATCTTTTCCCCATTAGGAGTAACTAATAATATTTTCAAAGTAATTCTCCAATTCTTTAATTGTAAAAAAAACAGGAATTATGTTTTCTTTCGCGGTTTGTTTCTCTATACTAGCTCCATTAGACTCCTCCCAATTATCTAACATAAACACACCATTACATCTTTTTACTATTTCACAATCTCCTATTACATAATCATCATATATACAAGAACAGTCTTTTTCAAAGTTTTGTGTATTAAGATGAGGACAGATAACAGTATATCCTTTTTCCCATAATTCTATAGCTGCTTCCCTTGCTAATCTTATATTTCTATCTATACTTTGTCCATTATCTTTACCCATATATGCACCAGAAATATAAATAAGAAATTTTCTTTTATTTTGAATATATTGAGATTTTTTGGAAGTTACACAATTATTTTTCATAAAACACTCTTTTTATAGGTATTTAAATTAATTGGATAAAAATTATTATTTTCAACGCAAGCGTTTATTCGTTTACCCTCACTAAGACAACTATTATTATGAGTATGCCCGTGAAAATGGTATACTCCATGAGCTGCTCCATTCCACGACATTAATGGATAATGACATAATATAGCATCTATAGGAAATTTAATTCTAACAATATCTTTTTCTTCTACTATAAGATTAGAATGTGGATTTAAATGGCTCCTTTGTAAACCACCAAACTTTTTAGATTTTAACCAATTCTTATCATGATTCCCAACTATTAAATGTATTTCTCCATTAAGAAGAGGTAGTATATCTATTGCTATTCTTTCACTCCAAAACATATCTCCTAAATGATAAATTATATCATTCTCTTTAACTACTTCATTCCATTTCTTTGCCATATCCACATTCATATCTTCTAAAGATTGAAAAGGACGATTACAAAAAGAAATGATATTAAGATGTCCCCAATGATGATCTGAAGTAACCCAATAATTATTATTATGATTCATTTGTTACCTTTAATTTTATTGGTACTCCAAAAGTTAAACTTAAACTATACATGGTAGATACTATTCCGTCATAATCACTAATATCGAATCTTGTAGCCTTTCTCTTTTCATATACAAAAGGAAGATCATTCTTAGTAGTTTTAGAGTAATAAGCAGTCCTTCTATGTCCTTCTTTGGGTATGGATATGATTATATACATTATTCCTTCTTAGTCAATTTATAACCAAATTTATCTAAGATATGAAGTAACATTAACCCTTTAGACCAAGCTCCTTCACAATAAGATAATTCCACCTCCGTTTTAACAAATATATTAGAAGCTATCTCTACTTCCTCTTTGTTAAATTTTTCTAAAAGTTGTTTTTTAAGAGAAATTTCCATTTCTTTCATTTTTTTATCCTACTATTTGTCCATTAATTTTAATTGGGTATATTGAAGAATTATTATAAGGAATATTCAATACTTGAATTGCTTGTACATAATCCAGTAAAAATATACGAATGTTATCCATAAGAGATGTATCCATCCCCCATATGCATGGTTGTCCTTTTTTGTCCACTCCAATTTCTTGTATTCCAATAGTGTGTACTACTATTTCTCCGGTAGTCTTTTTTAAGTAGGTTAAAGTCACCTGTAGTTTATTTTGAGTAGCTGTGACTAAAGCATCCATATCTAATTGACTAAGCATTATTCAAATCTCCTTGTTTTTTAAAAATAAAATCTAAGTAATTTTTATGATATTTTATACTTTCTAAAGCCTCTTTTATATTATCCACTGTAAATCTATATAAAATAAACCCGTTATCATCCGCAATATCAGTTTTAAGCAAATCTCTTTCTAGAGTATTTTTATGCCAGTAACTGCCATCTATTTCGAATAAAAATTTTTTATATCTATAGTCATATATAAACCTATCTAATTTAAAGGAATGAGTTAATTTCACATCGTATATTCTTTCTATATATTCTCCCCAAGCAATTTCAGAACGAGATCTACTAACGTTGCTGTGTTTCATATTAACGTAATCAATATTGCGTTTAACTCCTTTATGATTTTCCCACCATAACTTCGCTGATTTTGATATTTTTAATCTTCTTTCTTCCGGACAAGGACTTTTCTTTCCTAGTTGAGATGGTTTAATTTCCCCACTTGTTATCTTTCTTTTTAAGGTATTTTTAATCTTTAACCGTGTTTCTAGAGTTCTGGGTTTTTTATTTCTAAGCTTTGTTTCTTTCATCTTTTGAATAGATTCAGGAGATGGTTTTTTACCCTTCTGTAAAAGGGATAATTGTAATCTAGTTTTTGTTGAAACTATTCTTCCTTTATTAGAAATAGAAACTTTTTTATTTCTTTCCAAAGATTTAGTTATTACAACATTAGCACAAATATGGGAACAATATTTTCTATTGCGCTCACGCGCTTTAAATTCTTTTCTACAAGCCTGGTTTTGACAAACATGGGTATACATTAATTAATCTTCTTTATTTATTAAACTTTGTATGTAATTTTTTAAAATATTAACCTGAAAATTATTAGCAAAATTATAGTCTATTTTATTTCGTAAATCAGATCTCATATAAGCTTCTTCTATCATTTTAAACTTATCATTTGCCATTTTTACAATTTCTTCATACTTAAACACTCCATCTCTAATTGAAGTTAAAAAATGTCTTTCTGGTCTCATTACTTTAACTTCTTTCTCTACTAAAGCATCTAAGCACATATTGAGTAATCTCATCATATGAGATGCATTTTTTGTACTATACCCAAATTTCTTAAACTCTTCTAATCTTTTAGGATTTTCATTTACTTTTTCATTTAATTTATCCAATCTATTTAACTGCGCAAAAGCGTATCCTCCAAAACTATGTTTTAATTTCTTAGACAAAAATTGTTCTCTGTTTCTAAATAATTCAGGACAAATAAGACCGTCCTTATACACGTATTGATTTGATTCATGCCAAAGCAATTCTAAAGAATTAGGGTTTTGATCAATCATTAATTTAAACCATTTAACAAAATTAAATACAGGCCCGTCAATTAAATCCCCATTTCTTTTTTCAAAAACTGTTTGTTCAAATTTATTTAAACCTAGTATATAGTCAATAGGAGGTAAAACAATTCCCATAATATCATAATCACTATCTTTGGTTTGCATTCCATAAGCATGACTACCAGCTATAGCAATACAAATTAAATGGTAATTATCTTTACCAAATATACTATTAAGTCTTTCGTGTACAATTTGTCTAATTTTCATTTTATTTCTTCTTGTGCTTTAATAATTTTGTTAAATCTAAGATTTTGTTCTAATAAATTTTCTTTTATATCTACTGTAATTTCTTTTGCCATATTTAATTCCACCATCCTTCTATGTATTTTTCTATTATTTTAAATAACAATTTTTTATCCCTTTCCTTAATATATTCTCCTATATCCCATGCTTTTCTTGTTTCTTTATCACATTGTTCTTGTTGTTCCTCTGTTTTTATTTTCTCTCTAGTCATAACGCATTCATGTTCAGAAACTTCTTTAAAAATAATTTTCCCATATTTATTATACAATGTATTTTTAGGATCAAAATACTCTTCCTCTATTAACCTATTTAAACAATTTACGCAAAATTGTAATTGTTTTATATAAGGTTTCATATCATGGTGTTTATCTCTTTCATAGGAATACTTCATGTATTGTAATTTTACTTTTAATATCCTATACAAATAAATATAATCATCATTCCTATCCATCCATATTATATTAAAATACTTAATTAAATTTCGTATTCCATTAATTATACAATAATATAAATAAGAAATCCCATAGTCTCTGAAAAAGAAATAAACTCTTTTAAAAAGATTCATATCTCTTTATATCCCTCATTACCACAAGTTGCTCTTATACAATATCCTATACCTTCATATCCTGTTATAGCACATCCATCCCCATATGCAGTAATTTTCCATTCAAAATCTTCCGGTTCTTTATTCAAATCATAAAAAGCATCGGATTGTGGGGAAAGACAATGTACTATTGCTCCTTGTTCCTCATAGGTGGAACTTATAAACCCCCCAACATCCCATCCCGTTAAAACTTCTTTAAACTCTTTTTGTTTATGGT
>Ga0265297_10006409_pt1 | contig 17128 bp, 11 predicted proteins | sample Munlanlwell13791_FD_192502 | JGI IMG/M metagenome (GOLD analysis project Ga0265297, IMG submission 192502) | Leachate microbial communities from a municipal landfill in Southern Ontario, Canada - Leachate well 137-91 | ecosystem: Engineered > Solid waste > Landfill > Unclassified | place...
ACTGGCCCGCGAAATCCGCACCCGCGGCGGCGACGGTTGCAGCGTGGTCGCCATCGGCCCCGAGACCTACAACCGGCTGCAGGCCAAGTTCGGCAACGTCAACCGCCTGCTGGCCTGGGGACATGCCCGGGCCTTGGAAAACCTGCTGGAGCGCCGCCCCGACTGCCCGCGGGCCATTTCCGACCAGTTCGGCCACAAGACCCTGGTTGAGCGGGCCCTGCTGGACAAGGGCAAAAAGTTGGTGTTGGAACAATACCATCGCGCCGAGGCCGATGTGGCCGTGGCCGCCGCCTCCATCGTGGCCCGCTCCGAATTCGTGCACCGCATGGAACGGCTTGGCGCCGAGTGCGGCATCCCCCTGCCCAAGGGCGCCGGTCCGGCCGTCGACGCCGCGGCGCGCCGCTTCGTCGACAAGTTTGGCGCCGCCGCCCTGGAACGGGTGGCCAAAACCCACTTCCGCACCCGGGACAAGGTGCTCGGGCTGCCCCTGCCCCCGCGGCCGCCCCCGGGCAGCTTCCGCCACAGCTAGCCCCCCCCACGCTTCCCCCGGCCCAGCCTGGGGCGCGGTCGTGACCGGAACGGCATTCCCTGCGCGGCTGAGCCTATTGCTCGATCCAGATCGCGGTCCCGGATGGCGAATCGGGCTTGCTATTTGGTGCCCTGCATGGTAGAATCTTTTCTCAGCCAGCAAGCGATGACGCTCCGACGGAAGCGAGGGCCTCATGAAAGCAGCCCCATCCTCCCCGCGTGAACCGGTGGCGGCGCCACCGGTTGTCTCCGACTGCTGGGACAAAACCTTTGCCGCCCTTGCCGATGCCGTTTCGGTCCTGGACGAGAACGGGCGGGTTTTGCAGTGCAATCCGGCAATGGCAAAGGTTCTGGGCCGGTCCCCCGACGCGATCGTGGGGCAAGTGTGCTGGCAGTTGGTCCACGGGACCACGGAGCCGATCCCCGACTGCCCCGTGGTCCGGGCGCGCCAGACGAAAAGCCGCGCCTCCACGACGCTGGCCTTGGGCGACCGCTATTTTGAAATCACCGCCGACCCCATCCTGGATGCGGACGGACGGGTAACGAGGGTCGTGCATGTGATGTCCGATGTCACCGGACATCGTCTGGCGGAACAGCGCATCCTGCAGCTGAACCGCCTGTTGCGGACGATTTCTGAAGTGAACCAGATGATCGTCCGTGAGACCAACCAAGACCGCTTGCTTCATGAAACCTGCCGGATTCTGGTGGAAAGCGCCCAGTTCCGGATGGTCTGGGTGGGGTTCATGGAGGCCGCCTCCGGCCTGGTCAGGCCGGCGGCCACAGCCGGGTTGGGCGAGGGGTATACGGAATCGCTCCGGGTGCGCTGGGACGATTCCCCAGAGGGACGGGGGCCGACCGGAACCGCCATTCGCACAGGCGCACACGTGGTGTCCGATGATGTGGCGCGTGATGCGGCTTTCGATCCCTGGCGGGACAAGGCGCTGAAATACGACTTCCGCAGTTCGGCGGCGTTTCCCCTCCGCATGCGGGATCAGGTGGTCGGCGCACTGTCGGTCTATGCGGATGTGATTGACGCCTTTGGCGCCGAGGAGGTCGCATTGCTGGACGAACTGGCGATGGATCTCGGGTATGCGCTGCAGACCCTCGACGACCGGGCCACCCGCGAACGGGCCGAAGCCGCGGAACGGGAGAGTCAAGTGCGCTTCCGCGCGGTGGTGGAGACGATTCCCGACCTGGTCTGGCTGAAAAATCCTGACGGGGTTTACCTGGCCTGCAACCGCCGGTTTGAGCGTTTTTTGGGGGCGGCAGAAGCCATGATCGTGGGCCGGACCGATGACGATTTTATGCCCCGTGAACTGGCGGATTTCTTCCGTGACCATGACCGCAAGGCCATGGCAGCGGCTGGCCCGACCATCAACGAGGAGTGGGTGACCTTTGCCAGCGACGGCCACCGGGAATTGCTGGAGACCATCAAGACCCCCATGTATGACCCGCAGGGGCGCCTGGTCGGGGTGCTGGGGATCAGCCGTGACATCACCGGGCGCAAGGAGACGGAAGAGGCGCTACGAAACAGCGAGGGCCAGTTCAGGGAACTCTTCAACAACATGACCAGCGGCGTGGCGATCTACGAGGCCATGGATGAAGGGGCGGATTTCATCTTCAAAAACATCAATGAAACCGGCCTGCGCCTGGGCGGATTGAAACGGAATGAGGTGATTGGCAAAACCGTCACCGAGGTCTTCCCCGGCATTCGAAGCATGGGCCTGCTGGAGGTGTTCCACCGGGTTTGGAAGACGGGGGTTGCGGAACGTTATCCCGGCACGCAGTACACCGATGCCCGTCTTTCCAAGTGGTACGAAAATTGCGTGTTCAAGATCCCTTCCGGCGAGATCGTGGTCGTCTATGATGACATCACTGAGCGCAAACAGGCAGAAGAGCACCTTCTCCAGGCGGCGGCGAAGCGGCGGGAGCTGGACTTCATCATCAACCACAGCCCCGCGGTGGTGTTTCTTTGGAAGGCGATGCCGGGCTGGCCGGTGGAGTACGTTTCGGAGAATGTCCGGCAGTTCGGGTACGTTCCCGAAGACTTCACCTCGGGCCGGGTGTCCTATGCCTCCATCGTGCATCCCGATGATCTGGGGCGGGTGGCCGCGGAGGTCGCACGCTACAGCGCCGATCCGGGCTGCGATGAGTACAGCCAGGAATATCGTATTGTCTCCCCCCAGGGACGGGTGTGCTGGCTGGATGACCGCTCCTGGATGCGGCGGAATGACCGCGGCGAGATCACGCACTTTCAAGGCATCATCTTGGACATTACCGAGCGCAAGCAGGTGGAGGCGGAGCGGGAGAAGCTCCAGGCGCAACTGAACCAGGCCCAGAAAATGGAGTCCATCGGCCGGCTGGCCGGCGGCGTGGCGCACGATTTCAACAACATGCTGGCGGCAATCTTGGGACACGCGGAACTGGCCTTGGACAAGGTGGCTCCGGCACACCCGATCTTTGACGACCTGCAGGAAATCCAGAAAGCCGCGGAACGGTCCGCCGATCTCACCCGGCAATTGCTGGCCTTTGCCCGCAAGCAGACGGTTTCGCCGAAGGTGCTTGACCTGAACGAGACCGTGGCCGGAATGCTCAAGATGTTGCGGCGCCTCATTCGCGAAGGCATCGAGCTGGTCTGGCTGCCGGGGGCGGCGCTGGGGCCGGTCAAGATGGATCCGTCACAGCTTGACCAGATCCTGGCCAATCTGGCGGTCAACGCACGGGACGCCATCGGCGGGGTGGGCACGTTCTCCATTGAAACCCGGAATGCCGCCCTTGACGAGGTCCGCCGGGCCGGACATGCGGACGCCGTTGCCGGCGAGTATGTTGAACTGGTGGTCCGTGACACCGGCTGCGGCATGAGCAAAGACGTGCTGGGACACCTGTTCGAGCCGTTCTTCACCACCAAGGGCATCGGTGAAGGCACGGGGCTGGGCCTGGCCACCGTCTACGGCATCATCCGGCAAAACCACGGGTTTGTGACCGTGGACAGCGAGCCTGGCCGCGGGACGAGCTTCAAAATTTACCTGCCCCGCCATCACGAGCAGGCCGGGACGGAGCAAACCCAGGCGGCGCCAGCACTGCCCGTCCCCCGGGGCCGTGAAACCATTCTGTTGGTTGAGGATGAACCGGCGATCCTGAAAATCACCGCCACCATGCTCGAACGCTTGGAGTACGCCGTGCTGCCCGCCGCCACCCCGGGCGAGGCCATCCGCCTGGCCCGGGAACACCACGGGGAGATCCATTTGCTGATGACCGATGTGGTCATGCCCGAAATGAACGGCCGGGATCTGGCCAAGAACCTGCTGGCCCTCTACCCGCACCTCAAGCGCCTGTTCATGTCCGGCTACACGGCCGATGTCATTGCCCACCACGGGGTGCTTGACGAGGGGGTCAACTTCATCCAAAAGCCGTTCTCGAAATCAAGCCTGGCCGCCAAGCTCCGCGAGGTGCTGGACGCCTGATGCCATATTGTGCTTCACAAGGCCTTCGCTCACAGAGGCTCAAAGGCACCGAGTGATTTTTTATTGCATTTATTCTGAATTAGTTGTGTTTTCTTGGTGAACTCTGTGTCTTGGTGAGAAAATTTCTCGAGTGGAATTGGTGTGACCTAACCTGGATTATTCATGAAGGCCGCCAAGAACGTGGGGCATTCCTGCCGGCCACTGGAGTTTGGCACAACGACGAGAACCTTGGGTGGATTTCGTCCCGTAGGGACTGAAAGATACTAGGCAGGGGCTTCAGCCCCTGTCCCGGGAAATGAAACGATGGCGTGCCGTAGGTACGCCGCGATTCGCCGCGTGCCCACGGCACGCGAAATGGGGGGGGGGGACAAAACAGGGGCTGAAGCCCCTGCCTATTCCCGCTCCGTCCCGCTGGGACGGAAAAACCGCAACGGTTGAGTTCTGCCAAACTCCAGGGGCAGGCATTCCTGCCCGCGCCCGACTATTGGCGTAAATCACAGGCCGGTCACTTCAGGAGCTGTTCGATCAGCTCCGGCGTGAGCCGTGCTGCTGGCACGCCGGCGGCGGCGCCCACCACGTCACGGAACAGCTCGGCCTTCTCCTGCTGCAGTTCCAGCACCTTTTCCTCGACCGTGTCCGCCGCCACCAGCCGGTAGGCGATGACCGGCTTGTCCTGGCCGATGCGGTGGGTGCGGTCGATGGCCTGGCGTTCCACCGCGGGATTCCACCAGGGGTCGGCAATGACCACGTAGCCGGCGCGGGTCAGGGTGAGACCGGTGCCGGCCGCCTTGAGGCTGAGCAGGAAGGCGGTCGGTTCGCGGCCCTCCTGGAACTCGCGCACCAGCCGTTCGCGCTCGGGAATAGGGGTCGCCCCGGTGATGGTCAGGGTACGCATGCCGGCCGCCTGCAGCACCGGCTCGGCCAGGGCCAGAAAACGCGTGAACTGGCTGAACAGCAGCAGGCTGTGCCCCTCGCCGGCCAACTCGCCGGCCAGTTCCCCCAAACTGGCAAGCTTGGCGGACACCGCACCGGCGGGAATGACCGGGGGCGGATAGTCCGGCAACGGCGCGCCGCCGGCCAGTTCCAGGCGGGCCTCGGGCAGCATCCGCGGATCACCGCAGGCCTGGCGGAGCCGGGTCAGGGCCGCCAGCACGCCAAGGGGGCCGTGCCGGCGCGCCAAGTCGCGTGCCCGCACCATTTCCTGGTCGTAGAGTTCACGCTGCCAGCCGTCCAACTCGACGCGCAGCACCTCCTCGGTGCGCGGCGGCAATTCGCGCGCCACCTGTTCCTTGAGCCGGCGCAGCAGCACCGGGGCAATGCGCCGGGCCAGGCCGCGCCGGTCGGCGCCCACCTCGTAGCGTTCGATGAACTGGTCGCGCGCGCCCAGAAACCCCGGGTTGAGGCATTCCATGATCGACCACAGGTCGAGCGCCCGGTTCTCCAGCGGCGTGCCGGTCAGCGCCAGGGCGCCGTTGGCGCGCAGGCCGCGGGCGGCGCGGGTCACCTGGGCTTCGGGATTCTTGAGCTGCTGCGCCTCGTCGAACACCACCAGGTCGAAGTCGCGGGCTTGGAAACGGGCCGCGTCCTGCCGCAGCAGGGCATAGTTCACCACCAGCAGGCGCCAGCCGGCCGCCTCCAGCAATTCCGCCCGGCGTTCCGGGGCTCCGGCATAGACGGCGCAACGCAAGTCCGGGGTGAAGCGGGCGGCATGGTCGCGCCAAACGGCGGTGACTGAGGCCGGACAAACCACCAGCGCCCCCTTGGCCAGCAGGCCGGCGGCGGCGCGGGCGGCCAGCACCGCCAGGGCCTGCAGGGTCTTGCCCAACCCCATGTCGTCGGCCAGGATGGCCCCCACCCCCCAGGCGCAGCGTTCGTTGAGAAAATGAAAGCCGTCCTGCTGATAGCCGCGCAGCACGCCGGGAAACGGTTCCGGCAGGGCCGGCAGGGCCGGCGGCGCCGTCCGCCGCAGCCGGTCGGCCAGCGGCCGGCTTTCCGGCAGCACGGAAACGGTTGGCACCGCCGCCAGCTGGTTCAGGCGCCGGACCGCTTCCGGCCGGAACAGGCGGGCGCCGCCGGCCGTCAGCTCCGCGTCGTCAAGGCCGGCGTCGCCCAGGCGGTCGCGGGCCGCCTGCAGGGCCGCCAAGTCCAGTTTCAGCCAGCCGCCGGAGCGCGGGCGGATCAGCGCCCGCTGCGCCTTGAGCGCGCCCCGCACCTCGTCGTCCCCCAGCATCAGGCCGTTGGCGCGCCATTCCACGGCCAGATCCACAAACACGTCGCCGCCATCCCGCAGCCGCAGGGCGGCGGCCGCCGCCACGGCCGGTCCGAACAGCCCCGCCAGCTCCGGGGCGATGCGCTGGACGACCGCCGCCGGAAGTCCGCTCCAGCCCTCGGCCAGCCGCCCCATCGCCTCCGCGTTGCCCGGCACATGCCACCAGCCGTCCGCATCGGGCCGGCCGCCGGCCGCCGTCAGCCAGCCGCGCACGGCCGGCAGTTCGGGCGACATCAGGCGCGTCACCACCCACCCGTCCCCCTGGGGCGCCGCCCCGAGCGTTGCCGCGGCCGGCAGCCGTTCCGGGGTCAGCACCAGGCCGTCGAGCAACAGCCGCGCCTTGGCGCCGGCGCCGTCGGGAGCCAGCTCGACGGCCAGGGCCACCGTTTCCTCCACCGAACGGACCGTGCTGCCGCGCAACAGGTCGAGCCGGCCGTCCAGCAGCACCGGCAAGTGTTCCGCCACATGTTCCCGGCGCATCCGCGGCGCCTTGCGCCCGAACAGTTCCTTCAACCGGTCCCAGCCCAGCGGCGGCTGATAGCCGGCCAGCCCGGCTTCGGCCATGGCCCCGGTGCGGCCGGCCGCCAGGTCGGCAAACAGTTCATGGAGCGGAAAACGCCGACCCGTCGGCGCGGTGACCACCGCCGTCAGCCGCACCCAGCCGTCATCGTCATTGTCAAGCTCGATGTGCAGCGCCGAGGTTCCGCCGGCCAGCACCACCGGCCGTTGCGAGGCGCGCTCGATGAAGCGGCCCGGCACCGCGTTCCATTCCGCCAGCCACAGGTCGAACTGTTCGCGGGTCAGCTTGTGCACCTGCAAGTTGTCGCGCATCACCTGGCGGCGGTCCAGCCGCGGCGTCAGCCAGGCCAGGAACCGCCGGTCGTCCTCGCTCCACTCCGCATCCCCCTGGGTGCTGTGGCGCAGCCGCAGGCAGAGATTGAGCAGCTGCTGCATGCGCAACAGCCGGCGTTCGGCGTTCACGGTCTGATAAAAGCGCAGCGTCACCTGGCCCGGCTCATGATGAAAGTCGGCCTCCGCCTCCAGCCGGGCCTGGCGGACTCCCGCCCGGGCGGGGGCGGACAGGGTGCCGTCTTCCAGGAAAAACGACTGCTGCCGCCATTGCCCCAGCGGCCCCGGCAGCTCCGTGGCCGTCGAAAGCCGCCGGGAAAGCGACGGCGCGGCGGCCGGAGCGGGAGTCGTGCCGCCGCCCCCGCCCGCCGGACGCCAGCCCTGCTCGCGGATGGTTTCCAAAAACAGCCGGGCCGCCGCCCAGGCATGCACGCAGCAGTCGTTCACATAACCGCAGGTGCAGCTGCGGCGCCAGACGCCGTCACGCCAGCGCCAGGCCACCCGCTGCATGCCGAACATGCAGGTCAGCGAATCCTCGGTCCATTTCAGCTCGCGCGGCGGGGTGAGCCGCGTGGCCCGCCAGGCCAGTTCGCGCAGCCGGGGCGGAAACAGCGCCTTCAGCGCCGCCTCCTCCGGCCAGTGCGGCAGCCAGGCCGGCGGGGTCTCGGAATGTTTGGGCAGAGGGGATTCCATGGGGGTAAGATGGCCCAAAAGGCCTGCACAACATATCCCGCCTGGCCCCAATGCAAGACTGAAGCGTCTTAGTCTGGATTATTCATGCCCCCAATCCGTTTGGCAACTACCGGACCGGCAGCGCCTCTCCGCGGGGTGCAACCCCGCGCCTACAGGACGGACAGGGTTTCCTGAGGTTCCGGCACTCAGCCCCGACACCTCCCCCGATAGAGCGCCCAGTGGATGACCAGACGGTAGGCGACGTTGTAGGGGATGGTGCCGGGACGGCCGCATCGGAGCGCGTAAAGCAAGTCCCGCCCCAGTTCCCGCAGGCAACGACCGGCCTGCCGGAACAGCGCCGGCCGTTCGCCAAAGATGTGGACGTAGGCCTGGCCATGCCGGAACTTCTTGCGATAGAGCTCCGCCAGCGAATAGTTGTGGGAATGTTCCACCCGCGAGGCCGACACCAGCTGGAACCGCGCCCCCTGTTGGCGGCAGGCACGGGCCCAGCCCAGATCCTCGGCGTAGCCCGAGGCGGCAAACGGCGTCTTCTCCCACAGCTCGCGCCGGAAGGCGCAGGCCACCGCCGAGAAAAAATCGGCATTGTCGCCCGTGAGATGACGGGGATCATAAGCGCGGGCATAATCGTAGGCGACGATGAAGCGGGCGTCCGCCCGCGGCCCCTGCCAGCTCATGGTGGCATCGGCCGCCCCCGCCTGAATGGGCGCCAGCAGGCGTTCCAACCAAAACTCGTCCAAGGGTACGGCATCGGCGTTGAGCAGCACCAGCAACGGCGCCGGGGTGGCCGCAATCATCCGGTTGAGCACCTGGCCGGGCACATACTCCTCGGGCCGGATGCAGGTGAGCCGGGCCGGATTGAACTCGCGCACCACCTCCAATGTGCCGTCGGTGGAGCCGGAATCGACATTGTACAGCGTGAAGTCGCGCCAACGCTGGCGGTTCAGACCGTCCAGCGCCCGGCGCGTGTGGGGCTGTTCGTTCTTCGAGCGCATGATGACCGCGACCCGTTCCGGCGCCGCCGCCATGGCCCCCGTCCCCCGCATCGCCTGTGCCGCCTCCGTCATCCGCCGCCTCCGCCACTGTCCTCCGCACCACGCCTCTCGGCGCCCGGAATATATACCGGCAAGCGAAAGACTTGGTAAAACTGCCGCAACAGGATAGAATGAAGGTGGTAGGGGATGCCCCCCGGGCATGCCCGTGGAGATGCTGCCATGAACGCCCAATGGACCTTCAAGCAACTGGCCGAACAGCAGGTCTTGCTGATCACGGTTACCGGTGCCTTTGCCCTGGCGGACAGCGAACGGCTGGTCAACGACATCCGGAATACCCGCGCGGATCTTGAAAAAGTACATATTCTGACCGATTTTCGCGGCGCCGACCTGAAGCTGGAAACGGTCGATATTTTCGAATGCCCCAAAGCCTACCAGCAACTGGCAAAGGGGCGTCACACCCGGGTCGCCATGCTCTTCAAAATCATCCGGGACGAAACGCTCTTTTATGAGAACGTCTGCCGCAACCTGGGCTATGACGTGTCAGTCTTCACCGACTATGACCAGGCCATGCAGTGGCTGACCGCGGGCACCGCCAGCCAGTCGCCGGCCGGTGCCAAACGGACGTGATTTGGGGTCTCCCCGCAGCGGCCGTCCCTTTCCGTAACTTTCGTCATTTCTTCCGTCTTTCCGTTCTTCCGTATCTTCTGCCCTTACCGCCCTCATCCGGCCGCGGCTTCACGGCCGGGCGGCGACTCCGCGGCGGCCAGTGGGCAGGCCGCACACTGGTGACCGAGGGCTTCACAGAAGTCGCGATAGATCTCCAGCAGCCCTTGCTGGCGGCAGGCATTGGTGGCCACCACGGTCAACCGGCTGGGCGGCACCAGCAGCCGGTGCGCCACCTCGGTCAGGCGCCGGTTGCCCTGCAACCGCGGCGCCTCCCGGCAAGCCGCCTCGGCGCGTTCCGCCAGGGCCGCATCTCCCTGATGCCGGGCCCGGGCGGCCAAAAACGGCAACGCCACATTGACCGCGATGTCGCGGGCCCGGGTTTCCCCGAGCAACAGGGCGTGGCCGTGCAGGCGCCGGTCAAAGGTCAGGAAACCGGCCAGTCGTTCGTCCTGCACCGTGAACCCCTTGACCAGTTCCCGCCACAAGGCACGCGGGGTGGTCGCGGCGGCGGCCAGCCCGTCCAGCCAGCGCACCGGCCGGCACCCCCAGCGTTCCACCAGGGCCGCCCCGGCCAGCAGCCGCCGTTCCGGCCGGTTCAGGGGGCGTTGTCCCGTCCGGACCCAGTCCAGGTCGGCCCGGCGGCCGCCCGCCTGCCACCACAGGCGCCACCAGTCCTCCGCCTCGGCCTGGTGTTCGGCCAGTACCGGCGTCCGGGTGCGGTCGGGCAGAAAACCGGCCAGCCCCAACAGCAGGGCGAGCCGGTGACGCGCCCCAGGCAAGCCGGCCAGCTCCGTCAGCGGCGCCGCCGCCGCCAACCGTCCCATCGGGCCGCGGTTGGCCCGGTACCCCAGGGCGGAGAACACCGCCTCGTACAACGCCTGGTCAAAGCCTTGGCGCAGCCCCTCGCGCAGCAGCCCCCCGGCCTTGTCATGAAAACGGGCCATGCCGGCCGCCTCCAGCAGCCGGGCGATGACCGCGTCCTCACGCCAGGCCAGCTTCAACGCGCAGCCGCCCGGCGGCACCCGACGGGCATAGGGCCAGGCGTTCAGGCGCAATTCGTCGAACAACTGCCGCCACTCCGCCGGCAACGCCGGCCCGAGGACCAGGCAGGGAGCCCCGCCCGGCGGCGCGGCCCCCTCGGCGCCGGGCATCTCCCACACCACATGGAGAATCACCTCCGCATAGGCCGGATCACGGTCGTGCCCGTGCCGCCACCAGTCCTTCAGGCAGCGGTGCACCTCGACCGCGCCGCCGCGCTCCTGTCCGTCGATCCGCAGGCGCGCGTCGCGGAAATCAGGCCCCGCCCCCACATTCCACACCCCCGGATGGAGGACCTCTAGGCAGCGCCCGTCCACCGCCCGCAACGGCAGGGCGAAGCGTTGCTCGCGCCACAACGCCTGCAGGAACCGTTCGGCCGGCTGGAAATCGTCGGCTGCCCCATTATTTTCGGCCACAACAGCGGCATCGGCCCGCGACGCCTGGGCCGCGAGGGTGCGCAGGCCCCGGTACCACGCCACCCACGGATCGGCCACCACTTCTTCCCATCCGTATATTTGCATGATCCAACCTCCTCAAAAACCATCCACATGTTAGCCTTTTCCCCCATTCAGACAAACGTGCGGCCGCCGCGATTATTGTCCGTCGCCGCCCTGCTGCTGGGGCTCGCCGCGGCGGTGCCGCCCGCACCGGCCGCCGTCCCGCCGGACGGCAGCGCCCGGCGCACCGCCATCACCGACGCCGTGCAGCGGGTGATGCCCTGCGTGGTCAACATCTCCACCGAGCGGCTGGTGCAGGTGGCGGATCCGTTCGGCCAGTATTTCGACGAGTATTTCCGCTCCCACGGCAAGGTGGTCCGCGAAGCCATTCCGCTGGGCAGCGGCGTGATCGTCGACCCCGCCGGGCTGGTGGTCACCAACTACCATGTCGTCCAGCGCGCCTCGAAGGTGCTGGTCCACCCCTCAACCGGCCGGCCGCGCTCCGCCACCCTGGTGGCCGCCGACCCGGTCAACGACCTGGCCCTGCTGCGCCTGGAACCGGCTGGCGGCGCCCCGCTGGACGCCGTCGGCTTTGCGGTGCCGGACGACCTGCTGCTCGGCGAGACCGTGGTGGCGGTGGGCAGCCCCTTCGGGCTGGAAAACAGCGTTGCCGTCGGCGTCCTCAGCGCCCGCAACCGCAGCTTCCAGGCCGGCGACCGCACCTTCAATGACATCCTGCAGACCGACGCCGCCATCAACCCCGGCAACAGCGGCGGTCCGCTGGTCAATGCCGACGGCCAGCTCATCGGTATCAACCTGGCCATCCGGCTCAACGCCGAAGGCATCGGCTTTGCCATTCCGCTCCGCCGCATCGAGGAGGTGCTGGCCGGCTGGCTCACCCCCGCCACCTTTTCCCAAGGCTGGCTCGGCTTCACCCCCCAGACCCAGACCAACGGCCATGGCGGCATGCGCGCCGGGGTGGGTGCGGTCGACAGCGGCAGCCCGGCGGCCGAAGCCGGCCTGAAGCCCGGCGACACCATCACCGCCGTCAACGGCCAGCCGGTCACCCGCGGCCTGGACGTCGGCCGCCGGCTGTGGAACCTCAAGGCCGGCGACCGGTTCACCCTCACCCTGGCGCCCGCGTCGGACACCACCGCCCCCCGCCTTCTCTCCCTGACCGTTGCCCCGCTGGCCGGCCCCCCCCTCATCCGCCAGCGGTTCGGCATCCAGGTCCAGGAACTCACCCCCGCCCTGCTCCGCGCCATGCGCCTGCCCGCCGATCTGCGCGGCCTGGCCATCAGCGACGTGCTGTCCTCCTCGCCGTTGGCCGAGGCCGGCGCCCGCCGGGGCGACCTGATTTTGACCGTTGACGACCGGGAGATGACCACCCCCGCCCAACTGGCCGAATGGGCCGCCCCCCGCCCCCCGGGCACCGTCGTCCGCGTCGGAGTGGTCGCCGTTGAGAGCCGGGGCGGCCAACGGCTGCTCAGCCAATCCCTCGTCACCGTGCCCTTGCGCTGAATGACAGGATAGATTACCCCATCACCCACGCCCAGCCCGCCCGAAGAAGCCGCCACCATGTTCTACCGCGTCCTCAACATCCTGCTGGTCCTGCTCATCATCGCCGCCATCGGCGTCGCCGCCTACATCATCCTGCCGGCCTCGATCGAGTACCGTTCCACCAAGCTCGCCCTCGCCGAGCTTGAGCGGAGCCACCGCCAGCAGCTTCAGGAAGCCCAGGACCTCCGCCGCGAAATCGAAGCGCTCAAGCGCGACACCCGCGCCATCGAACGCGTCGCCCGGGAAAAGCTCGGCTACTGCCGCGAAAACGAAAAAATCTACCATTTCGACGAGCCGGTCGGCCTCGGCCCCAGCACCCAGCCCGCCTCCCGGACCGATTTGGAAAACCGCTGACCCCCCTTCCCATGGTCATCTCCCTCCACCTGCCGCTGACTGAGGCCGCCGTCCGCGCCCTGCGCGTCGGCGACGCCGTCACCCTCTCCGGCCGGTTGGTCACCGGCCGTGATGCCGTGCACCGGCACCTGGCCCACGGCGCCGCGGCGCCGCTGGACCTTCAAGGATCGGTGATCTACCACTGCGGCCCGGTGATGGTCCCCGAGGGCAAGGGCTGGCGCGTCACCGCCGCCGGCCCCACCACCTCCGGCCGCGAGGAGCCCTACATGGCGGCCGTCATCGAACGGCTCGGCCTGCGCGGCATTCTCGGCAAGGGCGGCATGGGCCCCGCCACCCTGGACGCCTGCCGCCATTTCGGCTGCGTCTACCTTCACGCCGTCGGCGGCGCCGCCCAGGTGCTGGCCCGCCACATCACCGCCGTCCACGGCGTCCATTGGCAGGCGGAGTTCGGCGCCCCCGAAGCCCTGTGGGAACTGGAGGTCAAGGACTTCCCCGCCATCGTCACCATGGACACCCACGGCGGCAGCCTGCATGCCGACGTGCTCGCCGCCGCCGCCGCGCGCCTCCAGGCGCTGTGCCCATCCCCTTCCCCATAAACCGTTAGGAGGTCCACACCATGCTTTTCGGCCTGCAACCCGGCTCCCGTGAATTGGCGGCCCATACCGGCCGCGCCGAGCAACTCTACGGCATCCGCCTGGCCGAACTGGCGGAGGGCGCCGAACGCGGCGTCCGGGTCGCCGATGTCCGTTCCGGCGGCGGCCTGGCCTTCACCGCCCTGCTCGACCGCGGCCTGGATCTCGGTGCCGCCGAATTCCGCGGGGTTCCCCTCGCCTTTCTGGCTTCCGGCAACGGGTTCGCCCATCCGGCCGGCCACGAGCCCACCGGGCTCGGCTGGCTGCGCTCCTGGGGCGGCGGCCTGCTCACCGGCTGCGGACTCCGCAACCTCGGCTCGCCCTGCACGCTGGAAGGCGAGGCGTTCGGCCTGCACGGACGCCTGTCCCACCTGCCCGCCCGCAATGTCTGCCACGGCGAAACGACCGAAGCCGGCACCCCGTGTCTTTACGTCGAGGGCGAGATGACCGAGGCCCGCCTGTTCGGCGAGAACCTGCGCCTGCGCCGGCGCATCACCGTCCCGGTCGGCGGCGCCGCCATCCACATTCGTGACACCGTGGTCAACCAGGGCTTCCGCCCCGAGCCGGTGTTCCTGCTGTACCACATGAACTTCGGTTTCCCGGTGGTGGCCCCCGACAGCACCCTCGAGGCAACGGCGCATCCGGTCACCGCGCGCGACGCCGCGGCCGATCCCAATGCCTGGAACCGTCTGCAGCCGCCCACGGCGGGTTACGAGGAACAGGTGTTCTACCACCACGTGCCGGCCGGCCAGGACGGCTTCGCCCGCATCGCCCTGCGGAGTCCGCGCGCCGGCCTGCGGATCGAGGTCGCCTGGCGCACCGCCGAACTGCCGCTGCTCACCCACTGGAAGATGATGGGCGAAGGCGCCTACGTGGTCGGCATCGAGCCGTGCAACGCCCAGGTCGGCGGCCGCGGCGCCGAACTGGCGCGCGGCCCCCACTGCGTGCTGGAGCCCGGGGCCAGCCGCGAATTTGCCGTGAACCTGGTGGTCCATCCCCAACCGTAACCCGCGCCGTCCCCCGTCAAGGCATCCTCCCATGTGTCTCGCCGTCCCCATGCAGTTGGAATCGCGCCAGGGCAGCCAGGGCGTGGCCCGTTATGCCGGCGGCGCCTTTGATGTGCGGCTGGATTTCCTGCCGGAGGCGGCACCCGGCGACTACCTGCTGGTGCACACCGGCATGGCCCTCGAAAAAATGCGCCCGGAGGACGCCCTGGAACTGGAGTCCCTGCTCGCCGAGGTGCAGGCGGCGGGAACCGCGGGGCCGGCGAGGCGTGACACGTGAGGCGTGACACGTGAGGCGTGAGGCGTGATGCGTGACACGTGAGGCGTGACACGTGAGGCGTGATGCGTGAGGCGTGAGGCGTGATGCGTGACACGTGAGGCGTGATGCGTGATGTCCGTGTCCGTCCGTGCCAGTCCGTGCCAGTCCGTGCAAACCATGCCCCAGCAACCCTGATCGGTTTTGACTTCATGGAAACACCCCACACGGCACCCACGGCGGCGCAGATCCGGGAATTGGTGGCGGCCCTGCAGGCCGCCGCCGCCGGCCTCGGCGAGTTGCGCCTGATGGAGGTGTGCGGCAGCCATACCATGGCCATCGCCCGCGCCGGCCTGCGCCGCCTGCTGCCGGAAAACCTCACGCTGCTCTCCGGCCCCGGCTGCCCGGTCTGCGTGACCGGCACCGCCTATGTGGACCAGGCGCTGGCGCTGGCGCACCGCCCCGGGGTGACCGTCACCACCTTCGGCGACCTGGTGCGGGTGCCGGGCGGCGGCAACCAATCCCTGGACCAGGCGCGCGCCGCCGGCGCGGCGGTGAAGATCGTGCTGTCGCCGCTCGACGCCCTGGCGCTGGCCCGGAGCCAGCCGGAACGCCAGATCGTCTTCCTCGGCATCGGCTTTGAAACCACCGCCCCCGGCGTGGCGCTGGCGGTGCGCGAGGCGGCCGCCAGCGGAGTGGCCAATTTCAGCGTGCTCTGCGGCCACAAAACCATGCCGCAGGCCCTGCGCGCCCTGGCCGCCGCCGGCGGTCCCGCCGGTTTTCTGCTGCCGGGACACGTGAGCGCGGTGACCGGCACCGGCCTGTTCGGCTTCCTGCCGGAGGAATTCGGCCGCGGCGGCGTGGTGGCCGGCTTCTCCCCGGCGGACATCCTGGCCGGCCTGTTGCTGCTGGTGCGCCAACTGCGCCAGCACCAGCCCCGGATCGAGAACGCCTATCCGCAGGCGGTGCGCGCCGGCGGCAATCCGGCCGCCCTGAAAATGATGGCGGAAACCTTCGCCCCCGCGGACGCCGCCTGGCGCGGCCTGGGGGTCATCCCCGGCAGCGGCCTGTGCCTGCGGGACGCCTTCCACGCCCAGGACGCCGCCCGCCGGTTCGGCTTGGACCCGGGCGCGGACCGTGAACCGCCGGGCTGCCGCTGCGGCGAAGTGCTGCGGGGGGCGGCCACCCCCCGCGACTGCCCCCTGTTCGGCACCGCCTGCACCCCCCAGCGGCCGGTCGGCGCCTGCATGGTTTCCAGCGAGGGCGCCTGTGCGGCGAGCTATCTGTATGAATAAACCCCAAAGCAGCCAAAACGGCGAAGGCTGGATGCTCCCGAGGCGGCAGCCTCCCTCGGAGTGCGGCGGCTTCGACGCCGCCCTGGTATGTGTGACCGCTTACTTGCGTGCGCGGCTCGGATGACGGGGCTTTGGGGAGCGGCCGTCGCAGCCGGCCGGTAGAAGGGCGGCGTGGGCACCCGCCGGCACTCCAGGGCGCCTCCGGCGCAGGAAACAAAATCGTTGCTAAAGTATTGCCGCACTCCGGCGAAAGGCAGAGCTTTCATGGACGACACCATCACCCTGGCCCACGGCGCCGGCGGCCGGCAGACGCGGGAGCTGATCGAGGCGCTGATCCTGCCCCGGTTCGCCAACCCGGCCCTGAACGAAATGGGCGACGCCGCCCGGATCACGGCGGCGGACGCGCCCCTGCTGTTCACCACCGACGCCTTTGTCATCAAGCCGCTGGAATTCCCCGGCGGCGACATCGGGAAGCTGGCGGTCTGCGGCACCGTCAATGACCTGTCCGTGGCCGGCGGCCGGCCCCGGTGGCTGAGCTGTGCACTGGTGCTGGAAGAAGGACTGCCGGTGGCCATGCTGGAACGGCTGCTGGATTCCCTGGCCGCCACGGCGCGGACAGCCGGCGTCCAGGTGGTGTGCGGCGACACCAAGGTGGTTGAACGCGGCGCCGCCGACGGCCTGTTCATCTGCACCTCCGGCGTCGGCACGCCGCTGCCGGGGCTGGAACGCCAGCCGGTCCGGGCCGGCGACCGCGTGCTGGTCAGCGGCCCGGTCGGCGACCACGAGGCGGCCGTCTTCCGGGCCCGGGAAAACGTCGGCCGCGACATGGCGCTGGTGAGCGACTGCGCCCCGGTCAACGGCTTGGTGGCGGCCATGGCACCGGTGGCGCACGGCGGCCTGCGGGTGATGCGCGACCCAACCCGCGGCGGCCTGGCCACCGCCCTCAACGAACTGGTGCACGGTTCCGGCTGCAGCGTGGTGCTGCACGAGGAGGCCGTGCCGGTGCGGCCGGAGGTCCGGGCCCTCTGCGACCTGGTCGGCTTCGACCCGTATCACCTGGCCTGCGAGGGGCGCCTGGCCGCCATTGCCTC
>Ga0265297_10006410_pt1 | contig 17125 bp, 14 predicted proteins | sample Munlanlwell13791_FD_192502 | JGI IMG/M metagenome (GOLD analysis project Ga0265297, IMG submission 192502) | Leachate microbial communities from a municipal landfill in Southern Ontario, Canada - Leachate well 137-91 | ecosystem: Engineered > Solid waste > Landfill > Unclassified | place...
TTCCTCTATGACCTGCTCTGCAAGTTTTATTCTTGGATCATACATGGTCATTATAGCTCCCTTTATTTTCAAGCCATCATTAAGATTTTTTTTAACCAGATTTATTGTATTCAAAAGTTGACCAAGTCCTTCAAGTGCATAATACTCGCATTGTATTGGTATAATAACCTCTCTGGCCGCTGTTAATGCATTAATAGTCAAAAGCCCCAGCGCCGGCGGACAATCGATAAGTATGAAATCATAATCTTTTTCAATCTTAATTATGGCTTCTTTCAATCTAAACTCTCTTTTCAGGCTTGAAACCAGCTCAACTTCTGCTCCTGCAAGCTGTATTGAAGATGGAAGAAGTCTTAGATTTTTATATGAGGTATCTATAATTATTTCATCCGGCTCACTGTCATGAATCAATATATCATATATTGACTGTTTTACATCCGATGGATTTACACCCAGACCGCTCGTTGAATTACTTTGCGGATCGAGATCTATAAGTAAAGTTTTGTAGCCATAAGAGCTTAAATATGCAGATACATTTACTGCTGTTGTACTTTTACCCACACCACCTTTTTGATTTGTAAAAGCAATTATTCTGCTCAATCGTTTTTTATTTACCGGTTCGTCCTGTTTTTTATTTTTGATTATCATATCAAAAAATTTCAATTTATGGATCACCTGCTTACTAATTTAATGTATATAATCATTTGCACAATTACATAATAAAACAAATGATAGGTTACCGCAATGGCCTCTTAACTATTTTATTGTAAGTTCGTGGATATATTACCGGAGATTTTAATACTTTCTTTATTACCAGAAAAGTCCTGTATTCATTTAAATAAGGGACCTCTACTTCTAACAAATTATCTACCTTCCCCCCCAATTTTGAGATAACTTCCCTGTTGCTTTCCAGTTCGGTGAATATTTTTTTACTTTTATAAAATATAATTTTACCATTTATTCTACAAAATGGAATTGTTAATTCGCTTAAAATATTTAAACCGGCAACGGCTCTCGCCAGAACTACATCGAAAGTTTCCCTATACGGGGCTTCGTTGCCCAGTTCCTCTGCTCTGCCTCTAATAACCCTTACATTTTTAAATCCTAATTCTTCTACCATCATATTTAAGAAATTGATTTTTTTTAATGTTTTATCCAGAAGATAAAATATTTTATCCTTTAAAAAAATAGACAAAAGCGCCCCGGGTAGTCCTGCCCCCGTTCCTAAATCCAGTACTTTCCCCGTATGATCTCCATTATTGAAAACCATCTTTTCATACTTAAGTATTGAGATAGAATCCAGGACATGCCTTATAAGTATCCCCTTTTTATCCTTTGTACCAATAAGATTGAATTTCTGATTATACTCATAAACTAAATTCAGGTATTTTTCCAGTATTCTGATATGGTCCTGAGAAAAGTCGATACCAAAATCTGCAAGTGATTCTCTTAAAATATGGGAAGTATTCAATTAAATACCTTCTTTGATCTACCTCTTAGATTTAACATGAGTATTGATATATCTGCTGGTGATATTCCTGCGATCCTTGAAGCCTGGCCAAGAGTATTTGGCTTGATTTTTGTTAATTTCTCCTGCGCTTCGTAAGTCAAACCTATTATTTTAAAATAGTCCAGATCCGGTAAAAGATAATATCTTTCCAGATTCCCTAATTTTTTAATTTCTGCCAGCTGCCGGTTTATATAACCTTCGTATTTTGTCCTGGTTTCTGCCTGCTCAAGCACTCCCTTATCATAGTTGCTTCTTTTACCAATAAAATAGTCCACCACATCATAAATTCTGACTTCAGGTCTTTTTAAAAGTTTATAAATATTTAAGGGAGTGTCAATGGAGCTTGTTCCGATCTTTTTAAGTATTTTATTATTCTTTTTATCCGGATTCAAAATAATATTTTGTAATTTTGATACCAGTTTATCTGTTTTTTCTTCCTTTCTTCTTACTTTCTCATACTGACAATCTGTTATTAATCCTATGCTGTTACCCAATCCACACAATCGTATATCGGCATTATCGGACCGTAATATTAGCCTGTATTCCGCTCTGGAAGTATACATCCTGTAAGGTTCTATAAGATCTTTGGTAAGAAGATCGTCTATTAAAACTCCTATATAACTGGTATCTCTGGTCAGTATCATATGTGATTTGCCCTGTACCTTGAGTGCCGCATTTATTCCGGCAACAAGGCCCTGAGCTGCTGCCTCTTCATACCCTGAAGTGCCATTTATCTGCCCCGCAAAATATAAATTTTCTATATTTTTCGATTCCAGAGTAAAATTCAGTTGATTCGGAATTATATAATCATACTCTACTGCATAACCGGGCCTTATTATTCTGGCATTTTCCAATCCTTCAACAGTATTTACTATTTTCTGCTGTATTTCTGCGGGCATACTTGTCGTAAGTCCCTGTAGATACATTTCACCGGTGTGTGCACCTTCCGGTTCAATAAAAACCGGGTGCCTTTTTTTCCCGGGGAAATTTATAACTTTTCTATCTATAGAAGGGCAGTGCCTTGGTCCGTGAGTATCAACCATACCGGATCTTATAGGGGATTTCTCTATATTTTCTGCGATAATTTTATGAGTTTTCTTATTTGTATAGGTAAGATAGCAATCGATGTTTTCGTATATCTTTTCTTCATCCCAGAATGAAAAGCTTAAAGGTTCTCTGTCTCCATATTGAACAATTGTTTTAGAGAAATCAACTGTTCTTTTATCGATCCTCGGAGGAGTAGCCGTCTGAAATCTGCCTATATTAAAATTAAGGTCAATTAAGTTCCTGGTTAAATTCATTGCGGGATATTCCCCCATCCGTCCGGCTTTATAATCTTTTTCCCCTATTATTATTCTTCCTCTTAAAAAAGTACCGGCGGTAATTACCACTGCTTTCCCCCTGAAAATTAAGCCGCTTTCTGTTTCAACCCCAAATGCCTTATTATTTTTAACAAGTATTTTATTTATTGTCCCCTGTCTCAGGGTTAACTTCTGAGTATTTTCAAGTATTCTCTTCATCTCGATTTCATATTCTTTCTTATCTATCTGAGCCCTCAGGGCCTGGACTGCCGGACCTTTGCTTCTGTTCAGTACCTTTATCTGTATTAAAGTATTATCGGCTGTCTTTGCCATCTGTCCACCAAGTGCATCCAGTTCCCTGACCAGCTGACTCTTTCCTAATCCTCCTATTGATGGATTACAGGGCATTAAAGCAATTTTATCAACATTAATTGTTAGCAGTATAGTTTTTAAACCCAATCTTGCAGATGCCAGTGCCGCTTCGCAACCCGCATGTCCGGCACCTACGACTATTATGTCATATTTCATTTCTTCCGCTCGATATATCCATTAAATAATTATATGTTTCACGTGAAACATCGTTATTTATTAATTATGTTTCGCATAATTATTTCTGCTTTTTCATCAGAGCCCATATTTAATAAAATCTTTACCATTTTATTAACATCACGGGAATCATCACTGCAAAAATTTTTATCATTTATTGTTAACCTTACACTGGGCAGCCTTTTTGATTCCTTTTCTGTCAGGCTGTTTATTAACTTTCCAATATATCCATCTTCCCTATTTATAACAATACTGGTAAGGTTTTTTGCTTCTCTGGAAGCATTGATCCCTGCAATTAGTCCCTGCGCAGCAGACTCTTCGTAACCGGCAGTTCCGTTTACCTGGCCAGCAAAAAAAAATCTATTAAGGGTTTTACTTCCCAGATTGCCTTTTAATTGATAAGGGAGCAAATAGTAATACTCTATTCCATATCCGGGTCTGGTTATTTCCACACTTTCAAAATTTTTTATTTTTCTTAACATTTCAACCTGTAACTCTTCCGATACTGCAGTTTCAAGACCATTTAGATATGCCTCTTTTGTATCTCTCCCCAATGGTTTTATTGATACTTCTATGCCTTCAATATCCTCTTTTTTTAATACTCTATCTTCTACTGAAAGGGCATCTTCTGATATATCCAAATAATTACTGATTCCATTATCTTTAATATTAGCGGCCTGGCTCTGCAAAAATCTGGAAAAGTCTTTATTTATATAAGTTATATAAAAATAAATTTGCTCTCTATTTTTAAAATTACTTTCATATGAAAATGTCCATTTCTTCCTGCTATATTGCTGTTTTTTCAGATTATCTAAATCAATTGATCTTTTATCCACTACGGGAGCGGCATAATTCTTTAACTTCCCGAACCTGAAACCAAGATTTTTTAAACCATCTAACAGCTTTTTTGAGCATATTTCGCCCTGCCTCCCCGCTTCTATCATATAATCGCCCCAGAAAATTCTAGCTTTAAGGAAAGTACCGGTGCATATAATTATCGATCTGCAGGAATATACAATCCCATCACTTGTGTATAAGTAATATCCGCTTTTATCTTCTTTTACATTTACCGCGAGCCCCTGCCTTAAATCCAAATTACTTTGCTTCTCCAATACTTCTTTCATTGAAAGAGAATACTCTCTTCGATCAACTATTGCCTGAAAGGCTGCACTCGCTCTACTCTTCGTATTTTTGAGTTCTTTAAGATGAATAGAGGTTTTATCTATATTTTTTGAGATTTCTCCGCCCAGTATATCTACTTCTCTTAGCAATTGGCTCTTTCCGGTACCTCCTACAGTACTGCCATATGGCATTATAGCTATACTATCCATATTTATTGATACAAGTAGAGTTCTAGAACCATTTCTTGCAGAACTCAGAGCTGCCTCACAACCCGCATGTCCGGCACCTATTACCACTACATCATATATATTTTCTTCTTTTATTTTTATTCCCATATCTGAATATTATAAATGTTTCACGTGAAACATTTTCGCCAAATATCCTTATTATATTGTTTTTTGACACTTTATTTACCTATGCAGAATTGACTGAATATCTTTTCCAGAATATCCTCTCTCGCAGTTTCGCCTATTATCTCTCCCAGTAGTTCAAATGCTGTCTTTAAATCATAGGAAGGAAATTCTTCGGACATCTTATCTTTTACTGCTTCCACTGCTCTATTCAAAGATTTTTTTACTTCTTTTAATATCTCTTTATGCCTGCTGTTAATAATGATTTTTCCCTCCAGATCGATATCCCCATTACCCAATATCGCAGATTTTATTTTATTCTCTAACTCCTTAATTCCCTTTCCTTTTAATGCAGAAATTTTTATTATATATTTTTCATTAAAATAATTCTTGATCCTTTCTACTTCCAACTTTTGTTTTAAATCTATCTTATTTATACAACAAATAATGCTTTTCCTTTTTATTTTATTTATTATTTGCAAATCCATTTGTTCTAATTTCCTGTTTCCGTCCAGTACCAGTAAAATTAATTCGGCTTCGCCGATATGTTTTAAACTCTTATCTACTCCTATTTTTTCTATTGCGTTTCTTGTTTTTCTTATCCCGGCTGTATCGACAAGGATAAGCGGTATTCCTTCGACATACAATATTTCTTCTACTGCATCCCTCGTCGTTCCGGGAATTGGAGTCACTATTGCCTTTTCTTTCCTGGAGAGTAAATTCAGCAGACTTGATTTTCCTACATTCGGTTTCCCGATAATTGCGATTTTGACCCCATTCTTTATAATCTCTCCTTTTTTTTCGTTCATTATCAATTCTTCAAGTTCTGCTTTTATTTTTATTATTTCTTTTGTTATTTCCTGATATGGCGTTACTTCCAGATCTTCTTCAATAAAGTCTACCGAGGCTTCCAGCTGTACGCGTATATCCAGAAGATTTTTTCTCAGTCTCTTTATTTCCTCTTTTATATTGCCCCGTAAATTTTTCGCTGCGAGCCTCAGGCTCTGTTCCGTTCTGGATCTTACCAGATCAATAACTGCTTCTGCCTGTGATAGATCTATTCTTCCATTTAAAAAAGCTCTTTTTGTAAATTCCCCCGGATCTGCTATTCTTGCGCCGTTTTCAATACATAATTCCATTGTTTTAGTAGTAGCAATTATTCCCCCGTGACAGTTTATCTCTACAACATCTTCCCGGGTATATGAACCAGGGGTTTTCATTACTGTAATAATTACTTCGTCAATGAATTGATCTTCATTGTCAATAATATGTCCGTAAATCATGCTGTACGTATCAATATCTTTGATCTTCTTTTTATTTCTTGATTTAAATATCTTATCAGCAATAAAAATTGACCTGCTTCCGCTTAATTTGACTATGCCAATCGCTGCTTCACCGGCTCTTGTTCCTACAGCTACTATGGTATCGTTTATTTCGGCTTCCATTTTTACACTTGTCTCCTATGGCACTTTTGAAATTTCTGATTCTTATTATATTTAATATTTATATTTATTCAAAAATAAAACCAATAAAAAAAATGGCACACTCCGGTGCCATTATATATTATAAATAATCTCTTTATTTTCTATTTACTGCTTTTTATTGGATAAATTATTATTCTTCTGTTCGGTTCATCGTATCTGCTTCTTGTGGTTACATTGCTAAATCCTGCAAGCAGATTATGTATTATTTTCCTCTCGTAAGAATCCATCGGTTTTAATGCTATTTTTCTTCCTTCGTTAATTGCTTTTTTTGCCATAAATATAGCAGTTTTTTTTATTACATTAATTCTTTTTTTTCTATAGTCTTTTATATCTATTATTATATTTCTATCTACAAATTTTTTTCTCTTCCCAATCAAGTTTATGATATACTCAAGTGCCTGCATATTCTTTCCGTCCCGGCCTATAGCGATTCCCAGATCCTCTCCCTGCACCGATAATCTTAGTTCTTCCGAATCTGCTTCAATCCTTACCTCTTCTCCGGGACATATGAGTTTTAATATTTTTTTTAAAACCCCTTTTATTTTTTCAAGTCCATCATTCTCTATGGTTTTATCTTTTACTATGCTTTTAGGAGTATTTTCTATTAACCTGTTTCTTTTTTGTTCTTCTTCCAGTGATTCTACAAATGAATTTATAGCATCTTTTATACTTTTATCTTCGGTCATTTATGGCACCTCCTGAGATATAAGTATTATCTTTTCTTTTTCCTTTTCTTTTTTAATTTTCTTCTTATCGATTTCTTTTCTTCTTCGCTTATTTCAATACTTCCCGCAAGACTCACCTTTTCCTGTTTTAATTCCTCTTTTACTTTTTCTTTTTTAACAAGTTTATTTACAAGCCACTGCTGGCCAATGGACCATGCATTTGTTGTTACCCAGTATATCAATATTCCCGACGGGAATTGCCAGGATATAAATCCAAATACTACGGGCATTACAAACATGATCTTTGACTGCCTGGCGTCCGTTGTCGTCATCTTCATTGACAGAAACATTGTAGCAATCATTAAAATTACCAGGATGAAATAAGGATCCATTTTATTTAAATTCATCCACAAGAAATTATAATTAGGATTTACGGCGCCGGTCAGGCTAAATTCCGCAGCAGGCCGAATTCCTGCCAGTCCTATGTTTATGCTGTTAGCAACACCCTCCAGGTTAAAACTTCCCAGCACATTTGTTACAATTTCAGAGGGGTTCCGGAGTGCCTGGAACAATGCAAAAAATACAGGCATTTGAAAGAGTAGGGGCAAGCATCCTGCCAGCGGATTAACATTATTTTTCTTATAAAATTCCATTGTCTCCTGCTGTAGCTTTTGCTTGTCATCTTTATATTTTTTTTGTAGTTCTTTAATCTCCGGTTGTATTTTTTGCATTTTTGCCATTGACCTGGTCTGGCTTATAGTAAGGGGGACAAGGACTATCCTTACTATGATAGTCAGCAGTATTATTACTATGCCGTAATTCGCAATTATGTGATTATATAAAAATATGACTATGTACTCTATTCCGCTCTGTATGGGCCGTAACAACTCTAATATTTGACTCAATTTAATCAACCTTTCTTTTACTTTACAGGATCATATCCGCCTTTATTGAAGGGATTGCATCTTAAAATTCTATACATTGATTTAATACTACCTTTAAATACACCATATTTACTAATGGCGCCGATTGCATATTCCGAACAGGTAGGGTAGAACCTGCAGCTCTTTGGTAATACAGGTGAGATATATTTTTTATAAAACTTAATTAAAATAATCAGTATTTTCTTCACGATTAAACCATTTATAGATTATTATTTACAGTTGGCCGGTAAGAAATGACGTCAAAGTTTTTTCCAGTATCTTCTTTATTTCCATTAAGCTTGCGGTGATAATGATCGGTTTAGCCACAATCAAAATATCTAAATTATTGTAACTTTCTATTTCAACTTTTCTTAAAGCTTCTCTTAACACTCTTTTAATTCTATTTCTTAGAACGGCTCCGCCTATTTTTTTACTTACTCCTAATCCGATTCTTACGGATCCACAAATTTCTGCTCTTTTGAATATATATAACGTTAAGTATTTATCCCTTTTACATGAACCTTCTTTTACTACCCTTGAAAAATCACTTTTTCTTTTAAGTGTTTCAAACTTGATATTAGTCTTCCTTTTTCATCTTTAAGCAGAAAGCTTTTTTCTTCCTTTTTTTCTTCTGCACGCAATTACGGCTCTGCCTGCTTTGGTTTCCATTCTTACTCTGAAGCCATGAACCTTTTTCCTTTTCCTTGCGTTCGGCTGAAATGTCCTTTTCATTTTTTACCCAATCTATATATTATTATTTTCAGTCAGGTAGTAGATTATACATTTTAATCTTTCTAATATCAAGATTGCCACATTTAAATAAAGTGTGCCTTTAAGCCTTTTTATTTTTATCTTTTCTTTGAAGCACGCTATTTACTCAAACACCTGTTCTGGTGAAAGACCTCTTCTGAAAATGATATTTATTTTATATATATTATGGTGTGATTTCTCATAGCATTTCAAAAATTTAAACAACTTTTCAACACCTGTTGAAAAAATTGTTGAAAACTTAAAAAACTTCACTTAATCATATGTCATATGATTTTAATCCGAAGGACTTATCATACAATCTAGTAGCTTTTTCCTTGTTAAAATATTATTATTAATCTGTTGAAAACCTTAAGCTTCTGAAAAGAAAATGAAAAGTAATATCGCTTATTGATATGTTTTCTGTTAAATAGAACAATTCGCGTTAAAGTTGACATTAATAATGCCTGACGAAAATACTAAACCAAATAATGTTGCCGATTCTAATAAAATCTATGGAAGCATTGAAAAAATACCGGTTAGAATCGCAGTCTATGACAACATGCGCAGTATTCCGAGGATAGTGAATCTCAGCTATGATAATATTGCTGACTTCATTAATGAAACCACACAAAATATTTACAGTCTGTCCCATGAGGTCGGAGGAAGAATTCCCTATACAATAATAAAAGAGATAATAGAGAATCTTATACACGCAGATTTCAAAGAAGTTGTGATTACTATACTGGAAAGGGGAGACCATATCATCATAACGGACCAGGGGCCGGGAATCGAAGACAAAGAGAAAGCTTTTCTACCGGGATATACTTCTGCTACGAGTAAAATGAAAGAATACATCAGGGGGGTAGGTTCGGGTTTTCCTATAGTAAAAGAAACAATAACTTTTTCCGGGGGATCTATCGATGTAAAGGATAATATAAAAAAGGGGACAGTAATATCTTTAAAACTTGGACAACCGGAAAAGAGTGAGAGTGTAAAGGATACAGAAATCAAGACAACCGGTGAATCGATACCTTTTCTCCTTGACGAAGATAAAAAAACCCCGACGGATAGCATCGATAAATTTGACCATAAAGTATTATCCGACAGACAAAAGAAAATCCTTTTTGTGATCCTTGAGCTTGAAGAAGTCGGGCCTTCTACGATAGCCAGCGAGCTGGGCTTCAGTCTCTCTACTTCATATCGGGAATTAATCTATCTGGAAAAGAACAAACTGCTTACCTCCAGCAGCAACGGTAAGAGAAAATTATCTAAAAAAGGGTTAAAATACCTTGAATATTATTCAAATAATATTTAATATTAGAGTATTATGTCGGACCTACAAAACATCTGGAAAAATACTCTCGAAGATATTAAAAACAATATCAATCTCCCTACATATAAAGCCTGGTTCGAACATATAACACCACTTTCATTAAAAAAAAACTGTTTAACTGTTTCAGTCGGCAGCAATTTCGCAAAAGAGTGGCTTGAGTCCAGATACTCAAATCTTCTATCGGAATCAATTAAAAGAGCGACAAACAATTCATGTAAAATAAAAATTGTTACTGTTCCCGGAAGTTCCGAAAATACTAACGGTAAATATGATAAATACATTGACGAAACCTTAAAAGAGGAAGAGTATCCCTTTAAACAAAACAAAAATTCTCTTTTCAATTCAAAGTACACTTTTGATACATTTATCGTTGGAAGCAGCAACAGGTTTGCCTGTACTGCTTCTCTTGCGGTCAGCGAGAATCCGGGTAAAGCCTATAACCCATTGTTTATTTATGGGGGAGTGGGATTGGGAAAGACGCACCTTCTGCATGCAATAGCTCAATATACAATGCAGCTGCATCCCAATAAAACCATAAAATATGTTTCAGCTGAAAGATTTCTTAATGATTTTATAAATGCTCTCCGTTATAAAAATATATTTTCGTTTAAAGAAAACTATAGAAACAATGATATTTTGCTCGTCGATGATATACATTTTCTCGAGGATAAGGAGGCCAGCCAGGAAGAATTTTTTCATACATTTAACGCCCTTCATGATACCAATCGGCAGATAGTCCTCTCAAGCGACAGGGCGCCAAAAAATATTTCCACTCTAGAAGAAAGACTCAGGTCCAGGTTTGAGTGGGGTCTGGTAACTGATATCAAGCCGCCGGATCTGGAAACAAGACTGGCAATTTTAAAAAAATATTCTGAAAGAGAAAAAATCTCTGCTTCTGATGATATATTAAATTTAATTGCCGAAAAAATTACTTCTAACATCAGAGAGCTGGAAGGTTCTCTTACAAGAATAGTTGCATTTGCTTCCCTTACTAACTCCAGGCCGGATTTAAACATGGCCAAAAACATACTAAAAGATATTTTGCCCGACGACATAGAGCATAAGATAAGTATTCAAACAATAATTAAAGAAGTATCAAGATATTTCTCAATACCCATCAATGATATTATAAGCGCCAAGAGAAATAAATTCATATCGCATGCGCGTCAGCTCGCAATGTATTTATCCAGGGAGCTTACAAGCAGTTCTTTGCCCAGAATCGGAAAGTCTTTTGGGAACCGCGATCATTCAACTGTAATATACGCCGTCTCAAGAATCTCAAATCTTATAAATACCGATAAAACCGTCTATGTGCAGATTCAGGAAATTACCAACAAGATAAAGACGTCTACATAAAACCTGAATGCCTGTGTTTAAAACCTGTTGAATAACAAAGGAAGTTTTTAACAATTAGCTGTTTCTTTGGCTTAAAACTAAACGTTTTAATTTTTTTATATATTTTCTTTATGACTTTGAACAGCTTTAAACCATATTATCAACAGGTGTCATTGCAGAACCAGCTGCAATTCATTGTCTTTTTTTACCATCTTAACATTCTCAACATATGTTATAACTATTACTAGCTATTTAAATTAAACATTATATATAATAAAATATGTTTATATTTCAAACATTAAAAGAAATTAGAGGGTTACAATGAAATTTCAAACTACAAGGACCGACCTTCTGGAAACTATTTTATTTGCCAGTAGAGCAATAAGCCCTAAAGCCTCATCATTTATATTGAACGGGACCATGCTTGATGCCGGAGAGGGCCTAACCGTATATAGTACCGATCTCGAGACAAGCATAAAATGTACAATGGAAGTAAAGATCCTTGAAAAAGGGAAAGCGGTGGTACCCGCAAGGATTCTGGCAAACATATTAAAAAGCCTGAAAGAATCAAAAATAGAGCTGGAACTGGATAAGACAAAGAACCAGGTAAAAATTAGTTGCGAAAACGCATTTTTTACATTAAATACACTATCCCTAGAAGAATACCCGGTTTTCCCAGAAACAAAGAAAGAAAATTATTTAAAGATAAACCTGAATAAATTTAAGGACATGGTGTCAAAAGCAGAGAAAGCGGCATCCCTGGACGAAAGCAGAGCAATCTTGACCGGAGTACTTCTGGAGATAGGGGATGACGTATTGAGTATGGTAGCAACTGACAGCTACAGACTGGCTCTGGTTAAAGAAAAAATAGGCGGTGGAAAACAACCGATAAAAGTTGTGGTACCTTCAAAAGTTCTCGACAATATTGTCAAAAGTGAATTTAAGGACGGAGATATCGAGATAAACATCGAAGAAAATCAGGCAAGTTTTTATATGGAAAGCGCCAGTAAAAAAAAGATCATAATGGTGTCAAGATTACTTTCCGGAAAATTCCCGGAATATAAACAGCTTATTCCTCAGAACATGAAGCACGACATAATAATAGATAAAGATAAAATACTTGAGGTGGTAAAGAGGATTTCATCGATCTCGCAGGACAACATACCAATAAAGATTACTATTGATAAAGGTAAAATAACGGTATCTATGAATATAAGAGAAATTGGAAGCTCCAGCGAGGATTTTGATGTTTCATACGGAGAAGAAAGAATGGAGATAGCCTTTAATCCCGAATTTTTAATCGACGGTATAAATATTATGGACGAGAAGAATATAATATTTTCAATAGAGGAACCTCTTAAACCTATTTTAATAAAATCTGAAAAAAACAAAGACTTGATTTATTTACTTATGCCCATCAGAGTCTCCTAGGATATAAACAGCCGGGAAATAACGCGAAAATAAAAACCATGGGAAAAATAAAAAACATAGACCTGTGCGTCATTGGTGCAGGAAGGGTTGGTGTAACCATATGTTACGCGCTTTCCTTAAGAAAATCATCTGGTGTAAAAGTAAAGGCCATTTCCTCGAGAACGGCGGAATCTTTAAAGAGGGCAAGGAAATTTTTGGGAGCCAGAGCGGCTGATATAATTTTTACCAGGGACAATGCTAAAGCGGCGGCACTTGCGAATTGTGTTTTAATATGCACTCCGGATGATTCCATAAGAACAGTTAGCGATAATATTTTTAAAAACAAAAGAAATAGTTATTTGAAAGATTATTATGTATTTCATTTCAGCGGATCGAAGCCGCTTGCGATCCTGGATTCTGCCAGAGCCGCAGGAGCTGAAATTGCATCCATACATCCGCTAAAATCTTTTGCTTCTGCAGAAGAAGCTATAAAATCTCTGCCGGGAACCGTATTCGGAGTAACTTTTTCTAGTATAAAATCAAAGAAAATGGCAGAATTTCTGGTGAGAAATCTTGGAGGGGAAACCATCGGGGTAGAAGACGGGAAAAAACCACTTTACCATGCAGCAGCATGTGCCGCTTCAAACTATCTTGTAACTCTTATGGATTATGCCGTATCGATACACAAAAAGATAGGGATAAAGCCGGAGGACTCATTAAAAGGTTTAATATGTCTGGCGGAAGGAACAGTAGACAATATAAAGAAAATGGGAACAAAGAAATCTCTGACCGGACCGATAGCAAGAGGAGACATGGGAACCATAAAGGAGCATATGGCAGGTTTCAATAAATTTTTTCCAAAAGAGTACGCTGATTTGTATAAAACTATGGGAATAGAGACAAGTAAAATCGCGCATCAAAATAAATGGATAGATAAAAACACAGCAGAGGAGTTAAGGAAAATACTCAAGAAATAGAAAGGGGATATTGCCATGTTGAAAAAGATAACGACAAAAGATCTTTTTGAGATGAAAAAGAAGGGCGAAAAAATAACAATGCTTACCGCATATGATTGTCTGATGGCATCGCAACTGGACGAGTGCGGCATAGACTTGATACTGGTGGGAGATTCTGTGGCAAATGTGCTGCTGGGATATAAAAATACCATACCGGTCTCGATGGATGAAATGATCCATCACTGTAAAGCAGTCTGCCGCGGCGTGGAAAGGGCAATGGTGATAGGAGATATGCCATTTATGTCTTATCAGGCAAGTATTACCGGGGCGGTAAGGAATGCCGGAAGATTTTTAAAAGAAGCCGGAGCCGAAGCAGTAAAACTTGAAGGCGGGAAAGAAATCATTTTGACCATAAAGAAAATAGTTGATTCAGGAATTCCGGTAATGGGACATCTGGGATTTACTCCGCAATCTGTTTATAAGTTCGGTGGTTATGGCGTCAGAGGGAAAGATGAAGACCAGGCTTCGAAGATGATAGAAGATGCCGGTATGCTTGAGGAAGTCGGAGTATTTTCGATAGTATTGGAGAAAATTCCGGCAGAGCTTGCAAAAAAGATAACACGAAAGATCAGCGTTCCAACGATAGGAATAGGAGCAGGAGTAAATTGCGACGGCCAGGTGCTTGTGACACACGATATGCTTGGATGTTTTGAAGAATTTAAACCGAAATTTTCAAAGAGGTATGCTGAACTGGGAACAGAAATGAAGAAATGCTACACGAAATATATAGAAGAAGTTAAAAATAAAAAATTTCCCTCAGACGAACATTCTTATTAAAAAATAAAAATAAATCTCTGTTCAACCATAAAGGTTTTTTGATATTAAAAAATGGAAATATTAAAAAAAATAACCGAATGCAAATTGATAGTAGACAATATCAAGAAGAGAGGTCTTACAATAGGCTTTGTTCCCACAATGGGCTTTCTGCACGAAGGACATCTGAGCCTTATTAGAAAGGCAAAGAAAGAATGCGACAGAATATTTATAAGTATTTTCGTTAATCCTATACAATTTGGTCCCGGAGAGGATTTTAAAAACTATCCGAGGGATATGAAAAGGGACATCTCTCTGGCAGGAAACGCAGGAGCTGATTATATATTCTACCCAACAGCAAAGGAAATGTATGGTCCGGATTTTAAAACTGCAGTAGAGGTGAAGGAACTCGGAGACATTATGTGCGGAAAATACAGGCCCGGCCATTTTGCGGGGGTGACCACGGTGGTTCTGAAGTTTTTTAATATTGTAAAGCCTGACAGGGCATACTTCGGGCAAAAAGATTATCAGCAACTGGTAATAATAAAAAGAATGGTTTGCGACATGAATCTGGATATCAAAATTGCAGGCTGTCCCACCGTAAGAGAAAAAGACGGGCTTGCTTTAAGTTCCAGAAATAAGTATCTTTCTGCCGGAGAGAGAAAAAATGCCGTTGTCTTATTCGGGTGCCTGACTGAAGCAAAGGATATGATTAAAAAAGGGGAGAAAGATCTGGAGAAAATAAGAAAAACAATTATGATCAAATTGAAAAAGAACAGATCTGTTAAAAAAGTAGATTATTTTGATTTTAGAGACCCGGGAACACTTGAGCATATAAAAAGAGTGAATGAGGAGAATAGAAGCATACTGGCTGCGATTGCGGTCAGGATTGGAAGGACCAGACTGATTGACAACATGATAATAAAAGTATAAAAGTGATATTGATTTAAAATAAACACGGATTGCAGAGGTGAAAAAAGTGATAGTCTGTATTTTGAAAAGCAAGATCCACAGGGCGACGGTGACCGATGCGGAAATCGAGTATATGGGGAGTATAAGCATAGATAAAAAATTGATGGAACACGCAAAGATATATCCTTACGAAAAAGTCCTGGTAGTAAGCCTTGACAGCGGTGAGAGACTGGAAACATATGTTATAGAGGGAAAGGAGAATAGCGGAGAAATTTGCATAAACGGAGCAGCTGCGAGGAAGATACTCAGGGGAGAAAAGATCATTATCTTATCTTTTACTTATATAGAGGATGAGAAGGCCGCCGGGCACCTGCCAAAAATAGTATATGTAAACGATAAAAACGAAATTACTAATGAAGAAAGTCATGTGGGGAAAGACGACCAATGCTAACCTGCAAAGGACCAAAAAGACTTCCACCCAATATTTTTTTAATTCTTCTGTTAATATCTATTTTTTTGTTTCAGGTTTTTTCCATATCCTGTAAGTTTGGAAATGATGCAGATGAGCAATTGATAGATTCCGCAGATCCAGATAGTGAAGATAGTCTGTATTTATTCGAATATGAAAAGATCAGAATTGAAGATACAGGCTCTATTGATGTAAAAATAAAAAATTGCAATCTATATCTGGACATTTATAAGGATCTGATAATAATGGGCGAGATTGAAAATATTTCCGGTACAAACAAAACAAATATAGAAATCACCCTGGACTTCCTTGATAAACATGGAAACGAAATAATATCAGCAAACGCCCCCTCACTGGTTAATTATCTCAGGAGCGGAAGCAGATTGCCATTTTATTATTACCTTACAGATAAGCAGAAATATATAGAAATATATACGGTTAAAATAGGAGTCAACTATAAAGATTATTATGAAAGGTTTGAAGGTAATCCCATAGTAGAGAATGAAGGGTATAAATATGAGGAAGATTACCTGATTATAGAAGGCAGAGTGATTAATATCGGCGAAGAGAAGATTAGAAATATAAAACTTTTTTGTACATTTTATAATGATAAAGACCAGGTCGTTTTTATTAAACAATGTTATTTACCCCGGGAAGAAATGAATCCCGGAGGAGAACAACGGTTTACATTAAAATTATTGTTTGATGAGTATTTGCCCGATTTTACTCATTACAGCTTTGAAGTATTTTTTGAAGACGAGATAAGGGAACCGGTTTGATTCATATCCAATCCTTATATTTGAAATAAACCAGCATACCTATTGATATCAGAAACATTGTAATCACAATAATAACAAAAGCAAAAGCATGACTTCCCAGAGGAAGTGAGACGTTCATTCCATAAATTCCGGATATAAGAGTAAGAGGCAGGATTACTACGGAAAAGATTGTGAGTATGCGCATGATATCATTGATTTTATTCGATAATAATGATTGATGAGCATCGTGCACGCCTTCTACAAGTTCCTTATAATTTTCAAGAGTATCCCAGATCTTTTCCACATGGTCGACAAGATCGCTAAAATAAACCTCAAGAGCTTCTATCAAGAAATCCATATCTTTGATTTCCAGGGTTTTAAGTATTTTTCTCTGGGGATAGATTATATTTCTGAATGTCAGGATATTGGTTCTTATAAGCAGTATCTCTTTGACATTTTTGCTGCTGGCTTTTTTGAAGATGGCATCCTCA
>Ga0265297_10006411_pt1 | contig 17124 bp, 22 predicted proteins | sample Munlanlwell13791_FD_192502 | JGI IMG/M metagenome (GOLD analysis project Ga0265297, IMG submission 192502) | Leachate microbial communities from a municipal landfill in Southern Ontario, Canada - Leachate well 137-91 | ecosystem: Engineered > Solid waste > Landfill > Unclassified | place...
ATTTCTGTAAATAAATTATAAACTTTATTTAAATATGATGCTGATTCATCACTTATATAAACTTCATCATCATAAATAACTAAATCTGTTGGAGAATCAATTGATATTGTTCTTCTAAGTTCAAAATCCATATTATAAACATAAATTAGATTAGATGTTTCATAACATATATATATTTCATCATTATAAACATTAAATCCAGTTGCGTTTAAAGGTAAAGACCATTCATTTAATTGAGTTCCATCTGTTTCTAATTCATATAAAACTGCTGCTTCTAATACATAGATTGAAGTTCCATAATTTTTAACACGTAAAGGTGTAGAAAACCCAGTGAATTGTCTTGAATATACACCACTTAAACTTGTCACTTTAATTCTTCCATTAGAATTATCTGCTACATAAACTTCATCATCATATACACAAATACCACGTGGTCTATTATAGTTATCATCACCAGAACCATTTGATCCCCATTCTCTAACATAAGAACCATCAGTATCACTTAATACTTGAACTCTATAATTAGAATAATCTGCTACATAAACTTCTCCACCATATACAGCAATATCATAAGGATTATTAAATTGTTGATTACCACTACCAGAAGCACCAACAGACCAAATTGAACCACCAGATGTATTCCACTTTTTAATTTTAGGTGATTGTCTTGCTACAGTATAGATATATCCACCACTTTCTGTAATACATGGATTAAATCCTCCATTTGCCCAAGATCTTACAAATGTTTCAATGTCTAAATCCACATAATCAAAATCTGTTTTTTCTTCACTTTTAATATAATAATCAACAATAGTTTTCATATTATATCTTTTGATGTAATCTAATAAAGTATTTGTCATATTCTCAATATTTGATTTGGTTAAACAATCAATTCTAACTCTCCACTTTTCATTAACTGATTTTAAATAAGTATTCATATTAACTAATTTAGGTTCGTCAACATAAACTGTATTACCTTCAATAGTATTGAGAGAAGTAAAAACTCCTTCATTTACTTCGACTGTTGGTGAATAATCTAATAATCCATATTCTAAAAACAATTTTAAATCTTCTGCGTGTCCCATTTTAATTCTCCTATATTGTTGATGTTATATCTCCACTAACACCTATTTGACCAAATACTTCTAATTTTGATTTATTAAAATTCTCTATTAATACTCTTTTTGATTCTTTTATTAAATTACCAAAGAAATCATCTAATGCTTCTGGATCATTTAATTTTAATAATCCATTATATCCATAATAATAGGCATATCCCCATTCATTAAAATGTTTTAATTTTTTAGAAGACATTTTATTAACATCAGAAGCATATTCAACCTTAGTTCCTAACAATAATTTTAAAACATTATTTAAATAAGAACTTAAATTCAATCTTTCTATTAAACTATCTTGTAATTGACCAGTTCTTTTTGCTACATATTTTCTAATCCAATTAGTGATTATAGGTTTTGTATATTGAAGCGATTTATCTAATACTTCATCAAATGCTTTCATAAGTTGTTCATAAGTTAATTTAGAACTTCCAACTTTATAACTGATTTCTGACATTATCTTTTAAATCTCCTTAAATATTTTACTAACCAATTAATTTCTGATTTCTTATCTTTCTTAACACTCTTAGGAATAACAACTTCATAATCTTCTCCACCAATCATAAATCCATAAGATATAATATTATTAGATTTAGATTCATTTCTTGTTAAGAAATCTATTTGATTAACTAATGGATCTTGACTAACAGAACCTAAAGTTGGTTCAATATAAGAAGAGATTCTACCTGATCTGAATTTTAAATATCTATGATAAGCAGCACCAAGAGAAGGATATTTTCCAGCAAACCACCTATAGTATTTATCATCAGTTCTACAAGTTGCTCTTCCTTTTATGATAGTTTCAGCAAGATCTTCTGATATGTTATCATATTCAATAGATACACCATTTTTTATATGCATAACTAATATTTTAGAATCTTTTCTGTATTCATATGCTTCTATCCAAGAAGATGGTATAGTACTTGTTTTTAAATTGCTATAATTTGTAGACATTGAAGTCATTGTTCCTAAACTTTCAATTAATCTATCAATTATTGCTGTAATATCTACCATCCCCTTAAATTACCATTTTGTGGTGTATATAAATCAATTAAATCAATTGTATCATTGTCTTGTGCTTCTCTAATTAATTTCATTATGTTAAGATCTTCATCACTAAAAAACTTATCTATATAATCCTTTTCAATAGAAACCTTTTCATTTGTTATTCTTGTATTTTTAATAACTTTTAAAAAAGCATTCATCTCAACACTACTTAATGCACCTGCTTGTGGATTAACTTTTGTATTACTTGATAAATTACATAGAATATTAATTCTATTATCTAACATTGTTAGAGTTGCTTCTAAATAAGCAGCAAGATTTGTAGCAGGTATAGGTATATTTATAACTGCTGATGCTTCAGTTTCATCCAAATAGTGTTCTCCGACTGTCATATAATTCACTCCTAAACTAATACATCTAAATATTTAGCAAATACATTAACATTACCATGAGCAACATTCTGGTCTTTAATTTTAATTGTCACTTCACTTAAAGGTTCTAATTCAAATGGTGGAATAATGTTAAGTTCATTTACAAAGAAATCATGTTCAACTGTGGTTGGGTTTCTATCTTTTGCTGTATATGTAATTGAAACAGTCATAACATCTGTAATTATAGTTGAACTACAAATAAGTTCACCAAAATAACTTTTACCATAAGCAGAACCTAATGCCATGAATCTTGTATCAAAACATTCATAATTAGCAACTTCAATCGCAGCATAAATTGCATCTTTAGCAGCATTACAAATTCTACATTCATCAATTGCTGCATTATCCATTTCAAATGTTCTTTTTCTGTAAAAGTCTTTAACAACTTTTCCATCAGTTCCTATAAATGCTGTAGCAACACTTGAATCTGCTGGAAATGTCCAAGTTGCTTCTTTCAATTCACCCCAAGGTGTTAAATATTCAGTTGTTGCTATATAACCAGTATCATCTTGATTTGCTGCTTCTGAACCATATATAGAACCAACTCCTATCAATGCTGTATCTAAAGCATCAGTTGATTCAGCAGCAATAGTTCCATAGGTTGAACCACCACTAATAATTGTAAGAGTTTCACCTGCTTGTGTTTCTTTATTACTTATTAAACTAACTGGGCAATAATAATCTGCAATTGCTGGAACAAAAGCAACTGGTGTAGCATTAAGTGTAGCAGTTCCTGTTGCTATTGCTGTTTTTTGTAATCCATCACTATTCTTATATACAAGTGTAATTAAAGCACCTGTATAATAAGCATCATCTGCTGTGCATGTTAAGGTAATTGCTAATTCAGTTTTACCAATATCTACAACTGTTTCACCAGCATTCTCTCTAACTTCTACTAAAGTATTTGTAGATAATTGTTTATGTTGAGCAAAATACTCAGCAACCTTATCTCCTTTGGTATGTCTTAAAAATTTATGAACTGATTCATAATTTTCAAATGCTCTACCTAAGAATTTACCTAATAATCCCATCTATCTCTCTCCTGCGATTTTATTTAAAAAATCATAGTCCAAGATGGATTCGAACCATCGCATAGGGCTTGAACTCCTTGCATTACATCTTTGCTATTGGACTTTTAATTTTGGTTCAATATAAAAAAAGAAAGGCAATTATTTATGCCCAAGTAATTTGTTCTGAATATAAAACTGCTTCTGGTCTATGAACACAACCGCTAAGTCTTGCTGCCCAATTCTGAATAACTGATTGAATTAAATCATCTCTTCTTTCTCCAACCATTCCTACTCTTGAATATGCTTGTTCAACAATTTCTGGATCTGAAATAGCAACAAATAATCTACTATGAGTCCCAATAGTATCTGCTTCAGTCTTAGTATCACCAGCAACTTGATTTAAGAATAATTTATCTGAAATGATAGGATCACCATCTAATTTAAGTCCCCATTCTTTAAAGAACAAATCTAATTCAGAATCTTGATTAGTAGCTCCCCTAAATAAAGCATTCCTTGCATTAAATGCGAATAAGTCATCCATTCCTAATTTAACTTTTCTACCATCACGATACTTTGAAGGAATTGTTCTAAGCATTTTTGTTAATGCTTTATATACATCACCAGCAGCATCTAATAATGAATCTCCACCATTTAAATTTTCAACTAAAGTTGCTTGTTCAATAATCCCTACATTAAGAACAGTACCTTGTCCTTTACCTGTTGAATCATACATAGTTCTTGTTCCTGTAGCATTAGGTAAACCAGTTCTAACTCCTTTGAAAACTGCTTGTTTAACTTGGTCATACCATGTTGCTAATTCTTGTGCTTTTCTTTGAACTAAATATTTACCTTCAATCATCATATCATTTACATCATATTTAATATTTGCTCTTACATAATTTAAATTGTAAACTTTATGATCTTTAGAAGTTTCCATTGAAATAGAAGCATCACCTAATTTAGTTTCTCCAGTAACACCTGTTGAAAATCCAAACAAAGGTTTCTTATATTCTGGAGCATCAGTAGGTATGATAACTTTTTGATGAATCCAATTAGTATCTGGATCTTCTTGAAAGTATCCACCTACAATTTCTGACATCGCTTGATAAAACGATTGATCAAAAACTCTTACATTTTCTGTTAAAGTTGGCATATTAATCTCTCCTTTATAAATATAGACCTAAATCTATAAATATGTTGCCTCCATCACTGTATCACCATTTGCTAATGGTAAATTATTAACTACTAAATTTCCAGCAGTATTAATGTTTGTATTTGCAGCACCTGTTATTTTACCTGCTGTCGTACTCATAGTATGCGGTAATCCACTAACTACAGCACCTGTTGGATCAGTACAATTAAGCCTATATGATTCTCCACTAATTGGAATTATAATATTACATGGATTTCCATCAGGAATAGCAGTATTTTCTGCTGTTTTATAATCATTGTCTAAAAAGCCACGGAACATTTCACTTGCACCAACATCTGTCCCTACAACTTTCCCTGTAGCATCAGTTATTCCAACAGAATCTCCTGGTTTAGCAACACCATTACCAAGTGCTGGAATAAGTTTATGTGGTTTACCAGAAATTATAATTTCTCGACCACCTAAATCACTAATTTTTGTTTTAGCCATTTTTATTCACTTATCCTACCAACTGAAATCCAGATATTTTCATACCATTCTTTTCTGTTGGTTTAGGTTCTTCTTTTAGAATTGGTTTCTGACTTGGTTTCAATTCTGCTTCTTTCTTTGAATCTAATGCTGAAGAAACTGCTTTAGAAATCATTGCTTCCAAATCTTTCAATTCTAAATCTTTTTTAGGCTTCTCTTTTTTAGCGGATTCCTGTTCTGCTTTCATCTGTTTCTCTTTATCTTTAGAGTCGGGAACAGATTCTGACTCATCTTCTTCGTCCTTAATATCTCTCTCTGATTTACCTTCAAGAAGTTTGATAATTTGATCATCTGATAAATTTAATTTCTTTATCAGTTCTTTTAACTCTTTCTTCAATTTAATTATCTCCTTTATTCGGTGAATTAGCATATTTCTTCACTTCAGTTGTTTCTATTCTTGGATATTGAGTTATAATTTCCTTTTCAATAAAATCATCTATTGAAATAACTCCTTTATTAATCAAAATACTTATCAATTTATCAATTTTACTTTTTTTCATTGACAATTTCTTCATCTCCTTTCTTTTTTAATATTGAAGCAATTTCTAATTCCTTTTCTTCTGTTTCTTCTTCATCTTTATTTAAATAAAATGTATCTAATGATGTATCTAATGATTCTCCCCATATATCTGAAAAGATTTCTCTTAATATAGGAGTAAAATGACCTAATATAGATTGCTTCTTTCTTACAACTTGCCTTGATGATTCTTGTTCACCAGTATCACCTAATCCACCAGTTTGTCTTTCACCAAAATAAAAGGCAAGTGGTAGTCTTGTAACACCAGCAAAGAAACCAATTGCTTGATCTAATGCTATAATTGATTTTTCAACAGCACTATTTTCTATTACATCTATTCCATCTAATACTGCTCTTTTAGCACCAATTGCTCTTGAATTTGATAGAAACTTCATAAGAGATTTTATTCCATCCCTTTGAGGTGGAGTTATTGAATCACCATATCTAAATAAATAAAAAAATGGATTAGTGGCACCAAACATTAAAGTTGCTTGTATCTGTCTTGCTTGTATTGCTATACTTAAAACAGCAGTTGAAACATCAGCAATTACAAAATCAGAACAATCTGGTGCATTTCTTAATTTATATCCATCACCCTTTTCCCATATAACAAGATATGCCTTTCCTACAAGTTCAGCATTTTCATTTTTACGTGTATCAAAATATACACTATCAGTAAAGTTATTATCTAAATCATCTTTCCACTGAACTATAGCACCAATTCTATATTTCTTTTTAGAAACTTCATCTATTTCAGTTATCCATTCCTGAACATTATAAGGGCTAAATATCTTAAAGTTGTCTTGACCTTCAATTTTAGATTTATAGAATTGAGCAATAGCATATCCACATCGCCTAGTTGTATTTATCAATTCTGAAACAAATCCTTTCTTTTCAGAAAATTGTTCTATTTCATCAACAATCTCTTCTGTAATTTTGTATAGATAAGCATTTAGAAGCCAATCATTCAAACACTGTTCTTTTATTGATTCATGGTCAGTTGTTTTTAAATATAAAGGCATAATCATTGGATCAACAAATGTATTTGATGGATAAAGATCGGATTCATTTTGGCTCATATAATCACCTAAGTTGATAAATTAAGTATAGTATATAAATAAATTCAACCTTTATAAACTTTATCTATAAACCTTATGTCTTGCATTAGACAATGCTGATTCCCAATCACTACTTGAATTTATACTTATTTCTGATACATCTAAATCTGAAAACCCTTGTTCACAAGATAGATAATAAGCATCGAACCAATGAGCATCTGGATACTTAACAATCTTTTTGTCTGGACCCCATATTTGTTTTGTTAATGTTGGTAATACTAATTCTTCTAACTTTGGTGGAATAACTGTTGTAATACAAGCAACATTATTAACCCTTAATGTTTTCATTTCATCATTTACATGTATTGGTATTACTGATAAATTATTTTCGTTAAGATAATTTTTAACAACTCCACCTACACCATTTAACTCAAGTTCTATATGCATATGTTGGTGTGTTCTAACAAAGTTGGCTAATCCACTAAGTGTAGTAAACTCATATGCCTCACACATATAATTTCGTTTCCCTTCACGATGTGATCCTACTACATAATATCCAACAGATGGATTACTATCAATACCATAAGATGTAGATGAAAAATAATGATCTTCTATAACAATATCTGTTAGTACTAATCCACCAGCAGGTGTTGCTTTACAATGATATTCTAAATCCATATACCATGCTGGATTTCTTTTCTTTGCTGATTCATATTGCCTAACCACCCAAGGCATTATTAATGGATCATAACCACGAACTCTTTGATTAGGGCATTTAGACCAAATAGAATTAACATCTTGTGTTCCTGTCCAAGTTTTCTTTCCTAATTTGGATCCACTTAACATCTCTTGAGAATAATTAAATTGTCTTGTTTCTAATGGTAATACAACTGTTCCAACTTCATCATTTGTTATAACATCATACCTTGGGCCACGACCTTGCCTATATAATCTTAAATCAACAAAAGCATCACCACGACATGCTTTCCACTGAGTTGTATCCCAACCAAAATATTCCATCCAAGAATACCATTGCTTTGCTTGGTTCAATATTTTAACCATATGACAGACATTCCAATTTCTTTCTGCCATAAAGGTTTCATATATGACTGTAAGCATAGTTTTACCATAACCACGTGAAGCACATAAACCACATTCATGGTATGAAGCAATATGGACTAAATCTTCAATCTGTTCTGGTGTTATTTGTCTAAAAATCTTAATAGCATAACAAACCAATTCATCAATCAATGAAGACATTTGAATCTTCCTCACTTGGTCTTGGTCTAAGTTGTTGAGTTATAGAAATTGCTTTCTTTTTGTCTAATAATTTAACTGCTAAATCTAAGCACCTAAGTCTATCAGAGTTTTCAAGAGTAGGATCATTTAATGTTAGAATAATATTCTTAACTATTAAATCTTCAGTCAATTCACCATATGATTCTGGCTTCTCTATATTTATAGTTATATCTGTAGGATCATCTGGTTTAACATCTATTTTTTGAACTGGAACCATTTTCTTCTTTCTTGGATTCTTTAAACCAACTACAAGATTTCTGACTTCTTTGAACTTAATACCAAACTTTCTACAATCGTTGTTGAATTTGTTTAGATCTACTTTTAGATCATTTACAATTTCAGTTTTAGTATATCCTTGTTCAAGTCTTGACCTTAAATATAGCAAAAGTGTATCTTTATCTCTCATATAGTCAGACTGCATATATAGTATAGAAAATAATTAAAACATATACATTTAATTAAATTTTGAGTAATATTACCAGTATTACTAACTCAAACTAAAGTGGAAAATATATATTAATACTTGGTAATACTAGTAATAATATAAAATTAATTTTTAATTAAATTAAAATAATGTAAAATAATTAAATAAAAAATAATGTAAAATAATTAAAAAGAAAAAGTTAAAAAATAATTACATGTCTATGTCTTGTAAGGCTAATCGTAAATGATAGGATTTTCACCTATCTCGCATAATTAGTATAATTAATTAATACATATAAGTATTTCGATAACTCTAAAATCAAAGTTTAAGGTGTTATTATATTGAACCATATTATTTAACATAAGTTATATAATCGTTTGAAATTGATGCCTTTATATTGAAGCAAATAGTGTTTATGAAATCGTTCGCAATTTTTTTCTATCTTTATATTTTTATACCATTTGAAGATTTTCAACTTAATTTATCATCTTTAAATGTAAGTCAATAATAATAACGAAAAAACTTCAGGAGAGAAGTTAGGTTAAGGCCTTAGTTTATAATATAAGGACTACACCTAACTTCTCGTAGCAAACTTTCTGGTGTTCTATTTCAACCTTAAAAAAATAGTTGCTCTTGCCTTTCCAACACGAATTGGTTCTTCAATTACCTTTCCTTCTGAAATCAGTTCTTTCAAACACTTCTTTATTAAATGTTCATCCTTTCTAATATGTCCTAATATCTCTGATTTTTTTAATGTTCCTAATTCACCGATCACCTTTAAAATCTCTAATTTTACTACATCTGAATTTGTTAAATTTAACGGGAATCTGTTTTCTAATATTTTAATCATCTCAGTTGGTGTATTACTAATTATTCCTTCATTATCTCTAAAAATTGGCAAAGATGAGAAAACATAAATGCTACAGTCCTTTTCTAATGGTCTAATTCTAAATAAAGATTGGAACATCTCATCTTCTCTCTCAAATTTAGTTATTAATTCTTCTTCAACACCCAATACCTTTGCCTTTCTACTAACTAAATTTGGATTTGGAAAAGGTGTCCCAAAGAGAATCACGTTATTGAAATTTTCATACTTATTAATACCACGTGAAGCACCATAATTTAAATATTCTACATTAACCATATCAATTTCCTTTCTAATCTCATCCAAAACTCCGTGCTTCTTTCTTGATATAATTAATGTCTTTTCTCCTATATGTCTTTCACATATAAGTCTTGCTAACTTAGTTAAGGTATAAAAGGTTGGTGTAAATGAATTGCTTCTATATAAAGAAGACATTGGAAAAGTGTTTGATCTTTTTCCACTAATAAATGTTTCTTTAAATTGGTATCTATTTTGTCTATTTGTAAACATTTCATCCAATTCTTGAATATCGAAATTAGTTCCATCCAAAAACAACCTACCATTAACAGACCTATCAAAAGTGGCATCTAAAATGATTGTAGAACCACGTTCCTTTATCTTAGCAAAATACATCAAATCTAAGTTATTAGAATCTATTTTCATATAACCTTCATTAAGATAATCTGACTTTGCTAATAAAGATAATTCTGTAAATGTTCCCAACCAATTTTTCTTATATTTCATCGGATTGTTTCTTTCATATAGGCCCAATAAATGTTCGTCAGTTCTTTCCAACTCTTCATACAAACTATTTATATTCAAATCCGAAATCATTTGTGTTATGTAATCATTATCAAAAGGTTTATCTTCATTCATTACATCAATAATTTCTTTAAGAATAATATTTAAATCTTCATATTCACAAAATTCCTTTGTAAACATTAAAGATTCTCTCCTAATCTTTTTCTGATTGAATAGAGATTCCATAAAATTTTCATCAATAATTGTTATATCTGTTAAACCTTCATTTTTAAGTCTGAATTGTTCATATAAATTTGGTATATGGCTATGAACTCCAATCCATGGTTTCGGAAAATTATATAATTCCTTTATCCTTATATAATATTCACATTGATTTCTTTTATAATATTCACAATGTTTTTTACAAAAAATGTTGGATCCACAAAATTTACTTATTTCTTCAAATTTAGATTTATTTATACAACATAATGATTTTCCGACCATATGTTCATAATGGTATCTGTCTGATATTTCAGTTGATAATTTATGATTTGGTGATAAATAAATACTATCTTTTTCACAATCATTTATAATATCCATAGTTGATCTTGTCTTTCCAACTCCTGGATAAAGTTTTAATGCTAATACATGATTTCGGTTATAAGAATCTAAGTAATCATGTATGTAACTTTCTAAAATTCTACGATCATTTTTAATATTACAAAACATATTATAGGATAGGTCATTCATCCAAATAAAGTTTCTTCATATCTTTTTATATACAGATATATTTATATGTATAGATTAATTATATATAATTATGAATGAAAACACTTTAACCAGTTTCTTTCTAAGTCAAGATGAACGTTCATTTTTATTGGATGTTTGTCGCAATGATAAATCAAAGGAATTCAAAGTTAGTTTTGTAGATGGTCTTAGAATTCTTATGAGAGAATATATGATAAGTAAATCTATGAATGAATATATGTTTATGGGAAAAACAATAGTTGAACGTGGTAAATATTGTTTTATGTGTTACAAACCTGTAGAAAATGATAACTATGTTGATGGGCCTAATAAATTATGTTCAAAAGAATGTTTTGATAAAAATAATTGGGTTAATCAATTTTAGGTGGTTTCTAAATGAAAAAACTATACATTAAATTAGATTCTTGTTCAAATACAACAGATGCTCATAGATTGATTAATATAATAAAAGAATCTATTCCAGATCTTAAAATAAAATTAGAAAATTATTGGATATTGGTTGATGATAAGGAGAAATTAAAATGACAACAATACCTTTTAAATATGCTTGTCCTAAATGTAATAATGTGATAAGAGAAGAATCTGAAGGTGTTCCAACTGCTATTAGATGTAAAAGTTGTGGTGAATGGAATTCTATTGACACTATAACAAATATTTATTTTTTAGAAATTAGTGATCTTGTAAATGAAAGAAAAGAAAGAAATTTGAAAATACAAAATGATTTAATTAAGGTTGGGTGGAATTAAATGAAAAAAAGAGAAAAAAATATTAAAGGATTGACAGAACCAGAATATAAACCCTTTAATCCAAATCCTAAATCAAATTATGAAATGATTAGAAAAACTAATGAAGGATTACAATTTGTAATTAGTGTTTTTGAAAAATTAGGATTACTTTCCAAACAAAAAATTGGAAATGAAACAAGATGGGTAATAAATGAAGAGATTTTATTAGTTTTTCAAAAAGAAATCTTATAATAAAAAATAACATTTTTTTCATTAACATTTATTGCTTCAATATAAAAAAGAATGAAACACTTCTTTATATAAAATGGTTTTAAAAAATGTTTGTATAGTATTACTTATATTACTTGGTAATACTATTATTATCTAAGATCTTCTTATAAGATTCTATTTCATTCTTTTGAATTTGGATAGTTGAATCTTTTTCAATAGAATTCTTAAAAGCATTATTTAAATCAATTTTAAGCTGGTCATTTTCTAACTTTTGGACCTGTATTTGTGTATAATTTACATTCTCAATCCATCCTCCAAAGAGAACTGTAGCACATGAGAATGCTAAGGTTATAAGTGTGCTAACACCTATTTCAATTCCAGACCAATAATATTGAACAATTGCTACAATAATATTAATCACAACAACAACAAATACAAGTGTATATCTTTTTCCAATTGGATTCTTCATTGCTGCCTTCCATTCTTCAAAAGATAGTTTACCATCTTTGTTCTTGTCAAACTTTTCCATAAAAGATTTTACATTATCAACTAATATTTTAACTTCTGGAACAATTGCCCCAACAATAGTTTCTAATTCTTTAACCTTTTCTGGAATTTGTTCTATTTTTTCTTCCATTTTTGATTCCTTCATTTTTTCTGTTAATTTATTAAGATTATTAATTTTTTCTTTAAATTTAATACATAATTCATTCGTTTTGTCCATTTACAATCTCCTCCATGGTATTTAATATAGTTTCAATTTTCTGTGCATTTGAAACATTTATAACACTCAAAGCACTCATTCCCTTCTCTAACTCGCTAATACGTTGAGTCAGTTCGTCAATCTGTTTTACGACCCAAGGATAATCCTTGAAGTTCCCATTCTTATCGTAATTTTCACTCATTTTAACCAGTCCTTGTTATCAAATAACCCATGAAATATTTATATAAGACGTTGTTGTGAGTGTAAGTTGCAGCACCACGCGAATGATAAACATACATTTCGATGTAATCATCTACATCTAACTCAAAATCAGCGCTAACGTTTAAAGACATGTATTTCGTAACTGCTGCGGGTATTTGGTCACGGAATCCATGATAACTCGCAACTCCATTTTTATAGATAACCATTACTCCTACATTACCTACAGCCCAAGCGGCATTATCAATTAACAAACTCGCATGAAAATGATATACTCCTTTTTGCTTTGCTGTGAAACGTGAACTGCTGAATTCATTATTCAAATCATAATTTTCGGTGTTATATGTCAGTTTAGTGTATCCATTGGAACCAATATCTTGTGTTGTTGAATCTCCTACACTGAAAGCGCTTGGATTTGATTGAATTGGTATATCGCTAAACGTCTTCACGCCCGCTATTGTTTGATTATCCGACAATCTACATACTTGTTCGTATCGAACACTATCCCCATTAGCAGAACCCGCACCCAATCCAGTGAGTTTATTGGTTCCCATAGCAATTGCACCCGACATCGTTCCCCCAGCCAATTGTAAATATCTGGCATCTCCTCTTGTATTATTATGATATTGAGTATGATCATCACTACTTAAATTTAAAAGATTTCCATGAGATAATATAGGAACACCAGAAGATACTGGTGAACTTAACATATCAGTTTGTCCTTTCCAAGCAAGATCAACACCTTTCTTTATACTTCTTGCTAAAGTTTCTTCTGGAGGACTCTGACCCATTCCTACATATATAGTTGTTTTTAAATCATCATCAAATACTCTTTGACTAAAATCAACTCTTCTAATAGGAATTTCTGTTAATGTGACAGAAGGTCTTGATAAATTACAAGTAATAAGTTCACCAGGTATTAAATCAGAATAATCACCAACTAACTCTAATCTTGTAGAAGGTCTTATATTTTTAAGAAAATCTAATTTTCCTTCAGCAACTGCTTTAGCATCTGATTGGGTATTAATATTAGCATCTATTATTGTAAATTCTAATGGAGAAGTATTATCAGTATCTTCATCATAAGCAGATTCTTCAATAGAATAATAAGGATTTCCATAAACTCTAACAGATTTATACTTATTAGCAGGTCTTTCCAATATAAATGAACTTCTATAATTTGCTACACCTATTGTTTTACCACTTGAATTATAATTTTCTTCTCTAAGAACTTTAATTACAGCAAAACCATTTGAATCATAAGTTTCAAACCAGTGTGCTTTTTCTATATTACAAATTTCATTAAGAATATTAATTGGATATATTCCTACAATATTTCTTGCCATATATTTATCAAAATTTGTATCTATATCAATTCTTACACCTGAAAAAGAAACAGACTCTGCTAAAATTCTAGTTGTTGATTCTCCAATTGAAAATCCATCACCTATATTAACTCCTTGAGAAGGAAATCCAGCATCATCTGATATAATCCATTCATCACCATTATCTGTTATTTTATATTGTATCGGATTAAAATTTGATGTAGTATATATAACTTCAAGTTTTAAATAATATATATTAAGTACAATATATGATGCAGGAGTACTTCCTCTAATTGCATTTCCATATATTCTTACATTAATTCCAGTATAGTTTGTTCCATCATCTTCTAAATATGTTTCTGCATCTAATGTTCTTTTTACATTACCACTAATTTTATCTTTAAAATATACCATCCAACCAGCACATTCTAAATATGCTTCATCAGAACTAACATTTGCTGGTGTCATATTAACTACATAATTTAATTTAACTTCTTTAATATCATTAACCATATTGATAGGTGTATCAAATTCTATAAAATATTCTACATAAGCACTAAAATATGAACCAGATACTCCAGAAACTTCTGAAAATGTATTTATATGTGGCGATGAATTATTAAGATGAGTATTTTCATAGGTATTACTTTCTGTATAAGATGTGTTTTCAATATTATTGAATGTTCTTGATGAAGCAAAACCATCTTCTGTATCATCCTCTTCACCTGTTCTATCTGTTAATAATATACCATTATCATTTCCATCATGAAATTGATCATCAGTCCAACTAAAAGTTCCATCTTCTAATGTTTCTAATTCTAATTTATCATCATCACCACTAAAACTAACAGTTTTAACCTTTCCTGTAGCATATTCATAATTTTTAGAATAAGGCTTATCTTTTAATTTTCCAGATTCTCCTTCACAATATAACATAATTTGTTTTAAACTAAATTCTATTTGTATAATTCTTCCAACAAATAAATAATTAGTTTCTGTATCATCTAAAATATAAATAGGTTGGAATTGTAAATCTTTATATTGAACCGATTCTGAATCATCAGCATAAGAACTGTATAGATTTCCCTCATAATCATTTATTAATATTTGAACAAGAGGAATGGTGTCAATCATTCTGGTAATTGTTCCAATATTAGATATATTGGTTAATGTTGTTTTATCATTACAAATTTTAACTATCAATGGTTAAACCCTCCAATCATTCCATTCATACTTCCGAATATCATATTTATTGTTTCTATATCTTGAGAAGTTTTTTCTCCTTCTCTTTTTGCTACTATAGCAGAACCTAAAACTAAACCATATTGTATTGCTGCAATAACTGCTATTGCTTGCATTCCTGGTGTAACAGAAGCAGCAGTTGCTACTGTTGCCAATTGTTGAGCAAATGTTAAAGTTGATTGAACAATAGCATTTGTTACAGCATCAATAGTTATACCAGCAGCCCTTAAAACACCACGTAATATTCCATAACTTGTTCTTAATACAGTTATAGTTAGCATAGCAGTATCTCTAGCATTTTGTTTCAATTCTTTTAGATCTGCTTTTGCTTTGGTTGTTTGTTTATCAACTTCAGATAATTCTCTTTTTGCTCCAGATACATCTAATTTAATAGTGACATCTAATTCACTCATTTTAATCACTCCTATGAATATCCTGGATAATATGTTGAGAAGTTATCTCCTTCATGTATAAAATTAACATCAAACTTTGAAGCCTTTGCTTTTATAATTGCTAATACTTTTCCATCATGAGCAATATGAGTATCAACAACATTTGTTATTTGAACATCCCTAAATATAATTTGCTTATATTTTGTTGGATCTTCTGGTTTAGTCATTTTAATAGCACAATCTTTAATAGATCTTGCAATATAATCTTCCCATTGTTCATTTTGATTTAAAACAGCATGGAATGATATATCCACTGAACTATATGAATGAGGATAAATTAATTGAGTAGTTTTTGAAGTCTTTGATTCTGTAAATTCTTGAGTTTGATTCCATTCAACTTCAAATACCTCAACCCAATCTGCTTCTCCTGCTTCTCCATAATCCCATAAAACTTCTGTTAATCCGAAATAGGATTGTTCCTTTGCTTCAATATAAACAGGCAGTGTAGTTAGAGCAACTCTATCTGCCTCAGTTTCCATTTTCTGCCAAGCCATTGTTAATTCAACTAGATTTGGAATATCTATTCCAGCACGACCATAATATCCAACAGCATAATTACCTACACTTTGAACTCTTCTTGGATTTGTTCCTCCCTTATATTCCCATCTTGCTGTAAAAGAGTGTTTTAATCCAGTCTGTTTAATAACTATTGTATCTGGTGTAGCATCTGTTGGATCACCTAAAAACATCATCTCAGGTATTGCATTATTTGCGTGGAATTGATGTTTCCAAGTAAGAAATTCAGTTGGGCCTTTCGATAAAGTTGGATTCTTATATTGATGAGTCCAAATTTCACTTAGTTTCTGATCTATATTAGGTGGTGATATTCTAATATCTTTATCGTAATTTCCAAATAAATAAGAAGTGCTTGTTGCTAATGTTATAATAGCAGTTCCGTTGGTTGTTTCCCAATTCCAACATATAAAATTATCATTATTATTATCTACCATTTTAATTCCTCAATTTGTTTTCTTTGAATGTCTATATACAAATATAATGTTTTAATTAATTCTTCATTACAAATCATTTCATCAAATATCTTTTTTAAATCTTCTATTTCATCCATTATGACCACCACTCCAATTCTATTTCAAATTCACGATGATATTTATTGTTATAGTAGTAATCATTATTTAAATGGTTTATCTTTACATTAACCAACCCATTATATTCATAAGGATAATAAACTCTATATACGATATCAGATATTGTTATATCTCCTGATTCAGTATAATTATTTATCATTATAATCTCATCTTCTGCAACATCTAATATAGAAATATAAGAACTTCCAGAAACTAAAGAAGTAGATTCTT
>Ga0265297_10006412_pt1 | contig 17122 bp, 17 predicted proteins | sample Munlanlwell13791_FD_192502 | JGI IMG/M metagenome (GOLD analysis project Ga0265297, IMG submission 192502) | Leachate microbial communities from a municipal landfill in Southern Ontario, Canada - Leachate well 137-91 | ecosystem: Engineered > Solid waste > Landfill > Unclassified | place...
AGATGATTTTGGACAACTACCGCACCTTGAGCGACGATCCAGATGGTCCTATAAAAATCCGAGAGTTGGTGGCGTCGTTGGGTGAGAACAAGACGATGCAACTGGCCCGATTCCTGTTCGGTGACGTTGAGAACCCGAGCACAAACGCCATTCGTCAGCAGGCTCAATACCTGAGGGAAAATCCACTTCCAATAAACGGTCAGGATTTGATAGAGTACGGTCTTTCTCCAGGACCAAAATTCAGTCGTATTCTGAAATCGGTTCGTGACATGTATCTGATCGACCCGACCCGATCAAAATCCGACTATATAGAAATGATTCGTCGAGATTTTTAAGACGTTTTTTCTCAGACGGATATATTTATTGGTATGGGGCGAAAACTAATCCACGTAACCGATGATGAAAAACGACTTGCTAGACGGGAACGAAACCGACGATACTACATCAAGAATCGAGTGCGACTCAATAGATTGTCAATGCGCCGATACGAAACGAGTAAAGCTGACGGGAATTTACGGAATACAAAGTAAAGATTTTCCAAATCGTTGGTATGTTGGACAGTCCCGTGATATTCTTAATAGATGGTATCAGGCATACGAGTTGCTAAAATGCAAAAATCAACTTAAAATCTATCGTGCTCTAAAAAAGTATGGGCTATATAGGTTTGTATTTAAGATAATTGAGTTGTGCGATACGGAAATTCCACAAGATACTCTTGATGTGAAAGAAGTTGCGTGGATACAACACCTAAACTCGGTCGATGTCGGATATAATATACGATTGGGCGGCAGTCGTGGTCAATTTTCGGCCGAAACTCGTAAGAAAATATCCGACTCGTTGCGAGGACGGTTTGTTGGAAGTATGCATCCAAAATTTGGTAAAAAGGTGTCCGATATGACTCGTGAAAAGTTGTCAATTTCGAATACAGGAAAACACCCAACATCCGAGACCAGAATAAAGATGTCCATTGCCAGAACCGGAAAACGGTTATCCTCCGAAACTATATCCAAGATAAAGTTGTCAAAACGATCCATCTCCGATGAAACTCGGAGAAAAATGCGGGAGTCAGCCATTTTGAGAGAGAAACGAAAACGGGAAATGTGTTCGGCTTGATATATACAGGTGATCAAAAGTCACCTATGATATCAAAAGATACGGTTTTTCCGATAACGTTGGGCATATCTGCGTTGTTCGTTGCAGTCATTGCGGCGTTCTTCTCCATCATGGGAATCGGCATGCTGTTCTCTGGAGCCTTTTTTTCAGCCGTTCTGATGGCTAGCGCTCTTGAGTTTGGAAAGTTGACGGCCACCACCTTTTTATATCGGTACTGGAACAAAACGTCCAAGTGGCTACGAGCCTATTTGATCGTGGCGGTGATGGCATTGATGGCAATAACCTCTCTTGGCGTGTTCGGTTGGTTGTCAGCAGCCTACCAAGGCTCCTCGCTGAAATACGAGATTACGCAGCAGCAGATTTCGGTTCTTGAGGGGCAGAAGACGCAACTGAACTCACAGTCGGAAATATCTACCAATCGAATCAAGGAACTGTCATCATTACGGTCTGCTCAAGAGGCTCGTATGAGTGAGGCGCTGAACAATACCGTTCTGGCCCGCAATCCGACTCAGTTTCGTCAGGTACAGGAACAGAACCTTCAGTTGATCCGCGACACCGAATCGAGCGTCTCGGATGAACAAAAGAAGCTTGAGTCATTACGGGGGCAACGTCTTGATATCGACAAACGTATCGCCGACATCCGTATGGAGAACATCAAGACGAAGGACGTCGTGACGTTTCAGTTTGTTGCCGATTCCATTGGATTGAGCTTGAACACCACGGTCAAATGGTTCATTGTCGTCATCATCGTTGTCTTTGACCCGCTCGCCGTGTGTTTGATTCTGTCATACAACGTGATCGTCTTTGATAGAAATACCAAGCAAAGGGTTGCCGTTCCCGAGGCCACGCCGATTGAGTCACCGACACCGATCAGTGATATAAAAAAAAACTAACGGTGCCAACCGTTGAGGTGGTTTCACCCACGCCTACTCCATCGTCTACACCGGTTCCGACGCCGATGCCTACACCAACTCCTACTCCGGAACCTGAGAGCCACCTCCGACCATACGAATACTTCAGTAGACCAACACCATAGCATTTCTTATATGTTGACAAGTCGTTGAAAATCTATATACCTTGTCAACGATATATCCAACTTATGAGTACAAAAATCGTACGAGACAAAGATTTTCTCCATCGGGCTACAGAGCCGGTGTCAACCATCCAAGAAGGCGAAGAGATAGCACAACAGCTTCTCAAAGCACTCGTGGATATTACGCCATTTGGCATCGGCCTATCGGCCAATCAGATTGGTATCAGAAAGAGTGTGTCGGTCGTGGTATTGCCCGAGCAAGAACCGTTGGTGCTGATCAACCCGGAGATCGTGGAAGCTTCGCCGGAGAAGATCGTCTACACCGAGGGTTGTTTGAGCATTCCAGGCCGAACGTATCAGACCCTTCGATATGTTCGTCTCACGGTGAAGACGTTGAACCACGCCAACCCGTTGATGTTCGCTCCTGATATCGAACCAATAACCGCCGAGAGCTCCGCCAAGGACTATGGCCTACTGAAGTGTGTATGTGTTCAACACGAGATCGGTCACCTCAATGGTCAGCTCATCTGTGATGAGGGCGTACGGTTCATCCCGCCGCCAGCCAAGACGGCTGTCAAGTATGGACGAAATGATAAGGTGATGATCGAGAAGGATGGGTCGACGCAGTATTTGAAGTACAAAAAGGCGTGGGAACTCATCGAACAGGAAGGTTGGAAGCTCCTATGAGAAAGTCGTCTATGCCCGAAGAAGATTTTTTGTACGAACTCAAGGATGTGTTGATCGATGCGGTGGAAAATCGTAGGTGGTCTTCGGCGGAAGAAGCTCTTGAGATGATCCTCGAAACGCTCGGCGAGGAATCGTTCGCATCTTCCGAAGATGATGGGGAGGACTATTGACATGTTGATACCAATACTCATAACCACTATCGTCATTGAAACACTGCTGATAGGTGTACTGGCATATTTGGTGTTCAATCTGGATAGAAAAACTTTCACATACGAATCTTGGTTGAAAAAATATCGAACGAAGATCGAAGACGTCTATGGTCAGTTGAAATCCGTCGATGATCGAAATCTGTTCGAAAAGGACGATGACGTCGGATTTGTATTTTCCGAGCTCGTTCGAATCATGAAAGAGTTTGATGAGGAGATCAAATGAAGAAACGTACCCAAAAACGTAAAACCGCCCGCATCAGAAAATCGCGCCCGACGTCAAAACGAAAGACGGCCACGAAACTCAAATCTCCGAAGAAATCCACATCGAAGAGTCGAACGAAGAAAGTTAAGACCGAAACACCGGTTTCCATACCGGAAGTGAAAACGGTGGTTGACGTGGAAAAAAAGGGTCCGACGATGTATTTCACAACCGACACGGAACAGGCAATCGTGGAGTACAATCAAACACACGATTCCGCCGAACGGAACCGAATCTACACCGAAAAGATTCAGCATGCGTTCGAGAAGATCGCCGAGAACATTTACAACACGTTCAATTTTCCATACAACGAGGTGTCACCGCAGTCTTTCCAAGAGGAAGCCGTGTCGCACATGGTTACCAACATGGCCAAGTACGATCCGAGTAAGGGTAAGGCGTTTGGGTACTTCTCCATCGTCGCAAAGAACTGGTTCATCCTTGAGAACAACAACAACTACAAACGGTTCAAGAAGCACACCGAGATAATCGATGAGCCAGGACAGAGCCCCGGCGAGTTTGTCATTCAGCCTGAGCATGAGCGTGAAGATCGAGACGTTCGCGAGTTCATCAATCTCATGGTTGAGTATTGGGATGTCAATCTCAAGTCGTTGTTTCCGAAGGAGCGGGACTATAGCATCGCGAGTGCGGTAGTTGAAATCTTCAGACGATGTGACAGAATCGACATCTTCAATAAAAAGGCCCTTTATCTGTATATCCGTGAGATCGCCGATTGTCAAACTCAGCACATCACCAAGGTGGTCAACCGTATGTTGTTCTCCTATCATAACATAAAGAACGAGTATCTTGACACGGGAAAGATAACTGGAAACTACTTCTCGTCAAAAATACCGTGGCTGTGACTATTTATATACGATGAAGCGGATAGGCATTTACGGACTTAGGAATAAATACACCGATGTGTGGTATATCGGACAGTCCTGGGATATTGCTTTTCGGTGGAATAAATATAGATTGGGCCATTGTAAGAAGCAATGCAGACTATATAACGCGTTGATGAAATACGGATACGACAACTTCGAAAAGCGGATCATTGAAGTTTGCGATGAAGATATTCCTCAAGAAATGTTAGATGCGAAAGAGACCGCGTGGATAAAACATTTCAATTCGGTTGAGAATGGATACAATTTGACATATGGTGGATTTGGTGGAAAGAAATCGGAAGAAACGAGACGAAAAATTGGAGAGTTGCATAGAGGTAGAAAACATTCCGAAGAAACGAGGAGAAAGATGTCCGCATCACATTCGGGAAAAGTCAGAACAATCGAGCATCAGATGCGGCTGAATGCATCCAATACCGGAAAAAAACGATCTATCGAAAGTCGGTTGAAAATGTCGAATTCTGGAAAATTGGCTATACACCATCCACTTTCCGAGGACGCTAAACAAAAAATACGAGAGAAAGCGATTTTACGAGGGCCACTTTCGGCGGAGCATCGTAACAAACTTTGTCTTGCGTGGAAAAAACGAAAACTGACCGCGAATCTGTCCAAAATTTGATATGATTGATGACGAAATTTACAATGGAAAAACGATGTCCGATCTGTTTAAGGACATTGTAACCAACTCCGAAAACAAACGAAATCAGATAGACATTCTTCTATCTGACCTCCGAGTAATGATCAAGACGCCCGAAAATGCATTGATGATCGTTCCACTGATCAAGGAGTATTTGGATGTCGGTATTCGGAACGACGAACAACTCGTGAAGCTTGCGGCTATCGTTCAACGAATGGTTTCCAACGCCACAGGCGTCGATGGTGAGGGTGGAAATCTCATACTGTCGGAGGAAGAAAAGAAGCAGTTGATGGCTCAGGTTGAGACAACTGTAAAGGAAATGCAATCGACCGTTGACACCGAGAAGATCGATAAGTTGAAGGAAACCGATGGCATTCGTTGAACGACATCGTCGAAATGACTCGTTGACCAAGCAGTCGGACTTCTTGGCGTCAAATCGTGCAACATTGGACCGTAAACCCGAGACGACGTTGTTTTACGAGTTTGAGGCCGCCATCGTCGTTGACGCGATCTATGATGAAACGCATCCGGCGGTGGCCGACAAAACCATCATAGCAGATCAGTATCCGACGTCGTTATCGGGAGACAATCCAACGGACGAGGATACCGACTATAGTTGGATCGGTCGGGTGAAGTTCCGATTCATTACCACGGACTTTGGTGTAGATGTGGATCAGTTGAACTGGGCGGAACCACTTGAACTTACAGGAGTGACGGAGATTCCATTGGTGAATGAGATGGTCGCGGTAGTGAACTACATGGGAAAGTTCTACTACACCCGTAGAATCAACTCCAACGGTTTCATTAACGCGACGGCGAACTTCGAGTCGGAACCTTACTACAGTGGGACGGATGTCGGTATAAAAAAGAAGACGGAATCGACAATCAACGTCTCCAATACCGGAAAGGGATTCTTGGGAGACGTCTTCAAGTACAACAACCGCATTCGAGCCCTACGTAGGTATGAAGGTGACACGATAATCGAGTCACGATTCGGTTCGTCGATACGGTTTGGTGGATATGGACCGGATGATGACGTAAATAAGGGCGACTCGAAGAACGTTGACTATCCACAGGGTACGGGAAATCCGTGGGTTTTGATACGAAACCGGCAAGCACCCGCCGATCCGAAGAACAAGGTGACAACCCACCCGAAGACCTATGTGACGGAGTCCATCAACAACGATGGATCGTCCATTCACATCACGTCCGGAATCACCGTGTCCGACTTCAAGACGACGTGCAAAAAGGTGATGTTGCAGGATGGTACGCCGGAGGAGCAACCCAAGTTCTCGCCAAGTGGCCTGACCAAGTTCAAATATCCAACTCTTGACGGAGATCAGATCGTGGTCAACAGCGACCGTCTTGTGTTTCAGGCACGTGGCAAAGAGTTCTTGCAGTACGCCAAGCAACGGTTTTCGGTCGTGACGGATGCAGAGTACACCGTAGATGCGCAGGAGCAGATCGTGCTGACGACGAACGGCCCAGCCACGATCAACTCGCCGTTGATCTTCCTCGGCGAAGCGAACCAGACAGGAGAACCGGCCCTCCTCGGACGAACCACCACCGACTGGATGATGGCCTTGTGCGAGTGGTTGGCCAATCAGTGTGACTGGCAGATCGAGCTTTGTGAGGAGTGGTTGGCCAAGCACGAACATGACACGAAGAAAGACCCGACGTTGGCGCCGAAGTCGGCCTGGGTATCCAAGATGAGCAACCACGTGTCCGCGATGAAGACGTTGAAAAAACAGGTCAAAGACCTGCAAGACAAAGCGCCGAAGAACATGAGCCAACGGGTGTATCTTGTTGGTGGTGGAGCTGCGCCTGGCCAAGCTGGAGGAGACCTAAAATGAACATCACGTCCGTACCATTGACAAAGGCGCCGACCATCTCAGTTCCGAGTGTTCCGAACGTTGGAAACGTCGCCTCAGCGGCAACTAACAACGTCACTTCAGCTGTAGGTGGACTGAGTAAAAGCATTCCGAGTGTTCCCGCGCCGACTATTCCATCACTACCGTCAGTACCGAAACTACCCGATCTACCCGGCATAGGCGCCAGCCTACAGTCATTGGGATCGCCCGCGGACAAGCTCAAGTCGTTGACGCGGGGCGCTCTTCCAACTCCAAAGTTGGGGATGGATGGTCTGAAGTCCTCCGTGGTAGGGCAGATGAACGTGGAAAGTTTGATCGGTGACATGAAACCGTCGTTGGCCGGTATGGTTGGAAAGATGCCCGGTGGAGACCTGATGGGGAAGGTTGCCACGTTGAAGCAGTCCGCAACTGGAGCCGTAAGCTCGGTGGTGACGTCTGGAGTGGCCAGCCAAGTCCAATCGGCGGCATCGGCTGCCACGAACGCGGTAGGACAGGCAACTTCGGCAGCGTCTTCAGCAACAGTACAACTGTCGTCCGGAGCGACTACGGCCGCTTCGACCGTCTCAAACGCGGTTGGAAACATTACGACACCGTTGATTGGATAAAACCACCTTCAACTGATATTTATAGTAGGACACCGTATATATGACAAAGAATGATTTACTAAACGCTATCCGTGTGATTGTTCAGGAAGAGGTCCGTTCCCAACTTCCGAACATTCTCATTGAAATTCTGTCCGAGAAAACTGGCTCGGATCGGCAAGTAGTATCTGAGCGTACGACGCCGACGAAGGCTCGACCGGTGGCGGTTCGCCAGCCGACACCAACGGTTGAACCGAGAAAGTATTCCAGCAATCCAACTATCAATGCAGTTCTTAACGAAACCATTGGTGGAGTACCAACGGAGGACGATGCCACAGTTGGCGTGACTATTCCAAAGGAAGTGTTGGCTGAGAACTCGGCGGTGGCTGGCGTTGCAAATGCTCTAAACCGCGATTACCGACAACTTCTACGGGCAACCGATAAAAAGGTTTCGGCGTCCCGTGGTGGTCCATTGAACTTTAAGGCGTCCGTATCGTCCGACTTCAATCAATCCGACGACTGATGGCTATCACCGTTCCAAAGCAACCGTTTGGCGTATCTCTCCCCATAAAGCATGGGGTTGGTGGATACTTTGATCAAACGTATACGGCGTTGGATCAAATAAAGCACAATCTCACAAATCTACTGCTGACAGTGAAAGGCGAACGCCGTATGAATCCCGAGTTCGGCTCGGATTTGCACAAACTGGTGTTCGAGTTCAACAACGACGGGCTGAGCCAGATCGTTGATAGCACCATTCGACGTGATATTCAAACGTGGATGCCATTTCTCAACGTTCAGTCGGTGACAACTGATGTAAGAACAAATCTCCGAGATACTTATACAGTACACATTCGAGTTGAGTTTACCATCGATAGCCTGGGAATAACACAATCTCAAGCGGTGGATTTCTCGATTGACCAACCAGTTCTATGACGACCGAAACGCAAAAATCTTTTCAGCCTGTACAGAAAGACGTCCGATATCTCGGTAAGGATTTCGCCGGATTGAAATCCTCGTTGTTGGAGTTTGCGAAGACGTACTATCCGAACACCTATAAAGATTTTAGCGATACGTCGGTTGGAATGATGTACATGGAGCAAGCTGCATACGTCGGCGATATACTGTCTTACTACATCGACTATCAGTTCAAGGAGTCACTACCAATCACGGCGGAGGAGCGTAAGAACATCATTGCGTTGGCGAAGTATCTGGGGTATCGACCAAAAACCACGGGAGCATCGATTGGCACGTTGGATGTGTACCAACTGATACCATCGATTCAGAATGGAGATGGTACATATTCTCCTGACATGCGATACGCTCAGGTCATCAAGGACAACATGGTTGTTGCCGCCGACAACAACGTAAACTTCGTCACAAACGAGCCTGTCGATTTTTCCGTGGATACGTCGTCCGATCCTACGGAGGTGTCGGTGTATCAACGTGACGATAGTGGTCATCCCGAGTTTTATGTTCTCAAGAAGAACGTGCCGATTTCGTCCGGAACAATCGTGGAAAAGTCCGTTTCTGTTGGAGCGGCATCTCCGTTTTTCAACATTACGTTGGATCATGACAACGTCATTGGTATTCTAGATGTGTATGACAGTGACAACAACCGTTGGTACGAATCGGATTACATGGCACAAGACCTGATTCCAGTTCAGACGGAGAACATCGCAAAGAACGACGTCACGATGTCGAAGTATCGAGATTCTGTTCCATTTTTGCTCAAGTTCCTCCGTACGTCGCGCCGGTTCACCGTATCGGTCACCGCAAACAACGAAACGGTGTTGGAGTTCGGCTCAGGAACCAACGTACAGGGAGACGCGGTCGTTCTGGCCAGCGCTGACACGGTGTCCAAGACATCGACCTCGAACAACGTATCATACGATCCGGCCAACTTCCTTTCCAACTCCTCCTACGGACAGGCGCCCAACAACACCACGTTGACGGTGCGGTACATCATCGGCGGTGGTGTCGAGAGCAACGTGAACTCTGACACGATAAAAAATATCGTATCGGTTGAGTTCTTCGGCGATCTGAATGAACTGTCGGAAAACGACCGCAACGTGACACATCTTATCAGAGAATCCGTCAAGGTCAACAATCCCGTATCGACTACTGGAGGCCGGGGACCCGAGACCAACGACGAGATCAAGGCCAATGCTCGTGCCAACTTCTCGGCTCAAAATCGAGCCGTGACACGTCAGGACTACGTCGTTCGCACATACGCAATGCCGTCGAAGTACGGAACCGTTGCAAAGGCGTACGCCACTACCGATTCGAGTTTGTTGACGACCGGAGTCACCGCGAATCCGTTTGCCATCAACCTTTACGTGTTGTGTCAGGACGCAAATGGACGATTGATGCCATCCAATCCAGCGTTGATGTACAACCTTCGAAACTATCTCAACGAGTACCGACTGTTGACTGATGGGGTTAACATCATCAACGGGTACGTCATCAACATTGGGCTGAACTTCTCGGTCATTGCGTATAAAAACTACAATAAACGGGACGTATTGACAAACTGTCTGAACGTTGCTCGGGCGTTTTTGAATACGGGAAACATGCAGTTCGCCCAGCCGATAAATCTGAGTCGGTTACGGTTGGAGATCGCAAAGGTCGACGGTGTACAGTCCGTAACCGATGTTACGATAAAGAATCTGACCGTTCGTGATGGGGATTACTCCAAGCACGAGTACAACATCGCCGCCGCGACTCGTAATGAGATCGTGTATCCCTCCATAGACCCAAGCGTGTTCGAGGTGAGATTCCCAACGAAGGACATTGTTGGAAAAGTTCTCTGACCGTATATACATCGGACGATTTTTTGAGTGGGTCGTATATTTATGTTGAGACCGCTCAACTATGCACTACTTTCTATATCCGAGCAAAGATGCCTTCATCACCAATCAGCCAAACTTGATGCTGAAAAACACCGGATTGGATGAAGTTGTTGAGGTCGAGAAAACGATCCAACCGAAAAGTTGCATCGGCGCCCGGGGCCCGGTCATTTCCCGAACATTGATACAGTTCGACATTTCGGAGATTTCCGCATCCATCGCATCGGGATCGATTCCGTCGCCCGAGTTCACCCTCAATCTTCGGTGTTCTCAAGCCGACGAGGTTCCGTTGGGCTACGGCGTGGTCGTGTATCCGGCAGCGACCTACTGGGTTATGGGAACCGGATACAAGTTCGACGGCCGAGTCGAGGCGGATGGTGTCAGTTGGAAGTTTTCGGATGGAAACACCACGAAATGGTGGCCCACATCATCGTTGACGGATTGCAGCGGAGGCGGAACATGGTTCACGGACTCCGGATCGATTCAGATGGGATATGGTTGGGTCGCGACCGGTTCTCTGATGGCTCGGCAGCTGTTCAACTATCAGTCGTCCGACATTCGTGTGGACGTGTCTAACATCGTTTACGCGTGGATGTCCGGATCGATTCCGAACAACGGCTTCATCTTGTTGCATAGTGGAGAATCGGACTCATACGATTACGGAAAACTTCGATTCTTCTCAAAAGAAACCAACACCATCTATCAGCCGTACTTGGATGTGGCATGGGACAACTCAAGTTTCAGCACTGGAAGCGCATCCGGTACTGGAAGTTTGGACCCACTCAACACACAGGACGCGGTGATAAGCCTTTCGAAGCTACAGCAGACGTATCGATCAGGCGAGATCGTGCGAGTTGATGTGTTTGGTCGCAAACGATATCCACAGAAGACCTTCACCAATAGGCTGTCGGACTACATCGAGCCGCAGTACCTTCCGTTTGAGAGCTTCTACTCAATACGGGACGCGGAGTCGGAGATGGTGATTGTCCCCTACGACCGATACACTCGATTGAGCTGCGACGGTCGTGGAAACTACTTCACGCTGGATACGTCCGGGCTTCCGCAGGAACGATACTATCGGATTGAGATTCGTAGTGAGCAAAGTGGCTCTATCAACACATTCACATCTCCGTTGGTTTTTAAGATTTCTCGATGACGCCGAACCCATACCTTACGAAGTATCCGAACTCCGAAGTAGACACGCTGATTCGTTCCGGCGCATTGCCGCTTAGATTCGATTATGGATACAATCTCTTACTCGATCAATCCGGCATCTCGATGTATTCTTCGAGTTTCACACTTCCGTTGGTCCGAACATCATTCAACCCGATAAAAGTGCAAACGAAGTTCTCCACAAACTTTACGGAACTAACCTGATGCAACTATCCGACTACAAGTTCGTATCGACTCCATCCACCGAGTCATTGGTGTATGGTTACAAGTACACCGCCGATGATGTTCAATATCTGATCGGAGATTCGGTGAGCAACTTCCCATTTGGCCAGTCCGAGAACGACGCCATCGAGGTCACTGTCATGTCGATAGATGGAGAGGTCTTGCGATCTACGCAGGTGACATCCAGCCGTAACTTCACGCCATATACTCGGTCGTACATAGATGTCAACAACCGTGGACATACATACAACTATCAGACATTTCAAAGTGACTTCGTCGTCGTTGGATCAGAAACGCGAAGCTTGTTCATTGACGCGGCGCCGATTCTGACTGATCTGGGTTTTTCTCAGGGAGTATACACTGTTGGAGTCGAGGCGGTTCGATATCGAGTGTCATCCCCATTTGACTCAACTCGAATGCTGATGGTTCGTGAGATATCTCCATCCGGAACGGAGATCGCGGTGTCTCCGATGCCGTTGGCGGACTCGACGGATGCGTTGGACGCCGATGTGAATCAGTCGTTCAACTCGTTCACGGAACAGAGTTTTTGGACGAAGCAGATCATTCAGCCGTTACTTTCTGGAATCGAAAATCCGTCAATATACGACGCGTACTATCGGGCATATTCGGTTGATAGTGGTTCAGCCGAAATGGCCAAGTTTTACTACTCGTTCAAGTCGGACGTGGATATCATAAACTTCGTGACCGACATTTACTACGGCGTGAGAAAGTCCGCACTTCGTAGTAATGGCCAGTTGAGTTCGCATGACATTTATGGAATCTTCGATCAGTTCAAGAACACGCTATTCGAGAACTATGAATCCGTCACGACGTTCTCGGAGGTAAAGGACTTCTATTACTCGTTGGTATCATACATTCTTAACAAAGAATTGAATCAGATTACGAACAAAAAGCCTTCCGACTACGATCAGATTGTTCGATTTTTTGGGCGCATTTTGTATGACATCACATTTTTACCGGTGGTGTCGACACTCGAACTGGAGTGGAGTCGATACTTCGATGGGTATCTGAAAAACGAAGTTCGGTTCATTTCCGGAGAATCCATTCCGATATTGAACTACGTTCGCAGCTCTCGAAAAGATGCATCCGGACACAATTTACTGCTACTGAAGTTTTGCGAGGCCATTCCGTCAACCATTCGCGTCGGAAGCAAACTTTGGATTGCCAATCTGATGCCAAGCGACTCGGTCATACAGAACGTTTATCTGTATTCGATGGTAGAGGATCAAACCATCCAACTATCAGGACCGAACTTCTTGACGCAGATCGAGAGTGTCGGAAATGGAACCCAAGAGCTGTCATTGGAATCTGTGATTTCTGCTACTGGAAGCGAATATGATGAGATTTACTCGAAGATCGACGCCAGATCGATTCGACCGACTAAACTGAACATTGACTATCGGTACTTTGAAAACTTTGTTCGGTTCTCGTCAGCCGATAATCGGTTGTATGTATTTTCGACCAAGCTTGCCGAGATTCGGTCACTCGAATCACGTATATCCGATTTGAGCATCAAGATCGGAATCAGTCCGAACGACTCGCAGTATCAGAAAGAGTATGATGAGTTGAACAGCCGGTTCGATGAGATCGAGGCATCAATGGACGGATACGAAACGTTCTTGTACAATAACCCCACGTGGTACGAAGCCCATACGAAGTTGTTCAATGGGGTCAGTTCCGCGTCGATGTATGATCGGGACAACATGTCAAGTTTGGCTAACAGCGTTCCAGCATATCTTCGGGAGAACGATCAGAACGACGAATACCTGACATTCGTAAACATGGTAGGCCACTTCTTCGACAACATTGGTGGATACATCGATCAGTTTACACAGAAAAATGATCCGGCCAACTCTGAAACGGTTGGTGTGTCCAAGGATGTTGTGTATTACATGCTCGAATCTCTCGGTTGGGAGCCCGAGATCGGCCGGGAGAATCTACCACTGCTTCTCGCATCATTTTCAAAGTCCGACTTTGAGGTAAGCTCCAGTTTGTGGAATCTCGTCGGTACTATGTCGGAGGATGATAGAAATAAGACCATCTGGAAACGAATCCTCAATAACCTCCCATACATTCTCAAGACCAAGGGAACTTCGGCGGCAATCTCGGCGTTGGTAAACTGCTACGGTGTACCGAAGAATCTCGTTCAAGTCAAGGAGTACGGTGGCATTCAACTCAACCCAAATGTGGAACAGGATGCGTTATACATCTTCGACGAAACGAAGTATTCGGTCGCATTCCGAGGTGTCGGCGAATACCTGCAACTTCCGTGGACAGGAAGTATCCGAACTGTTGAGTTCAACTTCTCGTTCGATACATCGAGAACACGTGATGATGGAAACGTTTTTAGGCTTGTCAACGGCGGCGACAACTGGGTGATCGGATGCGTTCGAGAAAAGGGAGTCGAGTGGGGACGGATATTCTTCAGCATACAGGATGCAAGTGGAAGCGTAATCACCGCGACGACTGCACGTGCGCCGGTGTTTTCCGGAGACACGTTCTCGGTTATGTTGCGACGCATGGATGTCCATCCGGACTTCTTGATTGATCCGTCCGCGAGCCTGGCAGTCACCGATCTGTATCCGCAGATTTACGATTTGACCGTACAACGAAACGATGACGCACGTGCAACCTACGTCACGTCGGCCAGTGTGTTGTTGAGTGGAAGTTTCAACTCCCAATGGCGAGCCGGTTCGAGTGTGTATTTCGGAAACTATCAGCAAATGACCGCGTCGTTGAACGTCGATCCGGAAGCATTCTTCGGTACACTGGACGAGATCAAGTTGTGGGAAACGTCGGTCGATTCTGAACGATTCGATAATCACGCGTCGTATCACGGCGCGTACGACGGATCGGAACCGTCAAACGTCATCGGCCGAACGTTGTTCCGACTGTCATTCTCCTATCCAGTGGACCTGTTTTCCACGAGTAGCGTTGTTCCGGTTGGAAATCTGGCTAACCGTGATGTGTTCCCGACCTGCTCGGCCGTAAACTTTCCTCAGTCGACGAGCTCGATGAACTATGACGAGGAGTGTGGTACGGTCACGTGTCAGACCGGCTTTCCATATCAGTTCAAATCGTACGACACGCATCAGTACGTGTCCCTACCAAACTTTGGATCGAATAAGTTCAAGAGCAATAAGGTAGTTGAAAAGTCGCAGGTATTGGTCAGTAGTTTGTCGTCGGAAGGTCGGTCAACACTGACGAGCGCGGAAGATGGTACAGTTGACACGAACAAGCTTGGAGTTTTCGTGTCTCCCATTGATCAGATCAATACTGATATTCTGAAGTTTTTCGGTCGATTTGAGTTTGGCGATCTCGTCGGTAGTCCACAGGACGTGTACGCCAAGACGTACAAAAACTTTGAACAGTTCCGACGATTGTACTTCGATCAGGGAGGAGGGCAGATCGACTACTCTACATTTCTCAACATCGTTCGCGCCTACTTCGACAAGTCGTTGTTCAAATACGTCAAGAACTTGGTGCCGGCCCGCGCCAAACTCATCAGCGGTGTGATGGTCGAACCGACGATTCTCGAACGACCGAAGATTCAACAGAAGCCAATCCAACAGGAAGTTCATCGAAATCTGTCCACCAAGATCGTAATGACCGATGGTAGATTGTCGGTAGACATGTTCCCACGACTGTCGCAGTCGTTGGATGTCAAGACGACCGGACTGGCGTTGTATGACGACTTTAACCGATCATTCTACGCCGACCAACTCGACCCATACGGATTCGGTGTTTACGCCGACAATGGCGTTGCATACTACAATGGCGACTACTGGAGAGCCGATATTATCCCAGTGAATCGTAAGATGATCGTACAACGAGACAGTCGAAAGCCGTTGTCCGAGGTGTCAACGTATGAGATGATCAACGCTGACAACGGTCGATATCAGATAGTATCTCGGAGCTTCGAGTCGGTCAATCTGTCTCGATTCCCACTTCTCTATCAATATCCCATTGCACCGACAATGATTCTACGGAGCGATAACGTCGGAGTTCAAAGTCAACGTACCGAATTCAACTTCTCCGGTTCGCTCGTATTTCAACCGGGAACGGACGTCTGGAGCTCGCCGGGAATATACATAGGAAACTCAACTTACGTGTACAACTCCACGTTGCAAACATCGACGCCGCCAATAACACTGGATGGAGTCATCCATACATCTCCAAACGTTTTGTCGGGAAGCTTGACCGGTCAGATCGAAGATGACATCGGCATTCGTGGGCAGATTTTGTCACCATCCATCGTTCATCTCGGCGGATCGTATAACTTCTCAACACAGGTGTTTTCTGGACGTATCATACTGGACACATCATCACCACTACAATGTGCCCTTTTCACCACGGATCGTTCCGTGACAATCTTTGATGTGTTCAGAACCAATGCCAGCGGCGAACTTTTCACGAGCATTGACGATTCGTCCTACGCGTACCGATTGGCCATATCGTTGCAGAACATTCCACCTGGATCACGACCGTTGAACGGGTACTACCGAACACACTACCGCTACAAGAAGCCGGTATTTTCTCGGAACGTCGTACACATGCAAGCATCCACCGGCCAATCATCGATGTATTTCCGAAAAGGTCTTCAGACACAGGGAACGACCGTTCAGGAAAACGGATTGCTGGACAATAGCCCGCCGGTGGTTATTACAAAAACATCATGATTGACTGAATTTTCACGCATCGTATATTTATTGGTGTATGGCATGCGGAATATACAACATAGTCAATAAGGTCAACAAGCATTTTTACATCGGATCGACCGCCTCAACGTCAACCCGATTTTCTCGGCATCGAAGTGCATTGAGATCGGGAAAGCATGACAACACGCATTTACAACGGGCATGGAAGCTATATGGTGAGGAGAACTTTGAGTTTGTGGTTTTACGCACGTGCGAAAGGGATAAGCTACTATCGGAGGAGCAAATCGATTTGGATAGATTTTACGGAACTCCGGAATGTTATAACTTGAGTCCCAACGCGTTCCGACCAAATCTGGGAATACCCAGAACGGAAGAAGTAAAACGAAAAATCTCATTGGCTCAGATAGGGAAACCGCGGTTTACCGACGAACAGAAGGAACATTTGAGTGCAATACATTCGGGACGAACACATTCGCCCGAGACGCGGTCGAAAATGTTGGGGAGATCAAGCTCAAGAGAGAATATCAGAAAAGCTCACGAATCAAATATCGGTCGACGCCTGACCACCGATCATTGCAACAACATAAGTGCCGGAAAACTCGCGGCTGCCAAGGTCTGTTCGGAAGAAGAGAAACTCCGCATAAGAATCGGCGTGAATCGGTCGTATCTGGAAGGACGGCACCACAAGAACAAAATTCCAAAAAGTGACGCCAAAATCATCGTGGACTTATATTTATCAGGCATGACAAACAAGCGACAACTGGCATTGAAGTATGGGGTAACTCCAGGTTCCATGTCGAAATTTTTGAAACGTAACGGAGCATAATTCACATGTGTGCGTATACAAACAACGAAACCATCACCGTTGACGCGGTTCTGACGAAGAAGGGCCGTGAACTCTTGGCTGCAC
>Ga0265297_10006413_pt1 | contig 17120 bp, 14 predicted proteins | sample Munlanlwell13791_FD_192502 | JGI IMG/M metagenome (GOLD analysis project Ga0265297, IMG submission 192502) | Leachate microbial communities from a municipal landfill in Southern Ontario, Canada - Leachate well 137-91 | ecosystem: Engineered > Solid waste > Landfill > Unclassified | place...
CAAGAGATAGAACTGATCTTGCAAAGAATTTACGGATAGAGCCGATAAAAGTGTGTTGAAAAAATGTGTAAAATTTATGGAGTGAGTGATGGCAAAAGTGGGTAAAAAATATTCATAAAAACCCATCGAAACAAAACTGAAAATTTCTCATCGTTTTTACCAGACTTTCTCCACAAACAGTATTCAATTTATTTCACACTCTTTCCCAAAAGCGAAAAATGAAAACCTGTTTAAATAAAAAGAAAAGATCTATTAATTCAAATCTATACACAAAAATAAGCGAATCAATAATAATGACAACAAATTTATTAATTAAATAATTATTATATATAAATATGAACTTTACAATTTTAACCAAAGAATTAAAAAAAGGAATCGGTATCGCCGAAAAAATCACTGGAAGAAATTTAACATTGCCTATTTTGGATAATGTGCTTATCGAGGCAACACAAAACTTTTTAAAAATATCTTCAACCGATCTGGAATTGGGGATACAATGGTGGGGATTATGCAAAACTGAAAAAGAAGGAAAAATAGCCATACCGGCGAAACTGTTTAACCAAGTTGTTAATTCTCTTTCGGAAGAAAAAGTGACGATAAAAGAAAAAAACAATACTTTAACCATTGAGGCCAAGAATTTCAAAACCCAAATCAAAGGTTTTCCCGCCGACGAGTTTCCTATTATTCCGGCCTTCAGTAAAGATATTTATATTGAGATTGACGCGACTAAATTAAAAGAAGGATTAATCAGTGTGGTGGATATGGCGAGTATTTCTCAGATCAGGCCGGAAATATCAGGCATTTATTTCTCTTTTGAAAAAGATATGATAAAGATGGTCGCGACAGACAGTTTTCGTTTGGCTGAGAAAAAAGTGATCCTTGGGCAAAAAGCGGGATACAAAAATATGTTTAAAGAAACGGTTAATTTTATTTTACCCCAGAAAGCGGCCAAAGAATTAATCAACGTTATCCCTGATGGAGAAAAATCAATTCGCGTGTATTTTTCCGAATCGCAAGTTTTATTCGAGTCTTTTTTGCCGGGAATCGACCACGAAGAAATAAATCTGATCAGCCGACAGATTGAAGGGGAGTATCCGTCGTATCAGGAAATTATTCCCAAAGAAGGAAAAACAAAGATTACGTTAAATAAAGAAGATTTCGCGAAACAAGTGAAGGCCGCTGGTATTTTTGGAGGAAGAACAAACGAGATCGTATTGAGGGTTGATCCCAAAGAAAAAGAATTGGAAATATTCAGCCAAGATACCGATGCCGGTGAAAGCAATTTGAATGTTCCCGCGAAAATAGAAGGTGCCGAAGTGAAAATCTCTTTTAATTGGAAGTTTATAATCGATGGATTGTCGAATATAAAAAGTTCGGAGATAACTTTTGAAATGCAGGGAAACGACGGTCCGGCGGTCATTAAACCGATCGGAGACGCGAGCTATCTGTATGTAATAATGCCTATTAAAATTTAGTAATAAAGTATAATAAAAAACTACCCGCGCAGGGGTAGTTTTTTATTGTCTTAGTCGGGATAAAGAGGAACTTCAGTGCCGGGTTCGACCGGCTGAGATGTTTCGACTATGCCCGTAGTGTTTTGCAACTCTATTGATTTTAAAATCAAGGCTCGCCAGATCGGTCCGGCGGCTTGCTCACCGATAGCGGACATTATAGCTTTATTATTATTTCCGGCCCACACAACAACCACCGCGTCGCTTGTATAACCAACGGTCCATCCGTCTCGGCTGTCTTGGGTGGTTCCTGTTTTCACAGCCACTTTGTAATTATCAAATCTTAAAAGCGAGTTAGGGCCGAACATCGGCGCTCTGGCATCGTTGTCGGACAACACATCCGTGATCATATCACAAACCGCTCCCTCTAAAACTTTTCTCGGTGTTTTGTGGTTTTCAAAAATAACATTTCCATTGCGGTCTTCTATTCTTAAAATAACCGATGAGTCTATTTTATATCCGCCGCTCGCAAACACACTAAACGCTGTCGCCATATCGATTACTTTAACATCAGCCGCTCCCAGGGCAAGAGATAGTCCGTAACGAGAAGTGTCGCCCAAGGTGGATATGCCCATTGTTTTAGCCATTTCAAGCGTGTCCGAAAGACCGGCATAATCATTTAAAACTTTGACAGCCGGAATATTCAGCGATTGGGCTAGTCCGGATCTTAAGGTTAACGCCCCGCGAAACCTGCCATCATAGTTGTTCGGCGCGTATCCGCCGTAATTGATTGGTTCGTCAACTACGATCGTCGTGTCGGTTGCTCCATTGCGAAAAGCTGTCGCGTAAACAATCGGTTTAAAAGAAGATCCCGGTTGGCGAATTGCTTGCACTGCCACATTATAGCTCGGAACGAATTTACAAGTTGTCGCCGGATCGCATCCTTTCGGTAACGGATCAGCGTAAGGGTCGGCCGATCCGACCATAGCCAAGACTTCGCCTGTTTTGGGTGCCATTACGATTGCGGCCGCGTTATAGGCTCCGAAGTTAACGATATTCTTGGCCACGTTCGCTTTTACAATATCTTCGGCCGCTTTTTGCAGATCCCAATCGAGAGTGGTATAAATTTTTAATCCTTTGGTTTGCAGAAAGTCCGCTCCGTAAGTATCTTCCACCTGCTGTTTGACATAAGTGACAAAATGATACGCGAGCGAAGTGTTCGGTATTTTCGAAATTTTTATCTCTTCCTTTGCCGCTGCTTCTTCTTGTTCCACCGTTATGTATCCTTCTTCTCGCATTCTTTGTAAGACAAAATCTTTTCTGATCATTAATTTATCAACGTGATCTCCATAAGGGGAGTAATAACTTGGTAATTGAATGATCGCGGTTAGCATCGCTGCTTCGGACAAAGAAATGTCTTGGATCGGTTTTTGAAAATATGTGAGAGAAGCTTCTTCAACTCCGTAAATGTTCACGCCGAAAGGAATTTGATTCAAGTACCATTCAAGGATTTGGTCTTTGGGATAGCGCCTATCGAGCTCAACGGAAAGAACGATCTCTTTTACTTTTCGATCTATCGTTTTTTGCGGCGTTAAAAATGTTGACCTTATCAGTTGCTGGGTTATGGTCGAAGCTCCTTGCGAGCTGCCTGTTTCCACGTTCGTTTTTATGGCTCGTAAAACCCCCAACATATCAACTCCGAAATGCTGGTAAAAGCGTGCGTCTTCCGTGGAGATCACGGCTTGCTGCATAATCAGCGGAATCTGAGTCAATGGCACGTATGTCCTTTTTTCTTCCTCGTAAACATTTGATAAAAGAATTTTACCGGTGCGATCATAGATCTTTGTTGATTCGGCCATTTGGTTTTCGGTAAATACTTCCGGCCTTGGCAGGTCTTTGGTAATCCAGAAAAACCAAATCAAGCCGGATAAAAATCCGACCAAGCAAAGTCCACCGAAAAATTTTAAAAAAGAAATGAAACGGTTGCGTTTCTTTTTTGTTTTCGGCGCGTCTTCCTTTATCTCTATCTTTTTAAATTTTTTACCAGCGTCTTCCGCTCCCTTTGAGATCAAGGCTCCGCGGTTGGATGGTCCGGCGTTTCGGTGTTTTTTGTTTTTCATAATTTATATACTAATATATCACTAAATGCCTGTTTTGATAATAGCTCCCGTGATAATATCACTATTTTCTCGGTTGGCAAATCCTTAAAACTGAGTTAATATATGATTAAACCAAAAGCCTATGAAAATCAATACCGATCCCCAAAAAATAGAAGAATTGCTCAGCCGGGGAGCTGAGGATATTATCGATAAAAAGAGCCTGAAAGAGGCTCTACTTTCGGGTAAAAAACTGAATATAAAATTCGGGGTTGATCCGACCGGACCGAAAATCCATCTCGGCCGGGCGACCGCGCTTTTGAAATTAAAGGATTTTCAGGATTTGGGGCACAATATAATCTTGATAATCGGGGACTTTACTGCCCAAATCGGGGACGCTTCAGACAAGGATTCCTTGCGAAAACCTTTGACCGCGGAAGAAGTGGAAAAGAATATGAAGGATTATTTGCCTCAGATCGGAAAAGTTCTTGATCTGGAAAAAATATCAATCGCCTACAATAGCCAATGGTTGGACGAACTCAATGCTCACGATCTTATATTTTTAGCTATGAACTTTACCGCCCAGCAAATGATCCAGCGAAGGAATTTCAAAGAACGCTGGGACAACGAAAAACCGATCGGTTTACACGAGCTTTTTTATCCGATCTTGCAGGGTTATGATTCTGTGGCCGTGGAGGCGGACGTGGAACTTGGCGGCTTTGACCAATTATTCAATTTAAAGACCGGACGGGAGATACAAAAAATATTCGGTCAAAGATCACAGAACATTATAACAATAAAAATGCTCAATGGGCTCGATGGCAGGAAAATGTCCACGAGTTGGGGCAATATAATTACCATTTTGGAAGACCCGAAAGAAATGTTCGGAAAATTAATGTCTTTAAAAGATGAATATATTAGTGATTATTTTGAATGTTGCACCCGCTTGCCGATGAAACAAGTGAATATTTTTAAGAAAGAGCTCAACAGTAAAAAAACAAATCCCAAAGAGATTAAAAAAATATTGGCGAAAGAAATAATTTCTATTTTTCATTCGGAAAAGGAAGCTGATTTGGCGGAAAAGGAATTTGAAAAAGTCTTTGAAAAAAAAGACGTTCCTACGGACATAGAAGAGATCAAAATCAACGAAAAAGAAATTAATATTTTGGATTTGTTGGTAAAACTTGAATTATTCAAATCAAAAGCGGACGCGAGGCGAGTGGTGGAGCAAGGAGGAGTAAAGTTTATCTCAGGCGAAGATACGGAAATAAAGCTGGATTGGCAAGAAATGGTGAAAATTAAAAAAGGCACAGTGGTTCAATCAGGAAAAAGAAACTTCCGAAAAATTATTTAGTTTCTGGGCTCGTTGTTTTATTTATCACTTAAAATTATTTAAAGATACGCTCATCGTTTGACGTCTCGCTTTCTCCAGCAAGAAAGCGGACTCGGTCTCGGCAAATTTTTGTCCCGCAGAGCGGGCCAAACCATGCAAATTTGCCTGCGACATGCATCCGATGAGCATATCTTTAAATAATCGCGTTATTTAGATTGGCAGCAAAGGTTCGTCTTCTCCAATGCCGATATTTTTAAAAGTTTGTTTTGAATAAATATAATTTTAATGGAGAAAAGCAAAATCAGGAAAATAATTGTTATTGTTTTTATAATTTTTGTACTATTTATAACCCTTTGTTTTAGGGGAGGGGGGAGGAGGGTGGTGGAGGTAAAAGAACAAGAACAAATCGATAATTCGCTTTCATTTAAGCTCTCAGTCTTGCATGCCCCTTTTGAGGACAGGGACTCGCAGAGCGTTTTTGTTTTTCAAAATAAGATGTGGCTTATCGGCGGCCTTAACGCGAACGACTCGGTTTATAATAAAAGGCCGATTGATGTTATTTTTGACCAATTAAGATATGTGTTCCTGGGGAAAGAAATAAATCACGACACCTACTACGTCAATTATAACAAGGCTAGATATTTCAATGACATCTGGACATCTACGGATGGGATCAATTGGAAAAAAGAGGGCGACGCTCCTTGGTCGGGCAGCCGATCAATATCCATCATTGAATTTCAAAACAAACTTTTCGCTATTGGTGGATTCAGTATGGAAGAGGGTGAAAAAAAAGACATCTGGACATCTACGGACGGGATCAATTGGACAAAACAGGTTGATGCGCCTTGGGAAAAAAGAGAGGGTCAACAAGTGCTGGTTTTTAACGATAAAATTTGGATGTTCGGCGGAGTCAGTTACGAAAACAATAAAACTTATAACGATATCTGGTCTTCTTCCGACGGAATTAATTGGACAAAAGAGGGTGACGCTCCTTGGCTATCGCGTTGGGATCACGCCTTGGCGATATTCAATAATAAAATATTTTTGACCGGAGGGATGGATCTTAAGGGAAATGTTTTTAACGACGTCTGGGTGTCTGCTGACGGAATTAATTGGGAGATGATAACCGCTAACGCGGTTTGGGAGAAGCGGCAGGGCCATTCTTTGTTGGCGATTAATGACAAGCTGTGGCTTTTGGGCAAGCTTGGTAGCGCGAACGAAGATACAAACGATGTTTGGCTGTCTTCGGACGGAACCAATTGGGAAAAATTCAATGAAAAAATTCCCTGGACGGGCAGAGAAGATTTTGGAGCTGTTGTTTTTCAAAACAAACTATGGATCTTAGCTGGAATGGATTCCAATTACCAGTGGCGCAACGATATTTGGTTTTTGGAATTAGATTAAACGATAGCGCTTTTTAGTTGGGTCGTTTATTTAATGTATCGATAGAAGTAAGCTTTTTCGGGTATATCTTTTTCCGACACGGATACAATTCTCGCGAAAAATTCCTCGACTCGCCGTCAGCCACGGCTCCGTGTGTTCTGAAAAAGATATACCCTCAACCGCTACCACAGGACAACGTAATATTTAAAGATGCGCTCATCGGATGCATGTCGCAGGCAAATTTGCACGGTTTTCTTTTGTGTTCAAAAGAAAAAATTTGCCGAGACCGAGTCCGCTTCCTCGCCGGAGGAAGCGAGACGTCAAACGAGGAGCGTATCTTTAAATAATTAACGAACAGATCAATAAACAATACAGGTTAAATAAATGTTTACGCTTAGATTCAGCCGAAAAAGCAATAAGCGCTATTTAGTGTTTTTTTTAATTTTATCAAAAGCGCAAACATAACTACAGCAGATTGCGATCGCGAGAGCGTCGGCCGCGTCATCGGGCTTTGGCAGTTTTTCCAGCTTCAAAATATTCTGGATCATTTTTTGCACTTGTCCTTTTGATGCCCGGCCGTATCCGGTTACCGTAGTTTTCGCCTGTAGGGGAGTAAACTCGGTTATCGGAATATTTTTCTTTGCCAAGGTTAAAAGCGCCACTCCTCTCGCCTGGCTAACGGCCATAACGGTTTTGGCGTTTTTAAAAAAATACAGGCTTTCCACAGCCGCGATATCCGGAGCATATTCTTTGATAATACCGTTAAGCTCGTTATTTAAAAGCATTAACCTCTCCGCCATAATAATATTCGCGGGGGTTGTGATTACTCCGTAATAAAGGCAATTTAATTGCTTTTGAGATTGTTTTGATTCTATTACGCCAATTCCAGTGGTTGCCGTGCCCGGATCAATTCCTAAAATTATCATAGAAGTGTCGTAATTGTTTATATGGCGAGAAGGCTAGATGTTCCAAAATATATTTTGAACGTCATCATGGTCGTCCAAGGCTTCAAATAATTTCTGGCATTTTTCTCTGGTTTTTTCATCCGCTTCAACTGTCTCTTTCGCTAGCCATTCCAGATTCGCGGAAGCAATCTTTATTCCTTTGCCGTCAAAGAATCTGCGTACCTTTTCCAAATCTTCCGGTTTGGTATAAATTGCCATTCCTTCTTCTTCCCAGGCGAAATCATCAGCTCCGGATTCAATTGTGGCGAGTTCCATATCTTCTTTATCTTTCAGATCTTCCTTGTTGATCAAGATCACCCCCTTCCTTTCAAACATCCATTTTATCGCTCCGCCCTCCACCATTTTTCCACCATTTTGGTTTAGTATCAGTTTTATTTCTCCCAGTGATCGATTTTTGTTGTCTGTAATTCCTTCAATTATCATTGCCACCCCATTGGGGCCATAGGCTTCAATTAAAAATTCTTCAAGCGTGTAGCCCTCCAATTCACCGGAACCTTTTTTGATGGCTTTTTCAATGCTGTCCGCCGGCATATTTTGCGAGCGAGCCTTGTCTACGATTGAGCGCAGTTTCGGATTAAAAGTCATATCCGACCCTCCTTCGCGGGCGGCTATGGATATTTCTTTCGATAGCTTTGAAAAGGTTTTACTCCTCTTCGCGTCTTCCACTCCTTTCTTGAATTTTATTGACGACCAATGTGAATGCCCGCTCATAATATTATTGTTAGCTGATTATAATCTGATAATATACCAAAAAGGGGATAGAATCAATCCCGCGCTTTTTGCGAGGGTTTTAGTTTGAAAATTGTTTCTCGTTTTAATCATTGTCGTTGCTGACGATTTTTGTTAAAATAACTTTAATGAAAACAAAACAATTCAAAGCATTTACATTAATTGAATTACTAGTCGTGATAGCGATTATTGGTATTTTGTCCGCTTTAATTGTTGTGGGTATGAGCTCGACAAACCAAAAAGCAACGATTGCCAAAGCGCAAGTGTTTGCAAATTCATTAAGAAATTCTTTGATGAGTAATTTGGTTTCTGAATGGAGATTTGATCAGATTAATGTTCCGGCGGCCAATCAAACTCCCGATTCGTGGGGTGGGGGCAACACAGGGACTCTTTACAGTGCCCCTCAATTACAGACGACGGGATGCGTGTCCGGTAATTGTTTGTCTTTTGATGGGGTTGACGATTATATTGAGGCGGCAGATAACAACACCCTCGACATCGTAAGCGATTTAACAATATCAGTTTGGTTTAAAATGATTAACAATCCGACGGGTAATAACCGGGGAATAATTGCTAAATGGAGAAACCAAACAGGGTATTTAAATCAACGAGCGTATGGAATTGTTGTGACCCCGTCCGGTTATATTGGTGCAAGTGTTTCGACCGATGGCTTAAATAACGAGGGCGTAAGTTCAAATTCAGCCACGGGTGCAATTGATAGGGCTGATGGTTTTTGGCACCACATAGTTTTAGTTTTCGATGCCAGTTCTTATTTAAGAGAATATGTTGATGGGCGGCAAGAAGCAAATAATACAACAAATGTTATGTCGTCGATATTTAATAGCCCCGCACCCTTATGGTTTGGAGTACAATACGATCTTGGAATTTCCGATGTTTACGCAAATGCTTTTATAGACGATGCTCGTATATTTAATGTCGCTATGCCGACTTCTCAAATCCAACAAAATTACTTTGCTGGTCTAAATAAGTTATTGGCAAAAAATGGTATGGAATTATTTGAATACCAACAGCATTTGGTGGAATTAAATTCAAACTATGCGGAAAATTAAAATCAAAGCATTCACATTGATTGAGCTACTTGTGGTTATCGCGATAATCGGAATATTGTCCGCTTTGATTGTTGTGGGAATGAATTCAACAACACAGAAAGCAACGATTGCCAAGTCTCAAGTCTTTGCCAATTCATTAAAAAATTCTTTGATGGGTAATTTGGTTTCCGAATGGAAGTTTGACGATGGGACTGGAAATAGCACAACGAAAGATTCTTGGGCTTCGCCTTTTGCCAATACGGGGACCTTGGGAACCGCTGCAGTTGGGGATGCAAGCGAGCCCACATGGCTTAGTTCTGGCTGCGTTTCCGGAAACTGTCTTTATTTTGATGGATCTAACGACTACATTGACTTTGGTAATAATGCTTCATTGAGTATGGGGACAGGAGATGCAACAATTTCCCTTTGGGTTAAGTTTGACAACGACACGCCGTCTCATGGGGAAATTATTGTAAAAAACGGAATAGCCGATACTTCTTACCCCGGTTTTCAATTAAGGAGGTTAAGTGGAACAAGCTACTTATACGGTCTTTTTTCCGACGGAACATCAAGATTGGAAGCTCCTTTATCATTATCAGGATCTTTAGGCTCCAACAATTGGTACAACGTCGTTGTTGTGTTTGATAGAGATGTTAATGCTTCTATTCAAGCATATTTAAACGGAGTAAAACAATCCCCGGTTCTTAATATTATAACTCAACAAGGAAACGTACAAAATTCAGCTAATGTTTTAATTGGGGCCTATGATGCGACTACCTACCAGCTTGCGGGCAAAATGGATGACGTTAAATTATACAATGCTGCTATGCCGACCTCTCAAATTCAACAAAACTACTTCGCTGACCTAAATAAACTTTTAACAAATAAAGGAGTGGACCCGTCTGAATACGAACAAAGAATTGTTGAATTAATATTAAACTATGCAGAAAATTAAAATCAGGGCTTTTACTTTAATAGAATTATTGGTCGTGATAGCGATTATTGGTATTTTGTCCGCTTTGATTGTTGTGGGTATGAGCTCAACAAACCAAAAAGCAACAATTGCCAAGTCACAAGTATTTGCTAATTCATTGCGCAATTCTTTGATGTCAGAGATGGTTTCTGAATGGAAGCTCGATGACGGAACCGGAAACAGCACCACAAAAGATTCTTGGGCTTCGGTCTACACTAATACCGGGACGTTAGGATCTGGAGCAGTGGGAGACGTGGCTGAGCCATTGTGGATCAGCAATGATTGTGTCTCTGGAAATTGTCTTGATTTCGACGGAACCGATGATTACGTTAATTTTGGCACCAACTCATCTCTTAGTATGGGGACGAGAGACCATACAGTGTCTTTATGGGCTAAATTTTATAACGCGACAGCGCTAGCGCATGAGTCATTAATTTATTGCGGAGGAGCTAGTACGGGAACAGATAAAGACGGATATTTAATTAGAAGAGAAAACGGGACAAGTAGATTAAGGTGTTTTTTTTCGGACGGGTCATTGGATTACTCTTATGATTATTTGTCCGCGGCAGGATCTGTGGTTGGGGGGGTTTGGTATAATATAGTGGTGGTTTTTGATAGAGATGTGTCAGTACAAGCGTATATTAACGGTGTAAAGCAAACAGGGTATTCATTGGATATCACGACCCGCCAATTAAGCGTTCAAAACTACATAGGTTTATATATTGGAGGTCTTTCATCGTATTTTGCGGGAAAAATGGATGAAGTGAGAATATTCCATTCAATGGCGACAATGTCTCAAATCCAGCAAAACTATTTTGCCGGACTGAATAAACTTTTTGCCACACAAAATATTAATACATCAGAATACCAACAAAGAATTGCTGAATTAATATCAAATTATGCGACAGAATAAATTAACAGCATTCACATTGATCGAGCTATTAGTAGTAATAGCAATCATCGGAATATTGTCCGCTTTAATAATTGTCGGAATGAGCAGCGCGACAGATAAAGCGAGAATCGCAAAGTCTCAGGTCTTTGCCAACTCTCTGCGCAATTCTTTGATGGCGAACATTGTTTCTGAATGGAGACTGGATGAAGGAACGGGGGACACAACAAAAGATTCATGGGGGAGTATGAGTGATTCAAGGTTGGGAAGCGCGGTTGGTGTTGACGCGAATGATCCGACTTGGATTACCACGGAATGTGTTTATAATAGCTGTCTATCGTTTGATGGGGCTGATTATGTTAATTGCGGACATGTCATTGATAACGGGGAAGTTTCGGTTGGTTTGTGGTTTAAAAGTACAAATACGGCACAACAGACGCTGTTTAGTTTTATTGGAGAAGGGACACGGGGACTTTTCTCGTTAAATTTTGATGTTAATCGCCCGATAATTTATTTGGCAAACGCGAATTATAAATATTTTAACGCCTCGGCAGCCAATTATATTGATGGAAAGTGGCACTTTTTGTATTTTTATCTTCCAGGTAGCGGACTGACAGATGTTAGTAATGCCGACCTTAAAATAGATACGAATACGATTGCTTCCGGTGGTGGAGGGTCGGTATCGGAGGCGCAATTAACCTGGACCAACTTGTATATCGGAGCTGGATATTATCTGGATTTTAATGGATCAATAGATGATTTTCATATATATAATGAGGGAATGCCGACTTCCCAAATTCAACAAAAATACTTCGCAGGATTAAATAAGCTGTTAGCAAACAATCAAATCAACCACGCAGAGTATAACCAGCGCGTTTCTGAATCATCAACTAATTACGCCAAACATTAATGTTTGGAATGTTTGGGGACACACTCCCCAAACATTGGAAAACAATGAATAGGAAAATAAAAAAACAATTTGCATTCACTTTAATAGAGTTGTTGGTCGTGATAGCGATTATTGGTATTTTGTCCGCTTTGATTGTTGTGGGAATGAATTCAACAACACAGAAAGCAACTATTGCCAAAGCGCAGGTGTTTTCCAATTCTTTGCGCAATTCTTTAATGTCAGAAATGGTTTCCGAATGGAAATTTGATGATATCTATGTAGAAGGATCAGATACTAAGACCGCAGACACGCGGGGTATAAATCCCGGCATCCTAAAACAAAGCGGTTATGCCGGAGTTTGCGATACGACACATTGTCCTCAAGTGAGCGTCTCGGGATGTCCCTCGAGCAGTTGTTTGTATTTTGATGGGATCGATGACTATGTTACTACCGGAAACTTAGCAAATAATTTAGGACAAAGCTTTACAGTGGAAATATGGAGCAAGAGAACGGGGTCTACTGGGGTTTATGGAAATCTTGTTCAAATTAATACCTGGGGATCCGGATCGGGTGGATTTTTAATGTTCGACCATAATAATGGGAATATTCAAGGAAGAATATATTCATCAGCAGATTCCGCGGAAACCGGAATATTTATGGAAACCAATGTTCCTAATGATGTTTGGAGGCATTATGTTTTTACTTGGGAAAAACCATATTTAAACGCATATCTTAATGGCGTAAAATTAAGTCCGGTAACCTGGAATCACGATGTCGGCTGGACAAACAATGCTGTGTATATCGGGTACTGGTCAGGATATTATTTTAATGGATCATTGGATGGAATTCGTATTTACGGTAAGGCAGTACCAACTTCTCAAATCCAGCAAAACTACTTTGCCGGATTAAACAAGCTTTTATCCAAAAGAAGAATCAATCAAAAAGAGTATAATACGCGCGTCAGCGAATTAGTAAATTTTTTTGCTGCGAATTAATATTTTAATTATGGCGGATGAAATCCGCTACAAGTTCTTAATTCGTGATTCTTTATTCTTGATTCTTTCCCAACGATTTTTTAATAAGAAATATTGTTCCTCCGGACAACAAAGAAATAAATATTACTAACAAGCCCGAGCCAAAAGAGAAATCATTTTGGTTTTTGTTATTTATTAGTGAAGCGGTCTGTTCTCTCGATTCTGTCGCGGGGTCAGTATCAATAATTTCGTTATTTACAACTTGAGATTTTTCCGATCCTTTCGTAGCGCCCGAACTATTTTGTGCCCCAGGAGTTCCTCCGGCCGCTACGCTTGTTTGCCAGTTATTTTTATCATTGCCTGGAAGAAGGGGATTGCGCCTCTCCATAGTTTGTTTGGTTTTGTTGTCTCCGGCGGGCCAACCTGAAGCCCAAGCGGCTTCGTCAATAATAGTTTTATTGTTATAATATAGAATAATTTTATTGCCCGTATTTTTCAGTGCTTTATTGAAAAACAGATTAGCGCTTTTGGTTTTGTCTCGACTGATCAGATAATAACCTTTAGCGGGAATAACGCCGTTCAATTTTATCTCCGTGTCATCAATTTTAAGGATCCAGCCGGCAAGCGAGATTGCACTAGGCGTGTCGTTATAAAGCTCTATCCATTCGTTGCTTGTTCTGTTTGTGTCTCCCATCCAGCACACTTCATTTATCACAACGGAAAGATCAGCGGCTAGCGCTGACTTAAATATCGAGAATAAAAACAAAAATATAAAAATTAAAGCAAAGGCTTTTGGGGATCTTCGCATTTTATTTTCAAATGCTCATAAGCCAATTGCGTGGCTATGCGCCCTTTGTGAGTTCTTTTTATAAGTCCCAATTGGGACAGATATGGTTCATATATTTCCAAGATGGCGTTTTGTTCTTCCGAGGTCGCGGCGGCCAAAGCTTGCAGACCGACCGGACCGCCGTTGAATTTTTTTATTATTGTTTCAAGAAGTTTTTTGTCGCTCGGCTCCAGCCCCAACTCATCTATTTCCAAAAAAGTTAAAGCTTTGATGGTAATATTTTTTGTTATTTTTCCTTTGTTTTCTATTTCCGCGAAATCACGCACCCTTTTTAAAAGTTTGTTCGCGATTCGAGGAGTTAGACGAGCTCTTTGCGCTATTTCGGTTACGGCATCTTCATCGATCGTTACGTTTAAAATGCGAGCCGATCGTTTAATGATTTGTTCTATTTCCCCTGGTTCGTAAAAATTCAATTGCATAATCGCGCCGAATCTGCTGCGAAGCGGAGCGGAGATCAAATCAAGTCTCGTGGTGGCGCCGATCAGTGTAAAATGGGGGAGATCAATGTCGATTGTTTTTGCCATCGGACCTCTTCCCAAAATGAGGTTCAGTTTAAAATCTTCCATCGCGGAATAAAGATATTCTTCCACAAATCGGCCGATGCGGTGGCATTCATCAATAAAAAGAATATCACCCTCGTTTAAATTTGTGAGGATCGCCACAAGGTCTCCTGATTTTTCAATTATCGGTCCCGAAGTGGCGCGAATATTGCTGTTGGATTCCTGGGCGATCAGGTGGGCCAAGGTGGTTTTGCCCAGTCCGGCCGGCCCGTAAAACAAAAGATGATCCGGCGGTTCTTGCCTTCTTTTCGCGGCCTCTATTATTACCCGCAGATTGCCCTTAATGCGTTCTTGGCCGATATAATTGGCCCATTGTTGGGGTCTTAAGGCTGAATCAAGGGGGTCCTCGTTGTTGATTGGCTCAGGCATATTACTCTTGACAAATATTTTAAAGTGTGTTATCCTTCTTTTACAAAATGATTTTTGAACTGGGGGAGGAGTTTCCTCCAGAATATGGGTAATTTGGCTTCGGCTGGATTATTCCTCGGGGAAATTCTAACGCTTCAGCCCGAATGCTAAAGTTGGACCCCCAGTTCAGAAATTATTTCTGAAACATCGGCCTCTAGCCGGTGTTTTTTTATTCAAAATATCTAAAACGGGCTAAGCAAACATTTATTTAGATTGTATTGATCGGACGCTTCTCGCAAGGAAATTTTCAGCAGAAAATTTACTGAGAGCGAGTGCAGACGCCGGCGACGGCCGGCGGATGACACGTCGAACGGACAATACAGTCTAAAAGCTAAATGTTTGCGCCTCGCGCGCGAACAAATCTATCCCGCCACTTTGATCACTTCCTCTATTGTCGTGATCTGCTGTAATATTTTTATTATTCCATCTTGTTTCATCGTAAGCATTCCCTTTTCGATCGCTTTTTTCTCAATAGCCACGGTCGAAGGTGAAGAGAGAATAAATTCTTCCATTTCGTCGTCAATTAAAAACGCTTCAAAGATGCCGATCCTTCCTTTGAATCCGGTGTTGTTACAAAAAGCGCAACCCTTTTCTTTCGGATAGGCGAGTTCCATATCCGGAGTGAGCGCGGGCTTGTCCACGTTTTGCGGAACGTTTTTCAGGCTTTCTTCAAATTCTTTATATAGTTCGGGAGTGATCTTTTTCAATTCCCGGCACTGCGGACAAACTTTTCTTACGAGCCTTTGCGCCACGATCATATTTATGGCCGGGGCGATGTTCGCCGGTATTTCTCCCAAGGATTGCAGCCTGGCGATCGTTCCCGCGGAGCTATTGGTGTGGAGAGTGCTCAAAACCAAGTGGCCGGTAAGTGCTGCTTGTAGGGCGATACTCGCGGTTTCAAGATCTCTGATCTCACCAACAAGTATCGCGTCGGGATCTTGCCTGACGATCGATTTTAATCCGGAAGCGAAATCATAACCTCTTTGTATGTCAACTTGGGTTTGAGAGATTCCGTCGAGATGATACTCGATCGGGTCTTCGATCGTGATCACTTTAATTTCCGGATTGCGTATTTTTTTCAGAAACGCGTAAAGAGTGGTGGTTTTACCGGAACCGGTGGGACCGGTTACGATGATCATTCCGTTCGGCTTCTGCGATTCGCGCGCGAAAATTTCATAAAGGTCTTTTCTCAGACCCAACTCTTCCAAACTGATCAAGCTTTTAGGATTAAGCACCCTCATTACCACGGTTTCCCCGTGCTCGGTCGGCAAGGTGGAGACCCTGATCTCTATTTCTTGTTTGCCCTCGGGCATTTCCAATTCCACGGTAAAACGGCCGTCTTGCGGCTTTTTTTCAATATTAAGTTTTAGTCCGGACAAAAGTTTTATTCTTGAGAGGATGGCTTTGTGTTCGCGGTCCTTGAACGTGCAGACGTGCTGGAGAGTGCCGTCGATCCTGATCCTCAAGGCGCTTCCGCCCTGGTCGGTTTCCAAATGAAGGTCGGATGCGTCCAAAAGTATGGCTCCGACCATAATATTTTTTAAGATAAGCGTAACTTCTTCTCCGAGTGAATTTTCAATCGCAAGGCTGAGTCCGCCAATGGTGCTTAGCGCTTTTTTTTGTTCTTCCAAAAAAGATTGTTCCGCTATGATTTTTCCCGTTATTTTTTCCATCATATGCTTCTAGTATAAACCAAAACCGAATTTTAAGGAAGAAAGAGAGTGATCTTTGTTTTTGCTTCTTCAAGATCGTTAGCCGGAATCAATAATATTCCGCCGTTTTCTTTAAACTCTCCCCTGAATTCGCTTTTAAGATTTCGGATAACGTTTTTGTCTTCCGAATAAACCAATCCTCTTATGGCGGGTTGGCCGTTGTTTTCCCAAAGCAACAAGAAATTAGGCACGCGGAAAAATCCTTTTAATCTTTCCGCCACAAATCCCAATTCTTTCGATGTCGCGCCGGATTCCGCGAAGTCGCGATTTGCTATGAGCCCGATCAGTGTTTCCGATTGTTTACCGGTGTCGAGTTTTGTTAAAACTTTTTCCAATAGTTTGTTTTTTGAAGACATTTTTTCTCCGCTTTGCGCCAAAAACAACGATAGATCTCCTCCGTTTTGAATCAGCCACTTCATCGTGGGTATGGTTTTTTTATCGTCAGCGTTTCGCGGAGAAGAGAATAGGCCCAAGAGAAGGGCGTCGCAAACTTTTTTGTCCAAGAAGTTTTTTCCGAGATCGCTTATCAAACAAGCGACTGTTTGGGAAAGGCAGGGGTAGCTTTCAATTATATTTATGTCGCCGTAATTGGGGTTCGCCGGATTATTATCGATATTTAAAATATCACAATGGAAAAGAGATTCGGGATCTTTTGCGAAGGCGGACTCGATCTCATCGTAATTATCAATCCCCAAGGTTAAGAGCAGATCAAAAGGTTCGAGATCGTGCTCTCCGATCCTTTCTCCGTTTTGGATCAGGCGACATATGTAAGAATCATCTTTTATGGGCGAATGTTTTGGGGTCAGGTAAATATTCGCTTCGTCTCTCAATTTTTCATAGAATATCTCGGATATGTCTCCGC
>Ga0265297_10006414_pt1 | contig 17117 bp, 17 predicted proteins | sample Munlanlwell13791_FD_192502 | JGI IMG/M metagenome (GOLD analysis project Ga0265297, IMG submission 192502) | Leachate microbial communities from a municipal landfill in Southern Ontario, Canada - Leachate well 137-91 | ecosystem: Engineered > Solid waste > Landfill > Unclassified | place...
GAAGCATAGAACCGTCAATTGTTCTTGCACCCTCAGGGAATAAGCCTACAACTTTATTATCTTTGAGTATATTAATAGCCATTTTTGTTGATCGTATATCACTCATGCCCTGACGTTTTGGTATAGCTCCAAGATAATTGAGTATCTTTTTCAATATGGGGTATTCAAAATATGATTGCGATGTAATGTAATGGACCCATCTTTTTGTCACATAAGCACCCATCACAAAAGGATCTATGGCAGATACATGATTGCCTAGAAGTATGGTAGAGCCTTCAAGCTTATCTATATCAGCAGTCTTCTTTGAACGGACATTTAAGACTATCCGAAATCCAGCTCTTACCGTACCTCTGATTATTGCTTTAACCACAGTTCCAGGTTCATGTATGTAATAAGCGTTTGCGTTCTTTATCTTCTCAGTGTTTTTCAACTATACACTTCCTTATCTTTAGTAAATAGAATTCTATCATTTACTCATGATGTTATCAATATGCCTGTTTTACTGCAGTATTAGAATTATCAAGGATAAAGGAAAAACCACAACATATTTGTAAGTTATTGAATTTAAAATTACATTCTTATTTATCGTATATATTTGGATTATTTTCGCCTTAGGCTGCAAAACAGATTCATATTTGACCTTTTATAATTTTCGGCTTTGGGAAAGTAATAGGAGCGACACAGAATGCGACGCATGTTTCAAAACTGTATTTATTCTTCTGATTAAGCAGCCGATCAGTCTTTCTTAATTGTTATGTATGCAATTTTTCTCTTTCTTCTTCTTTGGAAACTTGATATACCGAAACATTTAAAATACAATTATATAATGACGAAAGATGAACATGATATATACATAGAACTTGAAGTACAGCCTGCTTCCCATAAAAGAAGGCTTTCTGCTTTTCTAAGAAAGGAAATGGGAATTTCCGGCAACTGTATTCGTCGAGCAAAAACATTTGATAATATATTCGTTGACGGACAAAGCGAACACACCGATTACATCCTTTCCTCAGGCCAGTTAGTTGGAATCATTGTACCTGACAAAAACACTAAGTCCTTAATACCAAGTGCTGATATGAAGCTTGATGTACTTTACGACGATGATTACCTTGTCGCTATAGACAAGCCATATGGTATATTATGCCACCCCATAATGGATACAGACGAAGACACGCTTGCAAACGGACTAAAGCATATATATCCAGGCATGGGCATACATCCGGTAAGCAGGCTGGACAGAGATACAACAGGTATTGTAATTTACGCTAAAAATTCCATCGTGCATCACAAAATGTCCATTACTGATATTGATAAGAGATATATAGGGATGGTAATAGGGATCCCAGAAAAAGATGAAGCAACTATAGACATGCCTATTGCAAGAGTACCAGACTCTGCGATGTTACGCCATTACGATCCCGAAGGCAAGCAATCAATAACCCATTACACAATATTGTATAAAGGTTATGATGCAAGCATATTGTCTTTCAAACTGGAGACAGGCAGGACTCATCAGATTCGTGTACATTGTAAAGAGAGCGGATTTCCAATAATTCATGATACTCTTTACGGAAAAGAATGCGATTACGACATATATCTTTCAAGACAGGCACTGCATTCTTACCAGACATCATTTGTACATCCATTCACAAATGAATCTATTACCATAACCTCACCTCTTCATGAGGATATGAAAAAACTTGAAAACGCAATAAAGGAAAAATCACTTGTTAACGATAACCATAGGTGATATGCTTTGGAATAATGGAATACATAAAAGTTAAAGGCATTGTTTGCAAGATAACCGAATACAAAGAATCAGATAAAATATTAACTGTTCTTACCTATGAGAAAGGAAAGATACAGATTGTTGCAAAAGGAGTCAGAAAAAAAGGCGCTGCGTTGACACATGCATCAAGGCTTTTTTATTGCGGCCAGTTTGAGTGCGTATGCCAGAATAATATGCCGATACTTACCGGAGCAACGATGATACAGGATTTCTTTGGTCTTACTAACAGAATTGAAACACTGTATTATGCTTCACATTTTATTGATTTGTGCTCATATTTCATACAGGAGGAACAGCCTTCACAGGATATCATGTCGCTTCTTCTGAACAGTCTTTATCTTCTAATGAGAAACGAAAGCGATCCAATGCTTTTAACTGCTATCATACAGTTTCGCTTATCAGCAATCGAAGGTGCCGCACCTATAACGGATTTCTGTGTTGAATGCAATAAGCCTTTGGATGATGGTTGTTCATTCTGTTTTTCTCTGGAAAATGACGGAGTCACATGCTGCAACAGAGGAATTAGTATTTCTCATTCTGTTTTTAGGGCAATAAATCAAATATGTAATGCTGATTCCTCAAAAATCTATTTTCTCAGTATTCCAAAAACTGATCTGACTGTTATATATGACTTGTCATGTAAATATATTGAAAAGATTGCTGGAAAGCATTTCGAAATACTGGACAGGATACAAGAGTTATAGATTGATAATAGTATTAATAAATCTATTTATAGCCAAGTTTATTAAGCATCTTATTGTCATTGCGCCAGTCATTCTTAATTTTTACCCAGAGTTTCAAATTTACTTTTGAATCAAAGGAAGCTTCCATGGATTTTCTGGCTTCTGTCCCAATCCTCTTGAGCATAGCACCACCTTTTCCAATTATAATTCCCTTATGGGTCTCTTTGTCGCAATAAATGACTGCATCAATATCATAAAGCTGCTTGTCTGGACGCTGTTTGAAATTTTCCACTTCCACAGCTGTACCATGAGGCACTTCCTCTGATAACAGATAAAGCATTTTTTCTCTTACTATATCTTCCGCCATTTCTCTCATGGTCTGATCAGTTATCTGATCTTCATCATAATACAAAGGTCCTTCGGAAAGATGATCCACTATAAGACTCTTCAAAGAGTCTACATTGAATCCATCCTGAGCGCTTATTGCAAGCATTTCATCAAAAGAGGCTTTTTCAGAATACTGGGAAATAATATTACCGGCTGTATGCTGGTCAACTGTATCGCATTTATTAAGCACAAAAATTTTGGGGATTTTTTCTACTTCAGATAAAAGCTCTAATATATGAATATCCTCTGAAGGTATCATATCGCCCTTTTTCGGTGCAGTGATAAAAACGATTACATCAGTTTCAGAAAATGTGGATTTAGCTGCATTAACCATGTATTCGCCTAATCTAGTTTTCGGCTCATGAATTCCAGGGGTATCTAAAAACACTATCTGACAGGAATTGTCTGTATATATAGCTTTAATATTCTTCCTTGTTGTCTGAGGTTTTGGAGTGACAATGCTGACTTTTTCCTTCGTAATAGCATTTATCAGTGTTGATTTGCCTACATTAGGCCTTCCTATAACTGTAACGAATCCCGATTTAAAAGCCATGTCAGTCCTCTTTTTTACTTGCATAAAAATCAAATGAATGTGGGAGTAATTCCTCTAGCAGAAATTGCTTCCACTCACGATTATTACCGCTTACGAAAATCAAAGCATCTTTTTGCATAAATTCGCTCATTACCTGACGGCATATCCCGCACGGGAAAGCATAGTCAGATATGTCTCCAGTTATTGCGATTGCAGATATATTCTGTTCCTTTTCACTCACAGCTTTCACTATAGCTGTTCTCTCTGCACATATTGTAGCTCCAAATGACGCATTTTCAATATTCGCTCCTGTATATATCTTCCCGCTTGCTCCAAGAACTGCAGCCCCAATCTTTATATTTGAATAAGGTGAATAGGCATTTTCAAGTGCCTTTCGAGCTTGTCCTTTTAGTTCTTCGTACTTATCTTTCATAATTAAGCTCCTTTAGAATCTCTTCCTGAATTCTAAGCATTCTCTTTTCGGACTCTTCATCTTCATGATCATATCCTAACAGGTGTAAAAGTCCATGGCTTGCGAGAAACATGCATTCACGTAATGGGCTGTGGTTATAACTCTCAGCCTGTGCGAATATCTGGCTAGTTGCAATTAAAATATCTCCAAGAAACAGTTCTTTATTCTCATAATCAATATCATACTTATCATAAATAATCCTACCCTCTTCACAGTTAAGGGCTGGGAAAGATAACACGTCCGTAATCCTGTCTATGTTTCTCTGCTCTTTATTTATCTGCCTGATATATTCATCATCCGTAAATTCTATAAAAAGAGATAAGGTTATATCTTCCTTATCAATAGAATGCCTGGTTAGTATCTTTTCTAATACTTTTGTAACAGGTTCGGAAAACTGACTGGTTTTCTCGTCCAGCCCTTCTATATCAATCCTCATTTTCATCCTCGTCCTGTTCCTCCTGACTTGGCTTGATATCCGTTATGGCATCTTTTGTCTGCTGTGTCGGATATTTTACTCTCTGATGGAAGTATCCGGTAAACACCTTCATGAATGCGAAAAGGATTTCATCAAGGTCTTTTAATGTAAGGTCACACTGGTCAAACTGCCCATCATCCCTCTTTGTCTTCACTACTTTTCTTATAGTCTTTTCAATCTCAATAATATTAGTGGTTTCCATCGACCTAATAGTCGCTTCACATGCATCTGCAAGCATCACACATGCTGATTCCTTAGTTCTCGGTTTAGGTCCTGAATATCTGTAATCTTCCTCTATGACAGGTTCATCTGAAACGCTCTGCGCTTTATGGTAGAAATACTGTACCTGTGTTGTACCATGGTGCTCGATTATGATATCACGTATAGAGGGCGGCAGCTTTGCCTGCTTTGCCAAATCCACTCCTTCTGTAGTATGGCTTGTTATAATTGTCGCTGACAGTTGCGGTGTCATCGTATTATGAGGATTTCCAGTCTTCGAAGACTGGTTCTCTCCGAAAAATGCTGGTCTGTTTAGTTTGCCTATGTCATGATAATATGCTCCGACTCTGGCCAAAAGACCGTTTGCGCCTATTGCTTCTGCTGCTTCCTCAGCAAGATTTCCCACCATCAGCGAATGATGATATGTCCCTGGTGCTTCCATCATGAGCCTTTTTAATAAAGGTTTTGTCGGAGATGCAAGCTCCATAAGTTTGAACGGGGTAACTATATTAAAGAATGCTTCAAATACCGGCAAGAGCCCAAGACACAGAAGAGCGGCAACGACTGACGATATAAAAAGGGCTATAATCTGTGTGTACGGAATACTTATTGATACATCAGTGGTAATAAGCATATATGACATATATACAATAACATTAATCACACCTAAAGCTATTCCTGAAATTGCAAGCCTTATTCTTGCAGATGTGTTTCTGACAATATATATCGTTGCTATAGAACCGATAATAAGAATTGCAAGATATATGAGATCTCCGCCTACAATGTAACAATAGAATATCGCCATAGGTCCAGAAAAGATATATGAAGTATTATCGGATATTAGTATGGACAGCATCATGGGTAATATGAAATAAGGGATATACATATAATATTCATGAGGGACATAAAGAGCAGGAATATATACCATAAAGAATAATAAAACCATTATGAATATTGATTTAGGCTGAAGCTTCATGGTGTGTCCGCATATTTTTTTAGATGCCAAAGAAGCTAAAAAACAAAGTAAAAACAACCCTGCCGCTCCGATATACATATAAAGCTCATTTGATACAGTAATTACTCCCATATCTGAAAGAGCTTTTAAATCCTCGCTTTCCAGTTTTTCACCTTTCTGGTATAAAACAGAACCTGTCATTATTAATACTGGCGAGTTGGTGATTACATCCTGATATACTCTCTGCCTTTCCATTTCTGTGGCCTGCATATCTATCCTGCTGTTAATCTGTATAAGGTATTCCTTTAACAGATGGGTCAGTTCTTTCAAATTGCTGTCTGTCACAGATTCGTTTACTGCAGCAGCAAAACCTTCCTGATGTTTAAAAAGATTCTCTTCAAAGATATATTCATCCATAAATACTGCAAATTGCGTACGGACTTGTGTTTTGTAGCTGTCATATGAAGTGCTATTTACATCCTTCAGGATTGCTTTTGCTAGATTATTCGGAATATTTATTCCTAATGATAAAAATACGCTCGTATACTGATTTACCAGACTGTTAAGCTCCACATTGTATTGAAGCGAAGTAAGCAAAATGTCTCCTGCCCTTTCACGGTATTGGTTTGTTATGTCAAAGAAATTAAGTATATTTTCATACAATGCTACCTGTGATGTATTTATCCTAACAGCAATTGGCTCTACTGAATCCCTGGCCTTGTTTGCTTTTGATATTGTTGCATCCTTGTCATAATAGTCATGTGAAGCCACTATATCAGCAGTCGCTATGTTGTACTTATCTATTAAGTGGCCTGCATCGGACACCTTTTGGAATATACCCAATAATGCGATAATAACTGCCAGCAGCAGTATAATAATACTGTACAGTTTTGTTTTCAACAAATCCTTTTTTGAAGTTTTGGACCTATTCATTTCTACTCACCTTTTTTTGCTCTCAGCACGTTCATATGCATTTATTATCTTCTGTACGAGCTCATGTCTTACTACATCTTTATAAGTAAGATTCACAATGCTGATGTCTTCGATGTTTTTAAGGATGTTAATTGCATTAATCAGTCCTGATTTCTTATCTCTAGGAAGGTCAATCTGAGTGATATCTCCATTTATAACCATCTTGGAGCCAAAACCCATTCTGGTCAGAAACATCTTCATCTGCTCCAGTGTCGTGTTCTGGGCTTCATCCAGAATGATGAATGCATCATCCAGAGTCCTTCCTCTCATATATGCCAAAGGGATAATCTCTATTAGTCCTTTTTCTTTGTTTCTTGCTACATTGTCCGGTCCCATAAGTTCAAACAGGGCATCGTATAATGGCCTTAGATACGGATCTATTTTTGACTGAAGATCTCCAGGCAGAAATCCCAGCTTCTCACCCGCTTCCACTGCGGGCCTTGTAAGAATTATCCTCTTTACTGATTTTGCTCGAAAAGCCGTAACCGCACAGGCTACAGCTAAAAAGGTCTTGCCAGTTCCAGCAGGTCCCACACCGAAAGTTATTCCGTTTTTCTGTATGGCTTCGGTATATTTCTTCTGTCCCAAAGTTTTGGCTTTAATAGGAGCACCTGATGCATTCAGGCATATATAGCCTGAAGGAAGATCCAGTATTTCATCTTTCCCATGTGTTATAAGGTCTGCAAGATAGACAATATTCTGCTTATTTATATCTTCACCTGACTGTGCCATGTCAATAAGCATGCCAATAAGTTTTTCCGCATTATTTACTTCTTCCGCTTCTCCTTTTAGTTTGACTTCGCTTCCGCGTACAATTACAGAGACATTCATCATATTCTCTATAACCTTTAAATTGGAATCCGAGCTTCCAAATACGCTCATCATGTCACTTAAGTTTTCGAAATATATAAGTCTTTCCATTAACTCCTGCGTATCAATTAACTTAACCTGAAAAGGTTTGTCATTCAATTATATCATTTATGACTATACTAAATCAAACAGAGCTTAGTTAGGTTTGTTTTTCAGTTTTGAATGCAGCTGATGCATCGCATAAACTGTGCTTGTAGATAAATAATGCTCTATCTTAGCAGTTTCTATTTCCGCAGTCGCTTCATCTACTGTTAAGACATCTTTTAGGAATTTTAGAATTATAAGGTGTTTTCCGGTCGCAGCCTTGACAGCTTCAATTCCTGTATCAGTCAGAAATATCTGACCATATTTGACCTGAACACAGTAACCAAGCCTGGAAAGCTTCATTACAGCGTTATTAGCAGATGCTTTTCTGACTCTCATTTTTTCTGCAAGATCTGTGAGCCTTACACCTTTATTTGCATATGAAAGTTCATGTATGCATCTTAAGTAGTTCTCCATGGATTCTGTCAATCCGCTCATAATACCACCGCCCCGAAATAAATAAATCAATTGTTAGTTCAATCTTATCAAAAATACAGCTTGTTTTCAACTTATTAAGTAATATTCCCAAAATTCTTTGCTTAATTATTTTTTACTGAAAAACAATTGGCTTTTAAATCATTTCATGAGCATGAATATTATTATACCTATGATATACTTAACAAGTAAAAAAGATAATGAAAGGTACTGATATGAAAGTTCATGAAAGATTCATTGATTACATAAGATTTGACACTACTTCTGATCCTGCTTCTAAAACCTGTCCATCAACACGCAATCAGATGATATTTGCTGAATACTTGGTTGAGCAGATGAAAAACATAGGCATAGAAAATGCGCATGTTGATAAGTCTGGTTATGTATATGGCTTTATAAATGCAAAACCAGGATATGAGCAAGTCCAACCTATTGGATTCATAGCGCATATGGATACATCCGACGCCGTAAGCGGAAAGAACATAAACCCAAGGATAATTAAAAGTTACGATGGAAAAGATATAATTCTGAATAATGAATTAAACATTGTCATGGAGGTGGAGAAATATCCACACTTAACAAAATACCAAGGTCATGACCTTGTAGTTACTGATGGAACGACACTGTTAGGCGTAGATGACAAAGCAGGCATAGCAGAAATCCTTACTATGGCTGAAAAACTTATAAACAGTGATTCTTTAATGCATGGTCCGATAAGCATAGCTTTCACTCCTGATGAGGAGATTGGACGGGGTGCGGATTTGTTTGATGTAAAGAAATTTAATGCATCCTACGCTTACACAGTTGATGGAGGGCCTTTGGGTGACATCCAGTATGAGAACTTTAATGCTGCTTCTGCTGACATTACCGTCACAGGGTTATCAGTTCATCCTGGCGGTGCAAAGAATATAATGAAAAATGCCATACTTATTGCATATGAATTCAATTCCCTTCTTCCTTGTAATGAGACTCCTCAGTTTACGGAAAAGAAGGAAGGTTTCCATCATCTTCACTTTATTTCAGGCACAGAGGAAAGTGTAAAAATGAGATATATCTTAAGAGATCATGATTATAATAAACTTACCAAGAAGAAAGAACGTTTCAAGATGGCAGCTGATTTCATTAACGGAGCATATGGTTCAAATACTGTAGCTATGGATATAAAGGACACTTATCTTAATATGGCAGAAATGCTTAAGCCTCATATGTACATAATAGAAAGAGCGAACCGCGCATATGCCGCATTAGGATATGAACCCACCTCACATGCTATAAGAGGAGGAACAGACGGAGCAAGGCTTTCATATATGGGCCTTCTTTGTCCTAATATTGCTACAGGCGGGCATAATGCCCATGGGCGTTTTGAATATGTATCAATAAATGAAATGGAAAAAATGACAGATGTTCTCGTACATATTGCCTGTGATATTAATCGATAGTAGGATTCTGAGCTAAATATTCGTTTATGAAAGGATCCAGGTTTCCGTCCATTACTGACTGGACATCTCCTGTCTCATAATTTGTCCTATGGTCTTTTACCATAGTATATGGACAGAAGACATAAGAGCGTATCTGACTTCCCCAGCCGATATCCATCTGCGTCCCCTTAAGATCTTCAATCTTTTCCTTATGTTCTCTTTCCTTTATCTCTAAAAGTTTGGACATAAGCATCTTCATGGCTGTTTCCTTGTTCTGATGCTGGCTTCTTTCAGACTGGCATGCTACAACAATATTTGTAGGCAGATGAGTTATCCTGATAGCTGAGTCGGTTTTGTTTACATGCTGCCCTCCCTTTCCTGATGAGCGGAAAGTATCTATACGAAGATCCTCTGTTTTTATTTTTATATCGATTTCATTGGAAATCTCTGGTATGACCTCGCATGATGCAAAGGAGGTATGCCTTCTTCCTGCAGAATCGAAAGGAGATATCCTTACCAGCCTGTGCACACCTGATTCACCTCTTAAGTGGCCGTATGCATATTCGCCTTCTACATAAACAGACACAGATTTTATACCCGCTCCATCCCCGTCAAGGTAATCTGTGACAGTTGCTTTAAACTTCTTTTCTTCAAAATATCTGGTATACATTCTAAACAGCATTTCTACCCAGTCGCAGGCTTCTGTCCCGCCTGCACCTGCATGCAATGTCAGATATGCGTTATTCTTGTCATTAGTACCGTTAAGCAGGGAGTACATACGGATTTCCACATATGTCTTTGACAATTCCTTCATAGAATCGATAAGCTCCTGGCCTAGAGTTTCATCTTCTGGATTCTCGTAGGCAAATTCCAACAATACATAACAGTCATCAAGCTTTGTCTTTAAATCCTTTGCTTTTGCTGCACGGTCTTTTAGCACCTTTATCCTTTGAAGTATCTTTTGGGAATTCTCATTATCCTGCCAGAATCCTTCCCTGACAGTTTTCTCCTCAAGACTTGCTATCTCTTCTTTTGTGCTGTCAGAATCCAGGCTTATTATGAGTTTCGCTGAATTATCCTTTATTTCATTAAGTTCGTTTTCAATTACATTGAAATCAATCATCTATAGTTTTTATAAACCTTTCCATTCGTTTTAATGCTTCTTTTATGTTTTCCAGTGAGCTTGCGTATGTTGCACGGAAGTACCCTTCGCCTGCTGATGAAAATGCTGTTCCCGGCACAACCAGTACCTTATGCTCCATTAAAAGCCTGTCACAAAACTGTTCGGATGTCAGACCTGTCTTTTTAATATTTGGAAAAACATAAAATGCGCCTTCTGGTTCAAAGCAGTCAATACCTATGCTTATAAGCCCATTATGCAGATATCTTCTCCTTGCATCATATTCCTGTCTCATTTTAACAACATCCTCTTCACAATGCTTTAAGGCGTCAATTGCCGCATACTGCACAAAAGATGGTGCGCACATTATAGCATACTGATGGATTTTTAGCATCTGTGAGATTATATCCTTATGTGCACATACATATCCTAATCTCCACCCTGTCATTGAAAAGGATTTGGAAAATCCGTTTACATATACAACTTTATCATGCATATTCTTAAATTCTGCAAAAGAAAAATGCTTCATCCCGTAAGTCAGGTCTGAGTATATTTCGTCTGATATTACTATTATGTCTTTTGCTGCAAGATACTCCGCTATAGGTTTTAACTCCTCTTCTGTCATGACAGCACCGGTCGGATTGTTAGGGTAAGCTAGAATAAGCACTTTTGTTTTCTCTGTTACACATGCTTTGAGCTGATCTACTGTCAGTTTAAAACAGTTATCTTCTTTTAGCTGAAGAGGTACGGCTTTTGCTCCTGCAAAATTAACACACCCTTTATATGCAACAAAACACGGTTCAGGAATGATAACCTCATCACCAGGTCCCGCTATGCTCCTTATAGCTATATCTATTGCTTCTGATGCTCCTACAGTTATTATAATCTGGTTTACAGGATTGTAATTAAGACTGTACTTCCTTTCCAGCATTGAGCATATGGCCTGACGAAGCTCTAATATTCCGGTATTTGAAGTGTAATGGGTTCTGCCTTTTTCCAGTGAATATATTGCAGACTCCCTTATCTGCCATGGTGTGACAAAGTCTGGTTCCCCAACTCCTAAAGATATCACATCACTCATACCATGAAGCATATCGAAATATTTCCTTATACCGGAAGGAGGAGTGTTTCTCACTTCTTCCCTTATAAAATCTCCGGGCTTTTTCACAATATTATTGCCTCTCTTTGATCCTTTTCCTCTTCTTCAAATACAAGGTCGTTTTCCTTATATTTCTTAAGTACAAAATGAGTCGATGTAGCTGTCACGCCCTGTATAGCTGACAACTTCTGAGTAACAAACAATGCCACATCTTTTAAATCTGTGCCTTCCACAATCGCTGCAATATCAAATGCTCCCGACATGAGATAACAGGTCTTTACCTGTTTATAGCTATATATTCTTTTTGCTATTTCTTCAAATCCGCGATCTCTTTCCGGAGTCACTTTTATCTCGATAAAAGCTACAACTATATTATCTCTTGCCTTTTCCCAGTTTATGACAGCTGAATAACCTGCAATTATCTTATCCTGTTCATATTGTTTTATAACTTTTTCAACTTCCTCAACGGTTTTACCTGTCATGACTGCAAGCTCTTTTGCAGTAAGCCTTGCATCCTGTTTTAATAATTCCAGTATATCCATAAGTATTTCCCTTTCTTATACAAAAAAGGAGAACTCCCGGTTCTCCTGAATTTGATTTCTTTTACAGTTATTTCTGTTCTTCAGAGGAACCGATAGTCTTATCCAGAGAGTCGCTGAACTTCTCCAAAAGCTTTGCCGCAGATGCCTGTAATGCCGCCAGTTGTTTCTTTATATCTACTATCTTTTCTCTTTCTTCTTCCGCTCTTACTTCCAGCTCGGCTACTTCCTTGAAAGCAGTATCCTTGGCCTCCTTGACAATCTGATCAGATAATTCGTTTGCCTTCATTAAGGCTTTCGTAATGCTTGCTTTTTCCTTTGAGAGAGCGTCTTCCCTGCTCTTTAAATCATCATACATAGCCTGCATGTCTTCCATTTTTTTATTAAGGTCCTTTATGACAGTTTCTTTTTCAACTATCTTTGCCTCATATTCATCCATCATATTTTCTATATACTTGTTAACATCATCCTTGTTGTAACCACTCATTGCGCTACGGAATCTTTTCTTTGCCATTTCACACCTCTTTTACGAAGATATTTATCCTGTTCATTAATTTTATAATACAAGCACCCAAAATAGCAAGGTTTTTTAGAATATACCTATACCTTTATGCTCTTTTTTCCATTTTTCCGATGCTATTTCCCAAATATCATTAGGTATAGGATCGATATGTCCATATCCTTTGTCTTTAGCCATCTGCTGAGCCATATGCAGAAAATCCAGACTGTAATAGAACTTGGTAAAAAACGAATCTGCTATAAGCTCTATCCAGAAAGTGTGCTTGTAACTGCCAATATCCTTTAAATAATATTCCTTCAGTTTTACAGGATTATACGGTATATACATCAGCTCATATTCAGCTACTTTTTTATCTTCTATGGTTATTATCCCCATACTGAATGAATCATCTCTTTTATATACATTCATTGCAGACGGGATTCCCAAAGGCCCAGGATTAATAAAGTATCTTTCCCTTAGGTTAAGGTAATATGACTGATGGGAATGGCCGAGAAGATATAAAGAACAGTTATACTTGTCATACATATCCATATATACATCAATACTTCCTGAAGGCAGTATGAAATGTCTTGTATTGATATGAGAGCCATGTACGGCCAGTGAGTCTAGACCGAAAAGATCCAGTCTTTTAACATTCGGCAGCCCTGATATATATTGAATCCCTTTGTTATTAAGATTCTCATATGTCTTTACCAGCGATTCACACTGGTAGTTATTCTCCCATTCAGCTCTTTCGCCACGATGGTAATTTAATATATATTCTTCCCTGTTTCCTCTTACTACATCGTCAGTCAGCTCCATAACTGTATCCAGTACAGCCTGTGAATCCGGACCATCGGAAATCATGTCCCCAAGCACTACATATCGTTCAACACCTTCTGCTTTACACATATCAATTGCTTTTTGGAGAATATCAAGATTTCCATGAATATCCGAAAAAACAGCTACTTTGTTCATTTAGCAATGTGCTTTCTTACGATTCTATCCATCTCTTTCTCGTCTTTAGGAGGCGTGATGTCATCAATTAGCTGCCACTGCTCTTCGTGCTCAAGTTTTTCTTTAGGCCCCAATACAGTAAGAGGTGAAAGTGTTTCCATCTCAGTCATAAAATCACATGTATATGTTTCATACATTGAAGCGCTGTAGTCAGGATAAAGCATATCTTCCTTCGGAGAGAATTTTTTCACAAACATATAATTATGGTTGAAATATGCAGCCCATCCGTCAGTATTGGATATACCGAACTTGAAAGGCTTTAACGCTTTTGAGTCATGTGAAAGGAATATATACTTGCTTCCCCATTGGACTCTTTTGTCCTTCATGTCCGAATATGGCCATAGAGATATCATCCTGTTTGGCAAAAGCTTAGTATCCAAAGTCTCCTGCGGTACTACTTCCAGTCCTCCAGGCGCGACTACAGTCAAAGCCCATGCCGCAAGCTCTATATCCCAAAGGTTGTAGTTTGTCATAGTGTGTTTAAGATAAACTTTGGTTCCTTTTTCCTTAATTGTTATCTCAATGTCTTTTTTAATCATTGTTGTCGTTTCGACAGGCTGGGATACTTTTATACCATTAGGTATTATCTGCACATCGACTTTTTCATTGTCAGGGAAATAGCTTCGCACCTCGTGCTCAGGGCTGTGCCAAAGCCTGTGACCTCCATAAATCCTCCACTCTTCTCCTCCAGTTTTACCCATGTGCTCCTTTTTTTCGCACATAACATTTTCTTGTCCGATAAAACCATACCGGATTACTCTTGGCCCTATGTCCGATGTAATTATTAATTCTATTTCATCGTTGCATATCCTGTAACAGTTATCCCATCCGCCATATGGGACTTTCTCTATGCGTACTGTCATTTAACACCTCCAGCTTTTTTATAACATCATTATACTATGCCTTTTCAGGCAAAGTTAATATTTATGACATGCAAAAAACTATTACTATCCTTTTTTACCTGTAAACCAGTGTATTATCGGTATTAACAGGAATATTATCCAGCCCGGATGCCACAGGTTCCATATAAAGCCCATAGCCAGATATATTAGAACTATAATGAGCGTATATGATATTGCGCGGGATTTTATCGCATTAACTACTGCATAGTATACTGGAATGGTTAAAAAAACGATCCATCCTGGATGCCATAGATCCCAAATAAAACCCATTAGTAAAAATACAATAGTAGCAAGTACAGGATATGGGAATGTATTTGGATTCCGTTTGTTATACCATTTATCTACTTTTATTTCGTATCCACAACATTTGTCTTCTTTTTTCTCTTCATTTGCATGATTAGCGTCATGTTGATCCATATTAGTGCCCCTTTCGAAAATTGTCAGTTATGTTATATGCACATTCTATAACAAAAAATGCATAATATCAAAAATTTATGAAAATTATGCATTTTTAATAACTGTTTTCTGCTAATAAGCTTTATATCTTATACTGGTCTCCAACTCCGTAATGCTCAACAACATAATCAATATCTTTATCGCCTCTGCCGCTTAAATTAACAAGTATCGAATTAGCGGAATTGAGTCTTGCTGCCTTTAATGCATATGCAAGAGCATGAGAACTCTCCAAAGCAGGTATGATTCCTTCATATCTTGAAAGCATGAAGAATGCTTCCATCGCTTCATCATCCGTTACTGAGGTATAATCTACCCTTTTCATGTCATGCAGGAATGCATGCTCAGGCCCTACTGAAGGATAATCCAGCCCGCTTGCAACTGAATATACGGGTAGCGGTTCTCCTTTATCATCTTGAAGCAGAAGGCTTTCGAAACCATGTAATATGCCTTTCTTTCCAAAAGTAATACTCGCTGCATTGTCTCCGATTTTTGGGCCTCTGCCCATTGGTTCTACACCAACTATCCTGACAGGGTCGTTAAGGAATGCAGTAAATAGACCCATAGCGTTGCTTCCTCCTCCTACACATGCGCAAATCTCGTCAGGCAGCTCTCCGGTCATTTCCATATACTGCTGTCTTGCTTCTATTCCGACAACCATCTGAAAATCCCTTACCATCATCGGAAAAGGATGAGGCCCTACTACAGAACCTATACAGTAAATGGAATCTTTGTAACTGTTCATATATGATTCAAAAGCGGAATCTACTGCTTCTTTAAGTGTTTTCAACCCATGAGATACCGGTACTACCTTGGCTCCTAGTATTTTCATCCTAGTCACATTAGGTGCCTGTTTGACTATATCTACTTCACCCATGTGTATCTCGCATTCCAGCCCAAAGAAAGCAGCAGCTGTAGCAAGCGCTACACCGTGCTGTCCTGCACCGGTTTCAGCTATAAGACGTTTCTTACCCATATATTTAGCCAAAAGACCTTCACCCATACAGTGATTAAGTTTATGTGCTCCTGTGTGGTTTAAGTCTTCTCTCTTTAAATATATCTGGCATCTGCCAAGCTTGTTGGAAAGCCTTTCGCAATGATATACAGGTGTAGGTCTTCCTTGGAATTCCCTTCTTATTCTTCTAAGTTCGTTTATAAACGATGCAGAGTGTGCTATCGTCATATATGCTTCGTCGATCTCCTTAAATGCCTCGACAAGCTGTGGCGGAAGATATGCTCCTCCGTATTCGCCGAATCTTCCTGCTATGTCAGGATAAAATTTCGTGTAGTTTGTAAAATCCATATTACCGTCCTCCCGTTATATTTACTTTTTATTCAGCATGGCCTTTCTGTAAGCTTCACCTTCCCAGCCCATGATAAATGCAATATCCTCATCCTTCATCGTGTATGTCTTCAAATCATTTTTATGCGCTTCGTCCATAATAAAAAGGAATGCGCAGATGCTTTCTTCCAAAGTAAGCGCTTCTTTATATGATACATAATATCGGGTTATCCCGCTCTTTAAATCAATTCTTGCCTTTTTTTCTTCGTTCCTTGTTGTAATCGCTCCCAGAAGATAGGCTGCCTGGTCAGGATAAAGTATATTTGCATCAAACCATTCATCAGTATAGTCTTTCCCTTTTAAATATGAAACCAGTCTTGCAGTATCTGATTCATATACTCCTTCAGATTTCTGTTTTACAGATACTTTGCCATAAGGTTCTGTAATATTCAGTCTATCCTTTATTATGTCAGACACAAACTTATTTATCTTTTCCACTTCTACAAGAGTCTTTGCGGTTATAATTACACCATGGCTTCCCATGAAGATTATATTAGGAATACATCCCATCAGCTTTATCTGTTTCTGTATTTCAAGAGTAAGGTAAAATCCCGGAGCAATATATGGAAGATACAGATATCTGTAAGGTGACTTTTCAAAAAGCTCTTTTGCTATGCTCTCTCCCTGCTTTGTGCAGCATATAAGATTACCATAAACAGAATGTGTGTGAATAACATACTTTTCAAGAAGAGAATGAAATCCTGCTTCTATTGACGGCCTTCCGTCATTAAGGCCATCCAGTTTAATCATATTATCTTTTACGAACTGTGAGCTTTCCTTATAGAAGTCTCTTTTCTCGCTTAAGTCAACAGTATCATAATATTCACGGACTTTTTTATAGTTGACGACAACAAA